>OJMH01003595.1_pt1 | contig 11260 bp, 8 predicted proteins | sample 1597111 | NCBI WGS metagenome assembly OJMH01 (sample SAMEA2452115, study PRJEB22498) | human gut metagenome
ACCTCGTAGATCTTCACCTGTCTGAGCCCCTGGTCGCGCAGGATCTCGACGAGGTGGTGCAGCGCCGTCACGTCGTAGTACTCGGGCTTGCTCGACTCGGCGCTCAGCGGCGCGAGCGGCGAGAGCGGCGCGGCCGCCGAGTTTACGGTGCGCTTTACCCGGCGGCAGGAAAGGGCGGTCAAAGACGCGCTCATAAAGGCCGCGGTCAGAGACGCCGCGCATAAAGCCGCGGTTCTGGCCGAAGCCGCCGGCGAAACATTGGGTGCGCTCGTCGCCGTCGAGTACGGCGCATCGCCGGTCAATCTGTATTCCCGCACCGAGTTCAGCCGCGACAGCAATCCCAAGGTGCGCGCCGCGGCGGCGTTCGCGTTTACCCCCGAGGACATCGAGAATACCGATACCGTCACCGCCGTGTACGAACTGCTCTGAAACGGGCGTTTTACAGCGCGGTTTTTGGAAAAAGAAGTAAGATTGTTTGACCTCGCCGGATATAAATGCTATACTGTAACAGATACTAATTCCGTATAGCGGACAATTTTTCCCGGCGAGGACGCGCGTTATGTACAGACATTTCTTAAAACCCTGCATAGATTTTCTGGCCGCACGACCGCACTGCCAAACGGTTGAATTTAATTAAAATCCGGAGCCGACACATGAAAGACAGAATTTACTTATCCTCCCCGCATATGAGCGCAGAGGGATATGAAAAAGAATTTATAGAGGATGCGTTCCGTAAAAATTGGATTGCGCCTTTGGGGGAGAACGTAACCAAGTTTGAAGAAGAAATGTGCGCCTTTACCGGCGCGCCGAAGGCGGTTGCTTTGTCGAGCGGGAGTGCGGCGATTCATCTCGGACTGAAATATCTCGGTGTGGGCGAAGGCGATATCGTTTTTTGCTCGTCGTTTACTTTCAGCGGGAGTTGCAATGCCGTCAAATACCTGAATGCAACACCGGTTTTTATCGATTCGGATTACGCGACCTGCAATATGAGTGCGGAAGCTTTGGAAAAGGCCTATGAAAAATATGACCCCAAAGCCATAATCATTGTCGATCTGTACGGGAATCCGGCAGATTACGATAAATTGAAAGCCGTTATCGCAAAACACGGAACGCCGATTCTGGAGGATGCCGCCGAAGCCCTCGGCTCGACGTACAAAGGGACACAGTGCGGAAACTTCGGAGACATAGGCGTATTGTCCTTTAACGGAAACAAAATAATTACGACGAGCGGCGGCGGAATGGCTTTGGTAAAAGACACGGCGGCCAAAGAGAAACTGACTTTTTGGGCGACGCAGTCTCGGGAGCCGTATCCGTGGTATCAACACAAGGAAGTGGGGTATAACTACCGGCTGTCGAACATTTGCGCGGGGATCGGACGCGGCCAACTGAAAGTATTGAAAGACAGAATTAGGCGGAAAAGAGAAATTGCCGCTCTGTATGAACGCGAATTCCGATCGGTTCCGGACATAACGTTAAACCCGGAAACGGACGGAGCAAAGAGCAACCGCTGGCTGTCTGCAATCCTATTGTCGCAGACATGTAAGACGACATTTATGGATATCGTTAATGCGCTGGCTGCCGAAAATATCGAGAGCCGGCCGGCGTGGAAGCCCATGCATCTGCAGCCGGTTTTTGCAGACGCCCCGTTTTTTACGGTTGCGGGCGGAAAAAGCAGACATATGGAAAATCGTCCGTTCAGTGTCGCGGAAGATCTGTTTGACAGGATGGTCTGTTTGCCGTCGGACACAAAGATGCGCGATGCGGATGTAACCTATGTCGCGGACATCGTAAAGAGAACGGTAACGGGACAATGAATTTCTGGACAGCGTTATTCAGTACATGGTGGGGCATTCTGCTGATTGTTCTTGTTTGTCTTTCGGTGTGGATAGCCTTGTCCGTTTGGCTTTATAAACCGGTTTTCAAAAGATTTTATGATCTGACGGTAAGTTTCGTTGCCATTCTCGTGCTTTCGCCGATTTTTTTGGCGTTGACGGCAGTCGGTGCCGTGATCATGCGGGGAAATCCTTTTTTTACACAGGAACGGCCGGGCAGAAACGAGAAAATATTCAGATTGATAAAGTTTCGTACGATGACGCAGGCGAAGAACGCGAACGGCGAGCTGCTCTCCGATGCGGAAAGGCTGACGAGATACGGAAGAATACTCCGTTCGACAAGCTTGGACGAATTGCCGGAATTATTGAATATATTTATCGGGCAGATGTCTTTTGTCGGTCCGCGGCCGCTATTGGTATCGTATCTTCCTTTGTATAACAACGAACAGAGGCGGCGCCATGAGGTAAGACCCGGCCTCACGGGACTTGCGCAGGTCAGCGGCCGTAACGCGCTGGATTGGCAGGATAAGTTTCGCAAAGATGTCGAGTACGTGGAAAACATAACCTTTGCCGGCGATATCAGAATTTTTTTGAAAACGTTTCAAAAAGTTTTCAAACGGGAAGGAATTTCACAAAACGGAGAAGCAACCATGCGGCCCTTTGAAGGGAATGAAGAATATGCCATATTGATACTGAGCGCCGGGCGGCGCGTCGAACTGGTAAAATGTTTTGCCGCGGCGCGCAATCGGCTGCATATTGCGGGCAGTATTTGTGCGGCAGACGCGCAGGCCGACGCGCCGGCGCTGCAATTTGCGGATAAAAAATTCATAATTCCCCGCATTAAAGACGAGCACTATTTGGAAACGCTCAAAAGCATAGTGGAGACAGAGCACATCCGCCTTATAATCCCCACAATCGATACCGAACTGGAAATATTGGCAAAGAACAAACATATTTTCCCCCGTGACTGTTTGGTTATGGCCGACAAATGTTGTGAAATCTGTTGCGATAAAAGCCTTTTTGCCCGGTTCCTTGCCGAGAATGAAATTCCCGCGCCGAAAACGTTTACTGTGGACGAAGCGCTTAAAGCGGCAAAATATCCTTTATTCATTAAACCCGCCAAAGGCAGCAGCAGTATTAATGCGTTCAAAGTGAATAACGAAACGGAACTGACTTTTTTCGCTCAGTATGTGGAACAGCCTGTCATACAGGAGTTTTTGGACGGTGCGGAATATACGATAGACGTCCTGTGCGACTTTGACGGAAACATATTGTGTGCGGTTTCAAGACGGCGGCTGGCCGTGAGAAGCGGAGAAATATTGAAAGGAACGGTGGAAAAAAAGCCGGTCGTTTTGGCGGCGGCGGAGGATCTCGTCGCAAAAATGCAACCGAGCGGTATGATAACCGTGCAAGGGATTCTGCAAGAGGATACTTTTAAGATACTGGAAGTAAATCCTCGGTTTGGCGGCGGTGCTCCGATGAGCATAAAAGCCGGTGCTGATTTTTGTGAAATGTTGTATCGGTTGTTGCGTAAAGAAAAGGTCAGCCGCTTTTATGCGTATCGGGAGACAAAGTTTGCGCGTTACGACGAGAGCATAGAGGTGGGATAAATGATACGCGCCGTTATTTTCGATTTGGACGATACGTTATACGCGGAAAACGATTACGTTATGAGCGGATTTCGCGCAGTCGCGGCTTATCTTCACCGTCCGGAGCTGACAAAAAAGTTTGCAGAAAAATATTCGGCCGGCAGTAAAGCGGTGTTCGATGCGGTGTGTTTATCCGAAAAATTGGAGACGGACGCGAAACAACTGGCTGATATTTATCGGCATCATACGCCGGATATCAAACTGTTTTCCGACGTTCTGCCCGTTTTTGCCGAACTTGCAAAAAAGGAAATCAGACTCGGACTGATAACCGACGGCCGGCCGTTTCAGCAGCAGAAAAAAATCGACGCTTTGGGGATAGAAAAGTATTTCGATCCGATCATACTTACCGATACGCTGGGTATAGAACACAGAAAGCCGGATACGTACGCTTTCGAACTCGTGAAAGACAAATGGAAAATTCCGTTTTCGGACATAATGTATGTCGGAGATAACCCGCGCAAAGATTTTTATATAGGCAGCCGCGGCGTCTGCACTGTACGGATACTACGCGAAAACGCATTGTACAGGGATGAAACTTATTTTGAGAATATTGCACCGCGATATATAATTTCGTCTTTGAAGGAAATTACGGAGATTTTATCGTAAGGAAGGAAAGAATCGTGCCTAAAATTCTGATAGCGGCAAACGAAGAAAACGGATTTGCGTGTGAAAAAAAACAAAAAAAATTTTTATTGATATGCGGAAATTCTCAAACCGTTATTACTTTTCGTTTAGGACTTATCAAAGCGTTACAGAAAAAGGGATATGCGGTTTCTGTTGTAGCGTTGGATAACGACTATAAAGATGAAATAGCTGCACAAAATATTGATTTTTACAGCATATGCGTTCAAAATCGTAGCTTGAATCCATTTGGGATGCAAAAACTAAAAAAAAATTACCGTGCGCTTATTGAACGTTTGAAGCCGGATGTTGTTTTTACATTTATGTTGAAGCCAAATATTTTTGGTGTACGAGCGGCAAAAAAATGCCAGATTAAACAAATTTTTTCTATGGTAGAGGGGGCAGGAGATGTGTTTGCAAACAACGGAATCAAGTGGAAAATAATTCGTTCCGTTGTTTGTAAAATGTATCGCAGGTCTTTTAGGCATGTAAAAAAAATTTTCTTTTTGAATACGGATGATAAGAAAGAGTTCGTTTTGCGAAAGTTAGTAAAAGAAGAGCAATGTATAGTTATATCAGGCATTGGCGTGGATACCGAACGATTTACCTATAGGCCAATAAAAAACTACAATACCTTTTTAATGATAGCGCGTATGCTCAAAACAAAGGGGGTATTGGAATATTGTAAGGCCGCGCGTATAGTAAAAGAAAAATATCCCGACGCGGTTTTTAATTATTTGGGCGCCGAAGGAAACATTAAGGTTGCAGATATCCAAGAATACATTGACGATGGAACACTTAAGTATCTTGGCACGACGAAAGACGTGCGCCCATATTTGGAAGAGTGTGCCGTATTTGTTTTGCCATCATCATACAGGGAAGGCTTGCCGATGTCTATTATGGAAGCTGAGGCGGTTGGCAGAATGGTTATAACATACAATGTAATCGGGTGTCGTGAGGCTATAGAGGATAAATACAACGGATTTTTGGTAGAAGCGGGCAATTATGAGGCCTTATCTCAAAAATTTATTTGGTGTTTAGAACATGGAGAAGAAGTGGCTTTATTCGGGAAGAACAGTAGACTTTTAGCGGAGAAACGATTTGCAAAAGATATTATTAACAATAAAATATTAGATACAATTGAAGAAAAAGGTGACGTATAGTTTTAAGGACAAAATTGATAGGCATTAGGAGAAGACATGAAAATTACAGTATTGCTATCCACATATAACGGCGAAAAATATTTGCAGGAGCAGCTGGACAGTCTGTATGCGCAAGACTTGCCGGAAGGCTTTGCAATGGAAATTTTGGTGCGTGATGACGGTTCAAGCGACCAAACCGTCAATATTCTTGAAGAAAATAGAAAACAGGGAAAACTTACTTTCTATGTGGGAGAAAATGTAAAACCCGCTAAAAGTTTTTGGGATTTGGTACAAAGAACGCCGGCGTCCGAGTATTATGCGTTTTGCGATCAGGACGACGTATGGCATACGGACAAGCTTCTGCGCGCGATCAACCGGCTTCGGGAAGAGAAGGAGCAAAGGCAGCCGCTGTTATATTGCAGCAACGTAACCGTTGTCGACTCGGTCTTGAACCCGATCGGCCCCATGCGGAAAGCGCAGGAAGCGCCTCGCACCGACTTTGCCTACGCGCTTATTTACAGCCTGGCGCCAGGGTGTACCATGGTATTTAACGATCCGGCGCGGGAAGCTTTTGTCCGGTACAACATGAACGAACAGTTCGAAGTGATACACGATTGGCTGGCGCATAAAATCGCGGCCATGCTCGGCACGGTCATTTACGATACTACGCCCACCATGCTGTACCGCCAGCACGGCAATAACGTGATCGGAGCGCAGAACGACTCTGCCTTAGTAAAATTTTTCAAACGGGTAAAAAGGGTTATGGGCGCATACGCTTGCGTAAGAAGCGAGACGGCAAAAAGCTTATATGCGGTTTACGGCGACGAAATCGACGAGGAGAAAAAGCGGCTGGTATCTATGGTTGCTTTCTACCGCGAAGATAAAGCGCAGAAAAAAGCGTTCCTGCGCGCAAAGCAGTTTGAACTCGAGGAGCAAAGCCCTTTGAAATGGGTGATACGGCTAAATAAAGTCTGATAAAGAGCGTATGGAAAATCTGCTGATCGGCCAAGTGAATAGAAAGCCATTCGTTGCCGTCAAACAGATAACGGATATTTGTTTGCTGGTCTTTTTATTCAGCGTTGTGTTTTTTCCTAACGATACGTTCAACACCAAAATCGTTTCGCTGGGCATATTGCTTTTGTTGACTATACCGTATCTTTTTCGGCCGTTGACTGCGGATGAAAGTATTACGGTATGGATCGGACTGATTTATACGAGCATAGTCATTATTTTTTCGATTGCCCTGACCGGCGACGTGATGGGGAATATCCGCGCCGGATATCCCGGCTATATTTTGATGTTGTATCCGTTGATTAAACGGAGCGGATTTCGTTTTGAGCAGTGGTTAATCCTGCTGCTTAAAGTGTTGGCCGTCTTTACGATTGCGGTGGCAGCTTTGGATGTTCTGCATATCGTGGATTTGACGCAGAATCGGGTGATAATGTGGTTTGCGCAGTCGGATAACGCCATGGTCGGTAAGGGCGCGCATCTGCCCATAGGCATAATGATTTTTATGAAGACGTCGCCCATGATGTTTTTGGGGCTGTTCTATTCTTTGCGCCGCAAACAATATATTTCGGCTCTTGTTTTTTTTGCGGCGTTGGTTTTAAGCGGGACGCGGGCAAATATGCTGGTCGCGATAGCTTCGGTCGTATTTTATATGTGCTGTTTGGAGCAAAGCCGACGCCTTCGGCGAATATCGCTGGTTGTTGCGGTTACAGTCGGACTGATTGTCATTTGGGACGGAAGAATTCTCGATTTTTTATATGACATGTTTCAGCGTAAAGCCGGCAGCGACAGTGTACGATCCGGACATCTGAAAGGGATTTTGGAGTTTTGGGCACAAAATCCGGTTGCCTTTTTTACGGGAAGCGGGTTCATTTCGGAGTTTTATTCTTACGGGACAAACACGTATTTGAGCAATATCGAGTTGTCGTATTGGAACCTTTTACGACAGGTCGGACTGGTTGCGTTTTTGTTCTTTATCGCTGTTTTGGTTGTTCCCGTGATCGGACTTAGTAAACGCAGTGCCGGTAATCATTATATTTTGGCATATTTATGTTATCTTGTTATTGCGTACACAAACCCGTTTTTGTATTCGTCCACCGGTTTTACGGTTATTCTTTTCCTCTATTGGTACTGTTTTTGCGAAGTGAGAAAAAATGGCGCAGAAAATAACGGCAAAAAAATTCACGGCTAATGTAATCGTATCGCTTTCAGCGCAGGTCATATCTATGCTGGTAAGCGTGCTTACGGCGTTGGTCGTGCCGCGGTTTATCAGCGAGCTGCAATATTCCTACTGGCAGATGTATATTTTATATGCCGGCTATGTCGGCGTATTGCATTTCGGCCTGTTGGACGGGCTGGTTTTACGGTATTCCAGATACGATTACGAAGAGCTGGACAAAGCGCGCATACGGTCGCAATTTAAGATAGTGCTGGCATTTACCGGCATTCTTGCCGTCATCGGCGCGGCCGCGTTCGGCCTGGCGCTCGGCGGAGAGATGCGCGTCATTTTTATTCTTGTGTCCGTAAGCATCGTTACCAAAAACATGGTAACATACGGATCCTATCTGTTTCAGATAACGAACCGGATAAACAAGTATGCCGTTCTGACCGTATGTCAAAGGTTGGCATACGGTGGTATGGCCGTTATACTGCTCTGTCTGCGGGTGGAAAATTTTTATTGGTACTGTCTGGCGGATATTATCGGAGACATGGTCGGGCTGACGATAGGCATGGCATACAACAAAGGGTTATATTTCGGGAAAAGTCCTGCGCCGGCCGAAGTTCTGAAAGAACTTAAAGCCAATATTTCCTCCGGAATAATTCTTATGTTGGCGAATTGGTCGGCGGCGCTTATGATCGGCAGCGCCAGAATACTTATCCAGTGGCATTGGGGAGAACTCGTATTCGGAAAAGTTTCCTTTGCATTCAGTCTGTCCAATGTCTTTCTCGTTTTTGTTACGGCGGCAAGCGTTGTGTTTTTGCCGTCGCTGCAAAGGACGGACGAGAAAAAATTGCCGTTCATGTATAAGACCATCCGTCAGGGAATGTCGTTGCTTTTATTTGCGGCCATGCTCCTTTATTTCCCGGGATGCTGGTTTATCGATTTATGGCTGCCCAAATATTCGGTCAGCCTTACGTATCTCGGGCTGCTTTTACCGATAATCGTGTTTTCTTCCAAAGTCAGCCTGCTGACAAACAACTATCTGAAAGTATACCGGCAGGAGAAACGAATACTTTTGGCCAACGCCGTTTCCATTGCCGCAGGACTGGCGGCGTTTGCCGTTTGCACTTTCGTGTTCGACAGCCTGACGGCATTGCTGGTTGCCATGGTCTGCGTGATCATGCTGAATTCGTTTCTGTCCGAAATCTTTGTCATGCGGATCATTAAAGTGCGGATGCTGATCGATTTTTTCGTCGAGATCGGTATGACGGCGGGTTTTATGCTCATCGCCCGGTTAATGCCGCGATGGTGGGGCTGTCTCGCCTATGCCGGCTTATTGGCCGTGTATTGTATGTTTAACGGAAAAGCGGTAAAGCGGCTGATAAAGCCTGTTCTCAACAGTTTGAAATTCAAAAAAACGGAGGTAAATATGAAATACGAAAAAACGGAACTGGACGGTGTAATCCTCGTGAACCCCGACGTACACGGAGACGGCCGCGGATGGTTTATGGAGACGTTTCGCGAGGACGAACTGCGGGCGCAGGGAATAACAAGCCCGTTTGTACAGGATAACCAATCTTTTTCCGCAAAGAAAGGAACTTTGCGCGGGATACATTATCAAAATTATCCGTATGCGCAAAGTAAATTGGTGCGTTGCCTGCGCGGAGAGATTCTTGACGTGGCGGTGGATCTTCGGTCCTGGTCGCCGAACTATAAAAAGTGGGTGGGCGCAGTGCTTTCCGCCGAAAACAAGAAGCAGTTATATATTCCGCGCGGGTTCGGGCACGGCTTTGTCGCGCTTACGGACGATGTGGAAATTGCCTATAAATGCGATGATTATTACCATAAAGCCGCTGAGGGCGGAGTTCGTTTTGACGATTCCGAGATCGCCGTCGATTGGGGCGTGTCCGATCCGGTTCTGTCGGACAAAGACAAAAACGCACCTATATTGAAGGACGCGGTCTGCAACTTCGGCGCACGCGTACTTGTTACGGGGGCGGCCGGACAACTCGGCTACGAGGTGGTGAAGCAGCTTACAAGCAAAGGGATCGAGTGCGACGGCGTCGATGTGCAGGACTTCGATATAACGGACGAAGCTGCCGTCAACCGATATCTGGAAGGCTATAAGCCCACTGCGATCGTTCATTGTGCGGCATACACTGCGGTGGATAAAGCCGAGGACGACAGCGCCGTTTGTGAAAAAGTTAATTTTGTCGGTACAAAAAACATAGCCGCTTATTGCGCAAAACATAATATCCGATTGGTGCATATCAGCACGGAGTATGTATACGGCGATAACGGGGAAAGGCCGCTTAAAGAGACCGATCCGACCAATCCGCTCGGCGTATATGCACGAACGAAGCTGGAAGCGGAAAAGGAAGCGCAGAAAGCGCCGGATCACATCATTCTGCGTACGAGCGGCGTGTTCGGCAAACACGGCAGTAATTTCATTAAAACGATGCTCAAACTTGCGGAAACTAAGTCCGAACTCACCGTCGTCGACGACGAATTCGGAGCGCCTACCTATGCCGTCGATTTGGCACAGGCGATCGTTGCGCTTGTTTTTCATCGGGCTACAGGGATATTTAACATCAGCAATGAGGGAGAATGTTCCTGGAACGAACTTGCAAAAGCCGTTTTTGAACGTACGGGAAAGAAAGTTACGGTAAACGGCATATCGACCGAAGCGTACGGATCAAAGGCAAAACGGCAGCTTAACAGCCGCATGGACAAAACAAAAATATATGCGATCGGAATCCCCGTAATGCCGACATGGCAGAACGCACTTGACAGATTTTTGGAGGAAATACTGTAATGACAATCTTGGTAACCGGCGGAGCCGGATTCATAGGCGGCAATTTTGTTTATCATCTGCTCAACAAATACCCGGCGTATAGAATCGTATGTGTGGATTGCCTTACCTACGCGGGCAATTTGTCCACGCTGAAAGGAGCGCTTAAAAACCCCAATTTTCGGTTTTGCAAGACAGACATTTGCGACAGAGCGGAAATATACAGAATTTTTGAGGAAGAGAAACCCGATATTGTCGTGAATTTTGCGGCGGAAAGCCACGTGGACAGGAGTATCGACAATCCGGAAATTTTTCTGAAAACCAATATAATCGGCACGTCTGTACTGATGGATGCCTGTCGCAAATACGGAGTCGGGCGATTCCATCAGGTTTCTACCGACGAGGTGTACGGAGATCTCCCTTTGGATCGGCCCGATCTGTTTTTTACCGAAGAAACGCCTATCCATACCAACAGTCCGTACAGCAGCAGCAAAGCGGCGGCAGATTTATTGGTGCTGGCCTATCACAGAACCTACGGACTTCCCGTCAGCATAAGCCGTTGCAGCAACAATTACGGGCCGTATCATTTTCCCGAAAAACTGATTCCGCTCATGATTATAAACGCATTGGCGGACAAGCCCCTTCCCGTATACGGGCAGGGCATTAACGTCCGCGACTGGTTATATGTGGAGGATCATTGTAAGGCCATAGATCTCATAATCCACGACGGCAGGGTCGGCGAGGTATATAATGTAGGCGGGCATAATGAAATGCGCAATATAGATATCGTCAAGATGATTTGTAAGGCGCTGGGAAAGCCCGAATCGCTGATTGCTTTTGTGGCCGACCGTAAGGGACACGATATGAGGTATGCTATCGATCCCACGAAGATACACGAGGAACTTGGCTGGCAGCCCGAAACCAAATTTGAGGACGGCATAAAACGGACTATTGATTGGTACCTCAATAACCGGGATTGGTGGACGGAAATCATTAACGGCGATTACAAAGATTACTACGAAAAAATGTATAAGGACAGGTAAATACTATGCGTA
>OJMH01003610.1_pt1 | contig 11223 bp, 7 predicted proteins | sample 1597111 | NCBI WGS metagenome assembly OJMH01 (sample SAMEA2452115, study PRJEB22498) | human gut metagenome
CGAGATGCGCTGGAGAAGCTGCAGCTTAATGACGCGTCCCTAAGCTATGAGCCGGAGACGTCCGGCGCCCTGGGCTTTGGCTTTCGCTGCGGCTTTTTGGGTCTCCTGCATTTGGAGATCATTGAGGAGCGCCTGGAGCGAGAGTACAACCTGGATCTGATTACCACTGTGCCCTCGGTGATCTACAAGATCCACCTGACCGACGGCACCATGGTGGAGATCGACAATCCCACCAATTACCCGGATCCGTCCCTGATTGACTACTGCGAGGAGCCGTTTGCGGACTGCAATATTTATGTACCCAGCGAGTTTGTGGGCACCATTATGGATATGTGTCAGGATCGGCGGGGGATCTTTAAGAATATGAGCTATATCACCCCGGATCGGGTAGATATTCATTACGAGCTGCCGCTAAATGAAATTATCTATGATTTCTTTGACGCACTCAAATCCCGCACCCGTGGCTACGCTTCTTTCGATTATGAGATCAAGGAATACCGCCGCTCGGATTTGGTGAAGGTGGATGTGCTGCTCAATGGCGATACCATCGACGCGCTGAGCTTTATTATTCACCGGGACAAGGCTTACCAACGGGGGCGCCGCATTGCGGAGAAGCTCAAGGAGCATATCCCGCGGCATTTGTTTGAGATACCGGTGCAGGTGGCTATCGGTGGCAAGGTCATTGCCCGCGAGACGGTAAAGGCCCTGCGCAAGGATGTGCTGGCCAAGTGCTACGGCGGTGATGTGACCCGTAAGAAAAAGCTGCTGGAAAAGCAGAAAGAGGGCAAAAAGCGTATGCGCCAGTTCGGTCAGGTGGAGGTGCCCCAGGAGGCCTTCCTGGCAGTGCTCAAACTCTCCTCCGACGACGAGTAAAGCAGAAATATAAAAAAGTCCCACCCGATACAGGTGTTGCCTGTTCGGGCGGGATTTTTTTTGCTTGTCAAGTGTTTTTGTGCAACTTGTCCGAAAATATGGACTTAAACTTGACAAAATAGGCAAGAATATGCAAAATTTGTTTACTTTCTTATTTATTTGTGTTATGATGCAAATGTTGAAGGCAATAAAAAAGACCTGCAAAAATGCAGGTCTTGCTCACACACTGTGAGGTTGCCATAACGGCAACGAGTTGAATCAATTGGTATTTGAACGCATAGTGTAAATCTCATAAGGTCCTGAGACAACTTGATATTAACACGAAAAGTTCCACTTGTCAATAGATCAACTGAAAATTTTGATGAAAAAAGAAAAGGAGCGAGTTTATGGAACAAGGGAGAAAACGCGGAGATTACTATTTAGGTTTGGATATGGGTACAGACTCGGTAGGCTGGGCTGTAACAGATATGGATTACCGTGTTCCTAAGTTTAAGGGCAATGCCATGTGGGGTGTGCGCCTGTTTGATGAGAGCAACACGGCAGAGGAGCGGCGGCTGTTTCGCATCAGTCGGCGGCGTACCCAGCGGCGTCGGGAGCGGCTGGATCTGTTAGAGATGCTGTTTGACGGTCCGGTGAGTACCAAGGATCCGGCTTTCTTCCAGCGGTTGCGGGAGAGCGATCTGTATGCAGAGGATAAAACCACCAATACACCCTTTGCTGTGTTTGCGGATCCGGATTATACGGACACAGACTATCATCGCCAATTTCCCACCATTTATCATCTGCGTAATGCGCTTTTGCATGAGGATGGCCCATACGATGTGCGTCTGGTGTTTTTGGCGGTGCATCATATTATCAAAAACCGCGGTCATTTTTTGTTTGACTCCTTAGGAGAGGCGCAAAATTTTGGTTCGATTTACGGTGCGTTTCGCGATTATTTGCAAGAAGAATATGAATGTGCAGTAGAATGCACGGACGAAAAAGCCTTTGGCGCCGTGCTCAAGGACAAGTCTTTGTCTAAGTCCAGAAAGACTGCGGCGGCAGCAGAGCTGTTCGGTGTAACAAAAAAGAGCGCTCCCCAGTTGTATGCCTGCCTGGCACTGGCCTGCGGCGCTACGGTGAAGCTGAAGGACCTGTTTAACGATGACACTTTGGTCGAGGCGGAAAAACCAAGCATCGCCTTTACCGGCAGCTATGAGGACAACGAACCGGAGTACCAGTCTCTTTTGGAAGAACGGTTCGATTTGGTGGTGCGGATCAAGGCCCTATATGATTGGGCTATTTTGGATGAGATCTTGGCCGGCCATCAGTATCTGTGCGAGGCCAAAGTGGCCACCTATGAGCAGCACAAGACGGATTTGCAGCGGCTGAAAATCTATGTGAAGACCTATCGTTCGGAACTGTACAAAAAGATTTTTAAGCTGAGCAGCAAGAACGACAACTATGTGGCCTATTCCGGTCATATCAAGGAAAATGGTCACACCGGCGTGCTGGAAAAGATCTGTAATCAAGAGGCTTTTTGCGCCTATTTGAAAAAGACGCTGGGCGACAATGGGGACCCGGCGTATGCGGATATGTTCGCCGCCATTGAGAATGGCACTTTTATGCCCAAACAGGTGTCTAAGGACAACGGCGTGATTCCTATGCAGTTGCAGAAAAAAGAACTGGAAGGTATTTTAAACCGGGCGCAGAGATATTTGCCGTTTTTAACAGAAAAGGATGAGACTGGCCTGACTGTGCGAGAAAAAATCATTTCCCTTTGCGAGCACCGTATTCCGTACTATGTTGGCCCGCTGAATAAGCATAGTAAAAAAGCCTGGATCGTGCGGAAAGAGGAAAAAATCTATCCCTGGAATTTTGACCAAGTGGTGGATTTGGATCGCAGCGCCGAGGCATTTATTGAGAATTTGACCAGCAAGTGTACCTATTTGCCCCAGTACGATGTGATCCCCAAGTATTCTTTGTTGTACACCAAGTTTATGGTGCTCAACGAGCTAAACAATTTAACGCTGGACGGCCAGCGTGTTGAGGTCAAACTGAAGCAGGAGATTTACCGGGACCTGTTTGAAAAGCGCGGCAAAGTCACCGGCAAGGGACTGAAAAACTATTTGCAGTCCCGGGGTATTGCCTATGAGGTGATGGGCGGCTTTGATGAAAACTTTAAGGCCAGTCTAAAGCCTTGGCAGGATCTGGCACCTTATGATTTGACCTATGATGAGAAGGAAGAAGTTGTACGCTTAATTACGATCTTTGGCGACGATAAAAAGTTGCTGAAAAAGCGGCTGCGAGATCTGTTTGGCGATCGACTGACAGAAACAGAGCGGGGCAAACTGGCTCGGTTGAAGTACACCGGCTGGAGCCGCCTGTCTCGGGAATTTCTGACCCAGGTGGCGTGCACCGACAAGAATACCGGCGAGGTGACCAATATCATTTCCGCGTTGTGGGATACCAACCTGAACTTAATGCAGCTGCTGTATAGTGCGGACTATATGCCCACATTTGGGGAGCAGGTCGCAGCATGTAATCAGTTCGATAAGGATGTTTCCCTGCGCCAAATGGTGGAGGATCTGTATGTTTCACCAAAAGTAAAGCGACCTATTTACCAGTCGTTGCTGATCGCTCGCGAGATCGAAAAGATCCAAAAGTGCCCGCCGAAGAAAATCTTTATTGAGGTGGCGCGAGGAGAAGAAAAGAAAGAGCGCAAAAAGTCCAGAAAAGCCCAACTGTTGGAGCTGTACCAAAGCTGCAAAAAGGAATATGCAGACCTGTATGCGCAGCTGGAGGGCACCGAGGAGGACAGATTGCGCAGCGATAAGCTTTATCTATATTATACCCAAATGGGCCGGTGCATGTACACCGGCGAGCATATTGACCTGAACAGTTTGCTGAGTGGCAATGTTTATGATATTGACCATATTTTTCCGCGCTCTAAGGTAAAGGACGATAGTCTGAATAACCGAGTGTTGGTGAAGAAGGTGGACAATGCAAAGAAAACGGATGTGTACCCTCTGGATCGAGAAACGCAGGCCAAAATGCACGGCTTTTGGCAGCTGCTTTTGTCTAAGAACTTGATCAGCAAGGTTAAATACCAACGCCTGATCCGAACGACACCCTTGACCGATGAAGAACTGGGTGCCTTTATCTCCCGCCAACTGGTAGAGACCCGTCAATCCACCAAGGCAGTTGCCAAAATTATGGAGCAGCTATATGACAAAGAGCAGACAGAGATCGTGTATGTAAAGGCTGCGCTGGCTTCCGATTTTCGCCATACCTATGATATGCTTAAGTGCCGTGAGGTCAACGACTTTCACCACGCTAAGGACGCGTACTTGAATGTGGTGGTGGGCAATGTTTACAATGTACGGTGCACCCATAATCTGCGCAATTTCATCCGCGGCTTGCAGGAGAACGGCCCGCGGGGTTACAGTATGAACGCCATGTTCAAGTGGGATATTCCCGGCGCCTGGGTAGCAGAGAACGGCGAACTCCAGAAAACACAAACCAAGAGCTTGGAGATCGTAAAGCAAATGATGGCCAAGAACAATATTCGCTATACCCGGTATGCGTTTTGCCAGCACGGTGGTTTGTTTGACCAGATGCCGGTGAAGAAGGGTAAGGGCCAAATTCCGCTAAAGCAGGATGGACCCAAGAGCGATATGACCAAGTACGGTGCATATAACAAGGCTATGTCCAAATATTTTGCCCTGATTTCTTATCTGGACAAAAAGGGCAAAGAGGTGCGCCAGTTAGTACCTATTGATGCGGTAACGGAAAAGGTTTATTTGGCAGATCCGGACGAGTATGTAAGCAATTGTGTAGGCGTTCCGGCGAAGGTGCTGATTCCGTGTATCAAGTATAACGCCTGCCTGTCTTTTGACGGTTTCCGGATGCATTTGAGCAGTAAGTCAGGAAATCAACTGGGATATAAGCCGGCTATGCAGTTGGTTCTTAGCTACGAACAGGAAAAGTATGTGCGTAATATTACTAAATATTTAAGCCAAAATAAGGATCGGCCGCTAAACAAGTATGATGGGATTACGCCCGATAAGAATATCGCGCTGTTTGATACTTTAGTGGATAAAATGAGCAATTCCATTTTAAGTTTGCGCTTCGGCGATATGGGCGCCAAGATTGTCGATAAAAGAGAGGCCTTTTGTGTATTGACTCCGGAAGAACAGTGTGTAGTATTGGCAGAAGTTTTGAAAATCTTGCATGCGAATGTAATGCGTGGAGATTTGACTAACATTAAGTTGGCTAAAACTGCCGGCGCGCTTGTTTCTAATATGAAGCTTTCCGAAATCAAAGGCGTTACCTCTATCAAACTCATTCACCAATCCATTACCGGCTTATTTGAGCAGCAGGTAGAACTGTTGCCATAAGGAGGGCTTGCCATGAGTTGGCGCGTTGTGGTGGTGACCAAGTCCGCCAAGTTGGAGTACAGTATGGAGTACCTGGTGGTGCGGGATGCAGAGAGCACCACCAAGGTGCACCTTGGTGACATTTCGGTGCTTTTGATCGAGAATACCGCCTGTGCGATCACCACCGCTTTGATGAGTCAGCTGCTGCAGCATAAGATCAAGGTGATTTTTTGTGATGAAAAACGCAATCCCTGCGGCGAATTGACGGCCTATTACGGCTGCCATGATTGCAGCCAAAAGCTCAAGGATCAGCTTAGCTGGACCCGGGACGCTAAGCAGTTGGTTTGGACCGCCATTGTGGGCGAAAAAATCAAGAACCAAATGTTGGTGCTCCGCGCGGTCCAGTCCCCGCGGGCAGATCAGCTCTGCCGGTATTTGGACGAACTGGAGTTTGGGGACCGGACCAATCGAGAGGGCCATGCGGCCAAGGTGTATTTTAATGCCCTTTTTGGTTCCCATTTCAGCCGCAGTGACGACTGTCCCACCAACGCGGCATTAAATTATGGGTATAGCTTGATTTTATCCTGTTTTAACCGCGAGGTGGTGGCAGCCGGGTATTTGACCCAGCTGGGCTTGTTCCATGACAATATGTTCAATACTTATAATTTAAGCTGCGATTTAATGGAGCCTTTCCGCCCATTGGTAGATGCGTGCGTATATAAGTTAGCTCCCAAGCAGTTTGAAAAGGCGGAGAAAGTGGCCGTTTTGTCCATCTTAAATCAAGAGGTGCAGTTGGACGGCCGGGTGCAAACAGTGCTCAATGCCATTCGCCTGTATGCAGCCAGTGTGTTCCGCGCTTTGGCTGCCCAGGATGTGGCAGAAATTCATTTTCCGGTAGCTGCGTATGAGTTATAGATTTATGCGAGTGATTGTGTTTTTTGATTTGCCGGTAAAGACTGTCCAGGACCGGCGAGAGTATGCCCGTTTTCGCAAGAAGTTGGTTAAGAGCGGTTTTGTGATGATGCAGCAGTCGGTGTACTCCAAGATCGCTTTGAACCAAAATAACGCAGCCGGTATTTGCGCCGGGGTGCGGAAGTGCAAGCCCCCGGCCGGCGTGGTGCAGATCTTGACCGTAACGGAGAAGCAGTACGCCAAAATGGAACTGATGGTAGGCTGCAACGACAGCAATGTGGTGGCCACGGATGAAAGGTTGCTGATTTTATGAGGATCGCTTTGGACTATTTTCCGGAGCCGTTGGCTTTTGAAAACCAAACGGCCGTAGTTCTGGCACTGGAGAATAAAACGGTTTTTCGCCGGGTGGTCAACGCCTTTTTAGAGGATTGTGCAGATGAAGTGTTGACCTTTTCCCAGGAGTGGAAGCCTTTTGCTTTTTCCAAACAAGGGCTTTATATTGCGAATCTATTGCAGCCGGATGCGGATACCAAAAAGTTGATGAACCATGTGGCATCTGCTATGGAACAGACACTCAACACCGATCTGGCAGAGCCTTTGGCGCTTGTGCGCCAGGACTTATTACAGTTAGGAGATGCACTTACCGCCCGGTTTGATTATGATGTAGCCTACCAGGATGATTTAGAAGCGGCTGCCGTTGTGAAGCTTTTGCAGTTCCGTTTGCGGCGGGAAGAAAGTACAGCAGCCGAGCGCCTGGCGCGATTTTTGATTTTAACTTCCCGGTATTTGAAGGTGCGCATTTTTGCTATATCCAATTTGTATTTATATTTTGAGTCGGAGGAGGTGAGCCGGCTGCTACATACTCTATCTTTGCATCAAATTCGAATTTTAGACTTAGAGTGCCAGGCACCGGCGTGCGTAGATGTGCGCGCCAAACTCTATGTGCTGGATCGGGATTTGTGCACCCTTGACAATTCCGTTTCGCCATAGTACTATGGTACTAGATCTTGTGGATTTGCCCTGCGCTGTATAGTGGGCGCAGCTTATTTGAGGTTTGAGAATAGTGTAAATTCATAAGGTAGTGAAACCGTGCTCCATTCTGGAAAGTAAGATTCCGTGTTTGAGAATAGTGTAAATTCATAAGGTAGTGAAACTAGTATGGTGTATAGTGTAGTATGATATAGGTTTGAGAATAGTGTAAATTCATAAGGTAGTGAAACTCTACGCAACTTCTTTATAAACTGCTTATGTTTGAGAATAGTGTAAATTCATAAGGTAGTGAAACGAGGAATTCGACTTATACCATAAACATAGTGTTTGAGAATAGTGTAAATTCATAAGGTAGTGAAACGGTTCTTCTTTAGGATAACGGAATTCTTTGGTTTGAGAATAGTGTAAATTCATAAGGTAGTGAAACCCGGATTTTGCGTACCGTAGTCGATAGAGAGTTTGAGAATAGTGTAAATTCATAAGGTAGTGAAACCATTCCGCCGGCGTTTGTGATTGCCCAGTAGTTTGAGAATAGTGTAAATTCATAAGGTAGTGAAACCGTCGGAACGCTTGTAACATCGGTTGTGTCGTTTGAGAATAGTGTAAATTCATAAGGTAGTGAAACCAGCAACTATGAAACGATTGCGACATCACAGTTTGAGAATAGTGTAAATTCATAAGGTAGTGAAACTGTCCCTGTGGTTGTTTACCCCAAAGCGCGGTTTGAGAATAGTGTAAATTCATAAGGTAGTGAAACTTGCGGCAAGACCGTTGACAGCGCAGTCAAGTTTGAGAATAGTGTAAATTCATAAGGTAGTGAAACAGCAGGCGTTAATCACATCAGCGCTAATAAGTTTGAGAATAGTGTAAATTCATAAGGTAGTGAAACCATCGCTAACGCCGTATGCCTCCCCGTCTAGTTTGAGAATAGTGTAAATTCATAAGGTAGTGAAACCGGTGATGATGTCACCATTTTTTAATGGTAGTTTGAGAATAGTGTAAATTCATAAGGTAGTGAAACCATCAAGACATACGATTGGGGCGAGGTGCTGTTTGAGAATAGTGTAAATTCATAAGGTAGTGAAACTGAACACATAGTATATAGTTATATAGTATAGTTTGAGAATAGTGTAAATCCATAAGGCAGAAAAACTTGATGATCGACGATGGATATGCTGAAAAACACAGTGGAAAGTTTGGATAAAAAGTCAAACTTTCCACTGCGTTTTTATTGTTGGATTCAGAAATAAAAGCATTTATCAATATCCGAATATTGAAAGAACACAGACGGTGCGAGCAGTCTGTCTATTTGCAATACCCAAAATAGTTTGTTGCGCTATTTAATTCGGGTTATGCGATTGTGGCGGACTTTGTAGGCGGTGCGGGAGAGATGGATCATAGGCAGGTCGGCGGCGTTGTCGGTATAGAATGCGTCCGGTACGGCGCTTGCTCCAAAGCATTTGCGAAAAGCGGACACCTTATTGGCGCTGAAGTTGATATACTCCACCGTCAGGGTTTGGCGGTCCACCACGGAGCAGATACAGTGCTGCACCCCAAGGCGGCGGCACACCTCGTCCATAATCAAATTCAGCGAGGCGGTGACGATCACATCGTCCTTTACCGGGTGATACCAGGCTTTGATCTTGCGTATATGCCCGTCCCAAAAGTCCCGGACCAGCCCCTCTGGGTCGTCAAAGCTGCTGAGGTATTGGGCGGCGTGCTTGCGTCCGGCCTGCTCCAAGTCTGCCATGGTGGTGCGCCCCAACTTATAGCGCAGCAGGTGATACAGCACCACCGGCACATAGCGTGCTACCTTTGGATTGCGGCGCAGGCTGAACAGGTAAAAGTCAATGACGCTCTCACCGTCATAAATGGTATTGTCAAAATCAAATACGCGCATAAAAATCCCCCTTGGTACTTTCAGTATAGCACAAAGCGCCAAAGGGGGACAGTTTTTTATTTTTTGCCGCCCAAGTGGCGGCCCAGGTAGCCCAGCAGCAGAATGTCCTCGTCCGTTAAGGCACTGCCGTCGCCGGATTCCGGTTGTTCTTCTTCCTCCGGCTCCAGGGTCAGGGTCAATTCCCATTCCTCCGGCGGGTTGTTTTTGTCCTGTTGCTTTTTCATACCATGACCTCCCTTGCACTCTTACTGTAACACAAAAAGCCACCGGGTGCAAATGACAGGGAAAATTATAGGACAGAGAAATGGCGCTGCCCGGTACAGGCGACATTTACTTTTAGCTTTTTTTCTCGCTTTTTGGCATGGCACGCAGGGCCTTGCGGAATTCAAAAAAGAAAAGAACGCCGGTGAAGGCCACGGCCAGCACATCTGCCACCGGCTCCGCCATAAAGACAGCCTTGGTCAGGTCAGCAGTGTACAGGTGGGGCATCATGTAGATCAGCGGCAGCAGCAGAATAAACTTGCGCATCACCGCCACGATGATGGACGCCTTGGCGTTGCCCAGGGCGGTAAATGTCATTTGACAGGCGATTTGAATACCAAACAGCCCCAGCGCCAGAGTGTAAATGCGCAACATCGGCTTGGTAAAGGCCAGCAGTTCTGCGTTAGAGGTGAAGATGCCGGCAAACACGCCGGGGAACAGCTGGATCAGCAAGCAAAAGAGCATGGCGTAGCAAACGCTACAAATGAGCAGCAGTCGGTACGCGCGGCGTACGCGGTTGCTGTTTCCGGCGCCGTAATTGTAGCTGATAATGGGTTGGGCACCTTGTGCCAGTCCTTGCAGCGGCAGCATGGCAAACTGCATGACACTGGTGAGAATGGTCATGGCACCCACTGCCAGATCGCCGCCGTATTTCAGCAGTGAGGTGTTAAAGCATACGGAGATCACGCTCTCGCTGGCCTGCATGACGAACAGGGCACTGCCCAGCGCCAGACAGGGGAGAATGACCTTGGCGTGCAGACGCAGATTGCACCGGCGAATGCGGATAAAAGTCTTTTTGCCAAATAAAAAAGACAGCACCCACAGGCAGGACAGTCCCTGGGACAGCACGGTAGCCAGCGCGGCGCCTTGCACACCCATGTGGAAGCCAAAGATAAACAGCGGATCCAGCGCTGTATTGGCCACGGCGCCGATGAGCACCGAGAGCATACCTACCTTAGCGAAGCCCTGGGCGGTGATAAAGGCGTTCATGCCAAGGGTCAGCTGCACGAATACGGTGCCCAAGGCGTAAAGGTTCATATAGGCCGCACTGTAATCAATGGTGTTGGAGCTGGCGCCGAATGCCAGCAGTAGCGGCCGGTTCCAGATGAGTACCACCGCTGTCAGCACCGCAGACACCAGCAGTTGCGTGACAAAGCAGTTGCCCAGAATCTGCTCAGCCTCTGCCGTTTGCTTCTTGCCTAAGGCGATGGAGGCCCGAGGTGCGCCGCCGTTGCCCACCAATGCCGCAAAGGCGGAGATGATTAGGATCAGCGGCATACACACGCCCACCCCGGTAAGCGCCAGCGCGCCCTCGCCGGGAATGTGGCCGATGTAAATGCGGTCCACCACATTATAAAGCATATTGATCAGTTGGGCGGCTACTGTGGGTAGGGACAGCTGGAGCAGCAGTCGTCCGATGGGCCGGGTGGCTAAAAAATCTTTGCTTTGTTCCATAGTCGTCAACTCATTTCTGTAATCTAAACGTACTTAATTATAACACGATGAACGGCGGTGTCAAGGCGCGGATTTTGAACATGGGTCTCTTATGCGGCGAATGCAGTAATGTGTCGAACATACAAAATTCACAATTTGCGCGGCTCAAAGCGTTTACATTATGGTGAAAATATGATAAAATAGACGGCGTGAAAACGCACATATTTTTATTTCACTCTTTACCCGATCCGACGCGCTGTGCCCGGTCGGAATTTCAGAAATGGAGAATGAGTATGCATTTGATTCCCAATCCCCGCGCATATCAGGCGTTGGACGGCGCCTTCACCTTGCAGGATGGCGAGAAGGTGAAGAGCGAACTGCGTATTCCTTTGGTACGCACCACCACCCGGGAGGCACGGATCATTGTCACCCGCAACCCGGCGTTGCAAAAGGAAGCATATACCTTGAATGTGACCCCGGAGAAGGTGCACATCA
>OJMH01003612.1_pt1 | contig 11215 bp, 10 predicted proteins | sample 1597111 | NCBI WGS metagenome assembly OJMH01 (sample SAMEA2452115, study PRJEB22498) | human gut metagenome
TGCAAATCATCTAGTGCAAAATAGTAAACTATCGGGCATTGGGTTTAAGATGACGGAAGTTCATAGAGGGAAAGTCTAAATATATATTTTTTAACAGATAAAAAATGTCTTGAAAAAGGGCGGAAGCTTGTAAAGACTTGTTCGGATTATGCTAAAACATTTTCTGTGGTCTTTTGTTGCTGTTGTAATAGGACTTGGCTGCGCGTTCTGGCGCGGCGAGGTTGTCCACGATTCCGGCTTTGCCTTTCTAATTACCGCCTTTTGCATATCGCTTTTAGAAGTTGCGATATCTTTCGACAACGCCGTCGTAAATGCCGAAAAGCTTGAGCATATGAGCCACAAGTGGCAGGAGCGCTTCCTGACTTGGGGTATATTGATAGCGGTTTTCGGAATGCGCTTCCTCTTCCCCATACTTGTAGTATCTATATTTGCCGGTCTGCCCTTCTTTAAAGTTATAGACGTAGCGCTGGTAAAACCGGACGAATACGTGGCTTATCTGCACGATGCAAATGCCGGAATAGTATCGTTTGGAGGAATGTTTTTAATGATGCTATTTTTAAAGTTTTTCATAGACAAAAAGAAGGATGTGGACTGGATTTGGTTTATAGAAAGACCGCTAAAGGTTCTGGCAAAAATAAAGTTCTCTCACGAGATAATAGGTCTTGCGGCGCTTTTAATACTTGTTGTAAACCTTCCGCAGGAAGAGATGAAGATGTGCGCGATTTCGGGGATATCGGGCATACTCTTATTCTTAGTTATAGATACGGTTGCCCACAGGCTTGAAAAGCGCCACCACAATACCTCAAGCGCGGTTGCGCTGACGGGAAAGGCGGGCTTGATGGCCTTTTTGTATTTGGAGCTTATAGATGCGTCGTTTTCGTTGGACGGAGTCTTGGGAGCCTTTGCGTTTACAAAAGACGTTGTAGTAATCGTCGTAGGGCTTGGCATCGGAGCGATGTTCGTGCGCTCCATAACGCTTGCGCTCGTGGAGCACAAGACGCTCGATAAATTTAGATTTCTCACAAACGGAGCCTACTGGGCTATAGGTGCGCTGTCGGTAATAATGCTGCATTCGGCGATAGAAGAAGTTCCCGAGGCTGTGGCGGCGTCGCTTAGCATAGTGTTTATATTGCTATCGATAATCTCCTCTCTGCTTTACAACAAAAAGCAGGCAAAATCTGTAGCCAAATAAGAGCAATATTTTAATTGACAAAATTTACACCCTAAAAAAACTTACAAGCATGAATAAGGTTATATCCTCACTGCCCTTAAAAGAACTAGACCCGGAGGTTTTCGACGCAATACAGAAGGAAACCAACCGTCAGCAAACACACTTGGAGCTAATAGCTTCCGAAAACTTCACCCTGCCCGCCATAATGGAGGCAATGGGTTCTACTTTGACAAACAAGTATGCTGAGGGCTATCCGGGCAAGCGCTACTACGGCGGTTGCGAATTTGTAGATATAGTTGAGAATTTGGCGATAGAAAGGGCAAAGAAGCTCTTTGGCGCAGAACATGCAAACGTTCAGCCCCACTCAGGCTCACAGGCAAACATAGCCGTTTACACGGCGATATTAAAGCCCGGCGACAAAGTTCTCGCCATGTCGCTCGAGCACGGCGGTCACCTCACGCACGGACACCCTATGAATCTGTCCGGAATGCTCTACAACATAGTAAACTACGGAGTTGACGAAAAGACGGGCCGCATAGATTACGACAAGTTGGAAGAGGTAGCGATGGCGGAAAAGCCCAAGCTTTTGCTAGTTGGCGCAAGCGCCTATCCGCGCATCATAGATTTTAAGCGCTGCGGCGAGATTGCGCAAAAGTGCGGGGCTATACTTATGGCGGACATCGCCCACATTGCAGCTCTAGTTGCAGGTGGCGTTCATCCCAGCCCATTCCCCTTCTGCGACATTGTGACAACAACAACTCACAAGACACTCCGCGGTCCGCGCGGCGGCATTATAATGTGCAAGGAAAAGTACGCAAAGGCGATAAATTCCTCAGTATTCCCCGGCAATCAAGGCGGGCCTTTGATGCACGTTATAGCGGCAAAGGCTGTCTGCTTGGGCGAAGCTTTGAAAGATTCCTTCAAGGACTACGCAGCCCAGATTGTTAAAAATGCGGCAGCACTTGCAGAGGAACTCAAGAAGCGCGGGCAGAGTCTAGTTTCGGGAGGCACCGACAACCACTTAATGCTCATAGATCTGAGGATAGCAAACCCGGATCTCACGGGCAAGGCGGCTCAGGCGGCACTCGACAAGGCGAACATCACGACGAACAAAAACACCATTCCCGGCGAGACTCGCTCTCCGTTCCAAGCAAGCGGAATAAGGCTTGGAACAGCAGCTGTAACATCACGCGGCATGACGGAAAAGGAAATGGCAAAGATTGCAGAAGCCATAGACTTAGTTCTGAAGAATCCCGAAAGCGAAGAGGAAATCCAGAAAGCTAAGAATATAGCGCTGGAGCTTTGCAGGCAGTTCCCATTGCCCTACTAATTTTCGGCGAACCTTTGAAGGCCGCGGGGTAAAACTCCGCGGCCTTTTTTTATGGGAAGCGCAAGGCTTAGTTTAAATTCGGCCTCATGTAATGCGCTTATAATTTTAGTACCCTCGCGAATCCAGTTTTAGGCTTTAAGTTGAAAACTAGCAGATTAGTGCAAGCGGAAGAAATACAACTTTACTATTAAGCCGCAGGTAAAATGGAATTCTCTAATCGGCAAAGCTTGGAATGCGGCGTTTGAATAATCATTTTTCAAAAAAAACGCTTGCAAAATTTGGCAAAATTACTGAATATCTGCTCAGCTTTCAAAGGGGTGTGGCTTTGTTAGTGTTAGTTTCGGTTGAGGGTTGGTAAGACCTTCGCCAGAGATTATCCTAAGGAGCTAGCGCTCAGACTTTAATAACTAATCTTATTTACAACATCACAAAGGAAAACATGAATACAAGACAATCACGCAAGGCTTTCACATTGGTTGAATTGCTTATCGTTATCAGTATCATCGCGGTTCTCGCTGGTTTGGTAATGCCTGCTATCTCGGGTGCGACAGTAGCCGCAAACAAGATGAAGGCCTCAAATCAGGCTAAGGCTATTGCCACTGCATGGCAGTCCTACGCCAGAGGTGAGAGAAGCCGCAGTATCAACCGCGAAACTATCCATGAGTGGGCTTTCGTTTTGGCAGAGCAGGACGAGCTTAACATCAACGACCCATCTTTCTGGATTCTTGAATTCGACCCCATTGTATCCGACAAGCTCGGCACTGGTGCAACGATGCCCACAAATATCGGCGATAAGATCGGCACAACATGGAAGATAAGCGAAGAATTCAAGGCCTTCCCCTTGAGCTGGGAAGTTGCAAATGCAGTTTCCGCAAACGCCCCGGGCTCATCGCCCTTGCTTTGGACTCGCGGTCTTAAGCCCATGGGAACTTGGGACAAGTACGAGGGCGTATTTGCCGACCAGGGCGGCCACATTGCGTTTGTCGATATGTCTGTAAGGTGGTTTAAGGCCTTGCGTTCAGAGGAAACCCCGAAGGGCGAACTCAAGGTTTACGGCGAAACTCGCCCGACTGCCGACATAGGCCAGGCAATCCGCGGCGGCTCAAAGAATATCTTGAAGAGCCAGCTTGAATAGTTTATTTCGCAGAAAAAAAAGACCACTTCAAAGAAGTGGTCTTTTTTTTTTGCATTCAAATTGCAATATTTAAAAAATATGCTCGCCAAAATATTTGTAGGCATTAGATAGTAGCGAAAAAATTTAATATGGCAAAAATCTCAAACAAATTGAAATGGTGTAAAATTCGCCTCGGCAACGACCTAAACTGGTGGGTGACCGAAACCAGCGACAAGGTAAACTGGGATTCCGACGGACTTAGCGTGATAGACCCCAAGCAGGCCTCGCACATGTTGGAAACGCTGCAAGGGCTCAAGGAATACGGCTTGCAGGATAGCATAGTGGAAAACGCTTTCTTTACATTTGCGATAGATTCCAGAAATAAAAGCGATGTAAAAATAACCTACGTGCCTGCCTCGGTATTTGACGACGAGCAGTACTTTTTACTACCGAATAACTTGGATGACGAGAGCTCTCCGTACGCGGAATTTCTGGACCACATAACATCTCTTCAAGTCAAGATGCTAAACGATTGCTTCAAATTTGAAGAGAAGCTCACGATAGAGGACCTTGAGGACGAGATTAGGGAGAAGTACCACAACGACTACATGGAGGGCAAGGCCATACATGTATTCACGGAGGTAATGGACATATTGGAATACGTCCCCGCAGGCTACTCGCTGGAAGATGAAGATGAAGACTTTGACAAATCTAAGTCTGAAGAAGATGATTACGACGATATAGACGATTTGCCCAGCGAAGAGGAAAATCTCGAAGAAGACGAAACTATGCACTGGGACGATGACGACGAAAGCGAGGATTTTGGCGATTACAAAGACGACGAATTCAGGGACGACGACGAAAATTACTGAGTTTTAATTCTTGGAATTTTTAATTTCCCACAAAAAAAACGCGCGCAAATGCAGCGCGTTTTTTTTGCTATTCAAAGCTAAAGCAGTTGCGGGCTAGATAGAGGCCATAAATCAATCTAAGAGAGCCTTTAACATTACCCCCCCAATAGTTTCTATGTCGGCACCCGTCCAAAAATTGAGAGATAAAGCCCCCTGCCACGCCAGCATTGGCAAGCCAGAGCAAGCCTTAAACCCCGCCTTGCGCGCCGCATTTACAGAGGAAGTTTCGCCGCCCGATACGTAAGGCATATCGAAGAACACGCAATCTTTTGCAAGCTTTGAAAAATCCAAAATTGGCAAATCTGAGGGCTTAAGCCCAAGGGATGTGGCGTTTATCACTATTGATGAAGCTTTTATTTGTGATGCGTCGGACAAGGCCTGGGCGTCTAAGTTAGAGAGCTTCAAAGCTGCAATTAGCTCGCCCAATCTGCTCTGGGAGCGATTTGATATAGATATGCTTCTTGCGCCCTCCAAAGCCGCTTTGAATGCCGCAGCCCTAGCTGCTCCACCCGCTCCAAATATAACGACATCGCTATCTTTAAAGACGCGCCCGCTAAATTGAAAGATTGCCTTAGCAAGTCCAAAGCCGTCAGTATTTGTACCAAGCCAGCCCGACTCGGTTCTTATCAACGTATTGCAAGCGCCCGCCATTTCGGAAAATTTATCGAATTTAATTTCCGATTTTTTTGCGCAGTCAAAAATCACCTGCTTATGGGGAATCGTAAGGTTTATCCCCCTAAAGCCAGCTTGGTGAAATTCAGGCAAGACATCGTTTAATTGCTCAGGGGCAACTTCAAACTTGTAGTAACGCCAGTTTTCAAATTCTGGGTTTCTCTCGGATATCCAATGCAAGGCCGCATTTTGCATCTTTGGACTCTGCGAATGGGCGATGGGCTTGCCAAAAACTGCAAGCGGATTTTTGACCAAAGCGGCGGATTTTAAATCGGATGGAAAGAAAATTTTATCGTTAATATTTTGCGCCATAATCCCGCTGCCCATAGAGAAAAGTTCCGACCCTAACCAAGGTTGCGCCCTCCTCTACGGCGCACTCCAAATCGTGAGACATTCCCATGGAAAGCTCGCTTAGAGAAATTTTAAATTCATCTTGCAGAGAGTCTCGCAAAGTCCGCAGATTTGCAAATGTCTTGCGCGCCACAAGCAAATCGTCATCAAGGGGGGCAATCGTCATAAGCCCCTCAATTTTAAGATTTGCAAATTTTAAAACCTCGTCAAAGAGCGCCCTTGCATCGTCCAAGCTTGCTCCAAATTTTGCCGGATCAGCCCCCGCGTTTATCTGGAGTAAAATCCGCTGCTTCTTGCCAATTGCCGCAGCGTGAGAGTCTATTTTTTTTGCAAGGTGCACACTATCTACAGATTCAATTCTAGAAAATAATTCCACCGCCCTCTTTGCCTTATTTGACTGCAAGTGCCCGATTAACTCCCACTGCAAATTGGAATCCACAAGCGGAATCTTAGACTCAGCCTCCTGAACCCTGTTTTCGCCAACAGCCCCCAAGCCCGCCTTCAATGCGTATAGCGCTGCATCTACGGGGTGATTTTTTGTGACGGGCAAAATGCGGACCTCGGAAAAATCCCTCCCGCAAGAATCGCAAGCGCCCTTTATTCGGGCGCGCAATTTTTCGAGATTTAATGCAAACTGTTCGTAAGTTAACATCTAACTACTGATTTTTATTTGCCTTTGAAGCGGCGAGCAGGCGCATGCCGAATTTCCATAGTGGCCCTGTAATGTTTGCAGCCTTCGACATAGTTTCGTCCATAGCATTTACAAACCTGTCTATTTCCTTATCGCCAATTATAAATGGCGGCAGAATCTTTAGAGCGTCCAAACTGTGGCTTGCAACCTGGCTTAAGATTCTGTGGTCGTCCATAAGAGAGCTTACAATCATCTGCGTAAATAGCGCGTCGTTTGCGAGTTTCAAAGCTTTCCAAGAGGCCTTCTTCAATAGCGACTTTGGCTCTTGGAACTCTATTGCAATCATTAGCCCCTTGCCGCGAACTTCCTTAATAAACTCGTGTTTTTCCTTAAGCTCATTCAAGCGAGACAGCAACTTTGCGCCCATTTCGGCGGAGCGCTCAACAAGGTGCTCGTTATCTATTACGCTTAGCGAAGCCAAGCCAGCGACCATTGCGAGGTTGTTGCGCCCGAAAGTCGTGGAGTGAACAACACACCTATCTAGGCTTGAGAATGCGCTCTGGTGAATTTCGCGCGTAGTTATAAATGCGGCAACCGGAACGTAGCCGCCACTTAAGGCTTTCGCGACAGTAATGATATCGGGGTCGAGATTCCAGTGCTGGAAGCCGAACATCTTGCCGGTTCGGCCCAGACCCGTCTGAACTTCGTCTGCTATAAATAAAGTACCGTACTTTCTGCAAAGTTCCTGCGCCTGCGGGAAGTAGTCGTCTGAAGGGTAGTTTACGCCCTTGCCCTGGACGGGCTCAAATATAAACGCCGCCACATCCTCTTTCTTCAGTTCCTTTTCAAGAGCCTCAATATCGTTAAATTTAACGCATCCAACATTGGGCAGCATTGAGCCAAAACCCTCTTGGAAGTGCGGATTTACAGTGAGCGAAAGCGAACCGTAGGAGAGGCCGTGATAACCGCCCGATAGGCTCAAAATTCTATCGCGCTTTGTGTGGGCGCGAGCAAATTTTATAGCGCCCTCATTTGCCTCGGTGCCGGAGTTGCATAGAAATACGGCGTTTCGCCTGCCACCAGCTCGCTTTACTAAAGCCTCAGCCAAAAGCCCGCTTAAGAGTGCGCAATCAAGTTGCACCATATTGGGCAAATCCATATCGATAGCGTCCTTTATAGCCTTTGCAATCACAGGGTGGTTTCTGCCCATGCCAAATACGCCGTAGCCGCTTAAAAAGTCAAGGTAATCGTTGCCCTCGGCGTCGTACAAATATGCGCCCTTTGCGCTCTTATAGCACTTGTCAAAGCCTATAGTCTTTAGAACCTTGGAGAAAGTGCGGTTTACGTACTTGTCGTGCAGTTCGTAATTTTCGCCGAAGCGCGAATCGATAAGATTTTTAATGTCAAAGTCGCTCATTGTTTTCCTTAAAAATTGCAAAAATAGTAGCACTAAGCAAGGCGACTTCAAACTTATTTTAACGAAAAAAACGCCTTTAAAACTTTGCGCGCAAAACCAAGCCAAAAGGACAGCCTTAAGAAAATCCCCTACTAAGCCAAAAAGCTTACGAAACAAAAGAAAAACAACTTGCCGAAAAGAACTCTTAAAATTTGTAAACAAAGTTAAAAGCTCAATCTGCTTGCTATTTGCGAGACGCTTTGAAAGTATAGAGTGATGATTTTTTCCATTTTATCGGCCTACGTTGTTAATTTTGACCCCGTTGCCCTGCACTTTCCCGATTCATGGGGCTTTGCGGGAATAAGGTGGTATGGGTTGTCGTATTTGGCAGGCTTTATAATAGCGCTTCTTTTGATGAACCTCTACACCAAAAAGGGGCGCTCTCCGCTCAGTTACGACGACAACTCATCGCTGTTTACCTACCTATTGTTTGGCGTAATTATAGGCGGGCGAATGGGCTACATGTTATTTTACGACTTTGATAGGTTCGTCTCAAATCCGCTAATTGCACTTAGGGTTTGGGACGGCGGAATGGCAAGCCACGGAGGTTTTATCGGTGTGATACTCGCCGTATTTTTGTTCTGCAAAATCCATAGGAAAAACTTTTTGAGCGTAGCCGACATAATCGCTACAATAGCAACTCCAGGAATATTTTTGGGAAGAATTGCAAACTTCATAAACGGCGAGCTCTGGGGCAAAGTAAGCGACTCTCCGCTTGCGATGATATTCCCACACAGCGCCCCGAAGGGAACTGCCATTGAGCACATAGCAACACGCCACCCCTCACAGCTCTACGAAGCCGTTGCAGAGGGACTTTTGATTTTTGTGATTTTGCAATTCAGATTCTGGAAATCACGCCCGCCCAAGGGCCAAATTGCCGGTGAATTTTTTATTCTCTATGCAATTGCGCGAATTGTCTGCGAGGTGTTCAGAGAGCCCGATGTTGGAGTGAGCCTCATATTTGGGCTAAGCCGCGGAACTTTTTACTCGCTATTTTGCATAGTTGTGGGAATTGCATTTATAGCGCTTTCACGCACATTGAGCAAAAGAGAAAAGTTCTAGCGAAATAAAAAGTCCGGCAAAATTTGCCGGACTTTTTTTAGCTAGTGAACTTAAGGCAGTTTGAGCTACTCTTCGCCCAGTGCGACCTCCGATGACAATATATTGCCGCCACCTCCAAACACGGCCTCCTCTATATTGTTAGTGGGCTCGCGAGTGCCGTACTTATACAGCTTTCCGCCCTCCTCGGAATTTAGATTGTCAAACCAGCGAACGCGCCCGTCGACATAGAGCACATAGCCACCCTCCTCGTCAAATGGTGAAAGCTGAAGGTCCCAAGTTCCGTCGGGCTTAAGGCCGCGAGTCCACATTACAGGCGTTGATTTTGGAGCATCTTCGGGTATCCTAACGGCAAAGGACCAACTGAGGGGGGCTCGTTTAAAATCGCTTTGGAGATAGACAGTCCTATTTAGAGAGCTCATCTTTCTGAGTATCGCCTTTGGCAAATTTTCCACGCCCGAAAAAGCTTCAATCGCGACCTTGTCAAAGGGCAAAATCCAATCCGAAACCTCCATGGGCATAGACTTCATCTTTGCAAGTTGCGCTAACTCGCCCGCGACGTTATGTATGTCGCTTGCGGCATCGTCTTTTGCGTAGCGCAACTCACTGCCAATCCATGTGTCCCAAATCGTCTTTGCAGAAGCCATTGTTTTTATCTTGTTTGCCTCAAAGACCTGCGATGAATTGAAGTAAGGCGCCGCAAAATACAGCCCCACTGCAATGAATACACAGGCTACCAACACAACTTTTAAGAATATTCTGGGATTATCTTCGTCCATTTGCTGTCCTTTCAATTAGTAAATATTCCCCACAACACTCCTACCAAAACAAGAGGCGACACAACTCCACCCCATCATATCTCACCCAGCTCGTATATCGCCACCCTTTCGGAAGTTGCAAATATTTTATGGGTTAAAAATTCAGAATCAAGAAAAAAATATTTTAACGTAAAGAAATTTGCTTTCTTAAAAATATCCACTAAATGAATCAACTAAAAAGCCCCTTGATTTACCCGAGTAGCCAAACTTATAAAAAATAAAAAAGCCGCCCCAAACGGGACGGCTCTCAAATCAGATTCTAAGCAACACTACTTGGAGAGGCGCTCCAAGAGCTCTTCGCGCTGAAGCTTGATTGCCTTCGGCAGCTGGTTGTAAAGCTCCTCAGTTAGAGGCTGTGTAGCTACAACGTCAGGATCATATGTCATGAGATCCTTAAACTGCTCTTCGGAGTAGTTCAAACCGGTCCAATCAATGTCGGAGTAATTCGGCATTAGGCCTATGGCAGTTTCGTTTGCGTGAGCTTCGCCATTTACGCGCTTTGCAATCCAAGCCAATACGCGAGCATTGTCGCCAAAGCCGGGCCACATAAACTTGCCCTGAGCGTTCTTCCTGAACCAATTTACGTGGAAGAAGCGGGGAGTCATTGAAAGACCCTTGCCCATCTCAACCAAGTGGCCGAGGTACTTAGCCATATTGTAGCCAGCGAAAGGCAACATGGCCATCGGGTCTGAACGGAGCTTGCCGACAGTGCCTTCAGCAGCAGCTGTGAGTTCCGAACCCATCATAGCGCCCAAATATACGCCGTGAGCCCAGTTGAAAGCTTCGAATACCAAAGGTATGCCGTTTGCGCGGCGGCCGCCAACGATAATGGCCGAAACCGGAACGCCCTCGAGCTTTTCAGCATTTTCGTCAATGCAGGGGCAGTTGTAAAGCGGAGCTGTGAAGCGGCTGTTCGGATGTGCTGCCGGAGTTTCGGAGCCAGCCTTCCAAGGCTTTCCGTGCCAGTCTGTAAGACCTTCCGGAGGAGTATCCGTCATGCCTTCCCACCATACGTCGCCGTCGGCAGTAAGAGCTACGTTTGTAAATATTGAATCCTTTTCGCAAGAGTGCATTGCGTTCGGATTTGTCTTCATGCTGGTGCCCGGAGCTACGCCAAAGAAGCCGTTTTCAGGATTGATTGCGTAGAGCTTGCCGTCGGGGCCGGGCTTAATCCAAGCGATATCGTCGCCGATTGTGGAAACTTTCCAGCCTTGCTTTTGCATGTCTGCCGGAGGAATGAGCATGGCGAAATTCGTCTTGCCGCATGCGCTCGGGAAAGCAGCTGTAACGTAAGTTTTCTTGCCGGAGGGATCTTTTACGCCCAAGATTAGCATGTGCTCAGCCATCCAGCCTTCGTCGCGACCCATTGCGCTAGCGATGCGCAAGCTCAAGCACTTTTTGCCCAAGAGTGCGTTGCCGCCGTAACCGGAACCGATGCTCATAATCAAGCGCTCTTCCGGGAAGTGCACAACATAGGTATTTTCAGGATTGCAGGGCCAGAGAACGTCGTCTTCAGGCGAGTTAATCGGCTTGCCGACAGAGTGAATGCAGGGAACGAACTTGCCGTTTTCGCCCAATACGTCGAGAACCTTGGGGCTTACCCTTGCCATGATTCTCATGGAAACTACGACGTAGGGAGAGTCTGTTATTTCGATACCAATCTGCGAGATCGGACCGCCGATGGGGCCCATGCTGAAGGGAA
>OJMH01003614.1_pt1 | contig 11214 bp, 10 predicted proteins | sample 1597111 | NCBI WGS metagenome assembly OJMH01 (sample SAMEA2452115, study PRJEB22498) | human gut metagenome
TGGCAGGCGCTCGGCAAGGTCACCAACGGCGCGAACATCCTCAAGGGCTATCCGACGTTTGCCGACTTCAACATCACGAACGCTTCCGGCAAGGTGCTCTTCCGCTTGAGCGCGGTCATGCCGATCCTGCTTGCCGGCGGGTGCATCTTCATCATCATCCTGCTCATCAACTCCTCCTACGGCCGCGCGTTCAAGGCCATCCGCGACGATGAGATCGCGGCGGAGGCCATGGGCGTGAACCTCGAAAAGCACAAGAGCCTGTCCTTTGTCATCAGCTCGTTTTTCGCGGGCGTGTCCGGCGCGCTCTTTGCGATGTTCGCAACGACCGTGCAGGCCAAGGTCTTTACCTCGGCCATGACCTATGAGATCCTGCTCATCGTCGTCATCGGCGGTATCGGCTCGGTCTCCGGCAGCTGCATCGCCTCCTTCCTGTACATCGCCTGCTCCGAGTGGTGGCTGCGCTTCCTCGACAACGAGGCGTATATCGGCGCGTTTAAGGTGCCGCTGCTGCGCAACGGCTTCCGCATGGTCGTGTTCTCGGTCATCATCATGATCGTTGTGCTCTTCTTCCGCAAGGGCATCATGGGCGAGCGCGAGCTGCCGGATCTGTTTGGCAAGCGAGCGAAAAAGGCAAAAAAGAACGTAGTTGAGGAGGGCAAAGCAGATGCGTAAGGACATCCTCAGCGTGGAGAATATCACGATGCAGTTCGGCGGCGTCGTCGCCGTCAACAACCTCTCGCTCGATATTCCCGAGGGCAAAATAGTTGCACTAATCGGCCCTAACGGCGCCGGCAAGACCACGGCGTTTAACTGCATAACCGGCGTTTACGAGCCGACAAACGGCCTTGTGGAATTCATGGGCAAGCCCATCGTGCGCAATCATCCCCAGGGCAAGATGAAGAAAAACTACAAGGGTCAGAACGCCGACATGTATCTCGGCAAGGTAGTTGCCAACACGCCGGATAAGATCACCCAGCAGGGTATAGCCCGTACGTTCCAGAACATAAGGCTTTGGAAGAGCATGACCGTTTTTGAAAACGTGCTTATCGCAAAGCATATGCACGCAAAGCAGAACGTGTTCTCGGCAACCTTCCGCGGCAACGCAAAGGAAGAAAAGCGTATGCGCGAGGAGACAATGGAGCTTCTGTGTGAGCAGGGGCTGGATAAATACAAGGATGAGATCGCAACAAGCCTGCCATACGGACTTCAGCGCCGCCTTGAAATTGCGCGCGCGCTGGCAGCCGACCCGAAGCTTCTGCTTCTTGACGAGCCGGCAGCCGGCATGAACCCGCAGGAAACGCTGGAGCTTGCCCAGTTTATCCGCGAGATACGCGAAAAGCACCACCTGACGGTGTTCCTGATCGAGCATCACATGGAGCTTGTTATGCAGATATCCGACTATATCTATGTCATCGACTTCGGCTCTGAGATAGCTCAGGGCACGCCTAAGGAAGTTCAGAACAATCAGCACGTTATCGATGCATATTTGGGGGTCGTTGAAGATGAGTGAAACAATACTGAAGATCAATGACCTTAAGGTCAACTACGGCGGCATCGAGGCCGTCAAGGGCATAAGCTTTGATGTCCCGGCAGGGCAGATCGTCACGCTTATCGGCGCAAACGGTGCAGGCAAAAGCTCAACTCTGCGCACAATAGCGGGCCTTGTGAAGCCCTCCGGCGGCTCTATCGAGTTTGAGGGCGAGAACATTACGGGTCTTGACCCGACCTCGATCGTCACAAAGGGCATAACGCTTGTTCCCGAAGGCCGCAAGATATTCCCGGATCTAACCGTTCTTGAAAACCTGAAGATCGGCGCGTATCTGCGTAAGGACGATCTGACTGATGACCTAAACTGGGTGTACGATCTGTTTCCGAGACTCAAGGAGCGCTCATGGCAGGAGGGCGGTACGCTCTCCGGCGGCGAGCAGCAGATGCTTGCAGTCGGCAGAGCGCTGATGAGCCGTCCCAAGGTCATTATGATGGACGAACCCTCCCTTGGCCTTGCGCCGATCATCGTGCGCGGCATCTTTGACATTATCAAAGAGATCAACAAGCGCGGTGTTACAGTTCTTCTAATCGAGCAGAACGCAAATATGGCGTTGAAAACCGCTCACATTGGCTATGTCCTTGAAACCGGCCGCCTTACCATGTCCGGCTCCGGCGAAGAGCTTCTCGCAAACGAGCAGGTCAAGGCCGCATACCTCGGCACCTGATGCTAATATGATATGTATAAAAAAGACTGCTTCGGCGGTCTTTTTTTGCATAAGCTGACGAGAGTCGAACGCATATCGGTTTTGACGGGCAGATTTTCGCCCATGCTGCGTTAAAGCTCTTGACAATACGTCAGTATTCTCTGCGAGCTTTGCCTTGCCTGAACAAAAATCTGCTCCGGCAAAACTGCGAGCACCTGTCAGATGTGCTTTTCGAGATATTTTCGGCTTTCTTTGGTGCAGGTGGGCTGGCGCCCATCAAGACAAAAAAGGCGAAAATAGCCGGAAGGGCGCGCTGACAGGCGATATGGGTTCAACTCTCGTCAGCTTAAGCTGGTGGGACTGGGACGAGGAAAAGATAAGGAGCAGCCTCCCTGCGATTATGTCCGGTGAGCTTGACGCGCTGCTTAATCGAAAATAAGGATGCAATGATATGAAAGCAAAACAAATCGCCGCCGCACTGCTGACCGGCGTTTTCGTAAACCTGTTCGGCAGACTTTTCGCCGGCGCAAAAATTGCAGAAAAAACCGGAGTCGCTTGACTCCGGTTTTTTCAATGTCGTTTGTTTCACGATTGCAGCAGCTTGTCAAACGAGCCGATGATATTATCGCTTATGCCGCCGGTGAGGGCGTTGTTGTAGTTGCAGATGAACGTGCCGGCGATGAGGATCATCATGCCCTCGGCCTCGCGCGCGCCGACCTCGTCGCCGTAGATCCTCTTCAGACACAGTTCCATCACGCGCCGCCATTCGGCAAATTCTTCCCGAACGAGCTCGCCGACACGCTCGTTATAATGCGCAAGAACATAGGTCTGCGTCGTCGCGTTCGGGCGCTGCTCGCCGACTTTTCCGCGCGCGACATAGCTCATGAAAGCGTTCATGTATTCTGCGTTCGAGCCGTAGTCGGCGCGGTCATGCTCGTTAAACCAGGCAAGGCACTTTTGGCTCATGAAATCGCGTGTGTAGCGCACATAGCTCACCAGCAGCTCTTCCTTGCTGTCAAAATAATTTAAAAGCTTGGCATGGCTCATATTCGCCTCGGCGGCGATATCGCGCAGCGAAACATTCGTCAGCGGCTTGCGGTCGATGCAGCGCTGGAATGCCATGAGTATTTCCATGCGCACGGCTTCCTTGTCAACGATAAGCGGCATATTTATCTCCTTTGCGGTTATTTACAAGACCGATATTTTGTGATAATATGTTACCAAGTGGTAAATAAAAACTGTGAGGACTGAATTATGACTGATGAAAGATCGCCGATCAGGATACATGTTCTGCATTGCGGCAGCATGCTCGTTTCAAAAGCTGTGCCGTATGGCGGCGGCGTGAACCTAAAAAATGCGCGGCGCGGAGTGTTTGATAAAGTGGCTGACCGCGTAGAGCTGCCGGTTTCGGCCTATCTCATCGAGCACCCAAAAGGCAAGGTGCTCATCGACACGGGCTGGAGCCGCGATATAAGCCCCGAGGGTGTTTATGATGCGGCGGCGGTGAGGCGGCAATTGCCCGGCTATCTTGCCGCATTTTATCACCCGTGGGTGGAAAAAGGCAAGACCGCGGCCGAGCAACTTGCTCAAATGGGCATTGCGCCGGAGGAGCTGAGCGCCGTTGTGCTCACGCATCTGGATGCCGACCACACAAGCGGCCTGCGCTCGGTGAAAAACGCGCAGCGCATACTGCTGCCGGAGGAAGAAGGCTGGTGGACAATCCGCACGGTGTATAAGCTGCGTCAGCCCGAAAGCATGTACAGAGGTGTTCCGATCGAGCATTTCTGGTTCAAGGGTACGATGGACGGACCTTTATGGTGGTCGTACGATCTTTTCGGCGACGATACGATCAAATTCGTCTGCCTGCCGGGGCACACGGACGGACAGATCGGCGTAAAGATTAAAAACGGCAAAAAGTTTGTTATCCTGACCTCGGACGCCGCGTTCACCGAACGCTCGTGGCGCGAGAAGATACTGCCCGGCTACGGCTTTAACGAAAAGGCCATGCTGAAGTCATTCGATTGGATAGAGGAGCAGGCAAACGATCCAGACTGCGTTGCGGTCATTGCAAATCACGATCCGGATGTGCATCCTCAGGTCATTGAATTATAGAGCAAACAACGTGCTGGCACAGGAGCAGCCCGGCGCTTGCCGGTACCCAAACCAGCGAGCCGGGCACGCTCCGGCGACCGGGAGGCGGAGCCTCAAACTGCTGCGGCTTCATCGCCTCCTCGGGCGAGAAAACAACGTCGTGATGCTCAATGCCGATGCTGCGCAGCTCCTTGCGCACCACCCTCGCCAGCGGACAGCCGCTGGTTTTTTTTATGTCGCACAGCGTAAGGCGCTGCGCGTCGCACTTGTTGCCGGTCCCGAGCGCGGACACGATGGGTATGCCGCGACTTTTTGCCGTCCGGATGAGATCGACCTTGCAGGCCACGAGGTCGATGCAATCGACGATGAAGTCGTAGTCTGCAAAGAAATCCTCGCGGTGCTCGGCGTCGTAGCGGCCGACGATGGTCTTAACGTCCGCATCGGGGTTTATGTCCTCAAGGCGCAGTTTGATGACGTCGGCCTTTGGCATGCCGACGGTCGAGGTCAGCGCACAAAGCTGGCGGTTTATGTTGCTCAGTCCGACCGTGTCCTGGTCGATAAGCGTAAGATGCCCGATGCCGCTTCGCGCGAGCGCCTCGGCGCACCATGAGCCGACTCCGCCGAGTCCGAACACGGCAACGTGCGCGTTTTTGAGCTTTTCCATCGCCTCGGCTCCGAGGAGCATTTCGGCGCGTATGGTTCTCTCGTTCATTATAATTTCTCCGTCAGAAAAGGCCGTCCCATTTGGAACGGCCTTTTTAAATCATAATTTATCAGAGTCCGACATAGCGGGAAGATCCGTTGTACGAGCCCTTGTAAGCTTCGACGATGCCGCTGAAAACATGCTCGTTCCACTCGCTCAGCACATCCTGCTTGAGCAGATTCTCCGCGACATAGTCGCAGTAGTTCTGATCGCCGCTCTCCTTGGTAGGAGCCTGGTTGTTGTCGCGCTTGGTGAACACGACGACATAGCTGCCGGTGCCGGAATCAACAACTGCGGTGTCGCCGGCCTTTCTGTCGGCGCTCTTTATCCACTCGGACAGGGCGGTCTCAACGGAGGAACCGGCAAGATCGGTCTGCTCCTTGATCTCGGCGTCGGTCACTACTGCCTTTGCCGCATCTGCAAGAGAGGTACCGTCGCTGAGCTTTGCGAGGATCTCCTCTGCGGTAGCCTTGGCTGCTGCCTTTGCCTCGTCGGTCGGCTCGTGAGCGTGCTCATCCTCATCCTCGGAGTGCTCGTGCTCGGGGAGCTCGGCAGCTACGAGATAGTAGCTGTAGGTGAACTTATCGTAGCTGTCCTTGACGGAATCATACTTTTCGGCAAGCTGCTCGGCAGTGTAGGTCTCGACATCGGTGATGCTTGTCTGAACCTTTCCTGCGAGGGTCTGAAGCTCCATTATCGCGCGTGCAACGGACTCGTTGCAGCCGCGGCCGTAGTTTGCGGCGAGGAATTTGCTGACGCTGCCGTAGTTGTTTTCCTTGGCGGTGCTTTCGATGGACTTGATAGTCTCGTCGATCTCGGCATAGTCGTCGCCCGTGAGCTTGATGTCATGCTGCTCTGCATAAGCCTCGAAGGCTGCAAGCTGCACAAGCTGGGACTTGGTCGCGTCGCGGAAATACTGATCCCAGGTGTAGTTTTCCTTGCCCTCTTTGTTCATAAAGCTCGGACACTCCTGCTCGTCGAGGGGCTTGGTGGTGTCCAGATGCAGGAGGGTGGAGGCGTAGTTGCCATAGGTGTTCATAAGGCTGATATACTGCATATGATATACATAGTTGCACTCAGCCACGGAGAAGCCGCGCTCGCCGGCGGAAATGGTCGTGTCGCCGACGGTGACCTCGGTGTTCTTGACTGTCAGCGCGTCAAGCGATCTGTACAGTGCGCCGGAGTTGAGGTAAATTGCAAATGCAAAGAAGATGACCAAGGCAACGCCTACGATGATCCATTTGGTCCTCTGCTTTTTTTTCTTGTCGGCTTCCTTTTTCGCATTGATGTCCTTTGCATAGGAGCCTTCGCTGCGAGCGGTCTGCCTGTTTTTTCTTTCGGTTGATGCACTCATGTCTTGTCTTCCTTTTTAATTTGGATGTGATTTATACATTATACCCCAAAAGCACGGCGGTTTCAATACCAAAGTTGCGGCATTGGCGGCTTTGTGGTACAATTGACTCAAACTGATTTAAACTATGGCTAAACATTTCGGAGATGCAAATTGAAAACTAAGGGCAAAAAGCACAGAGGCCGGGGCTGCCTGACGGCGCTTATCATTCTTGCGCTGATCGCGGCGGCTGCGGCATTTTTGATAAAAGACAGCAGAGACGACCTTGAGATAAGCCGCTACGAGGTGAAGTCTCAAAAGCTTCCGGAGAGCTTCGACGGATTTAAGATCGTGCAGCTGTCGGATCTTCACGGCGCGGAGTTCGGCGAGGACGGCATGGAGCTTGTCGAAAAAGTCAAGGAGCTTGAGCCGGACATGATCGCGCTCACGGGCGATTTTGTGACCGACGAGGGCGACCTCGCGGCCGTCGAAAAGCTCGTTGCCAGGCTCACGGAGCTGTGCCCGGTGTATTTCGTCAGCGGAAATCACGAGTTCGGCTCGGGTCTTGCCGTCAAGGTCCGGAACATTTTGGAGCGCGCCGGCGTAAAATATTTAAGCAATGAATATCTGACGATAAGCTGCGGCGAGGACGGGATACTTCTCGGCGGAGTTGAAGATCCGCTGGCCTATGCCGACATGCTCAGTCCCGACGAGCTTGCGCAGAAAATGAACGACGCCGCGCCGGACGCGTTCAAGATCCTGCTCGGGCACCGAAACTACTGGATGACCGAATACCCCGAACTGCCGGTCGATCTCATATTCTGCGGCCATGCGCACGGCGGACTTATCCGCATCCCCGGCGTGGGCGGACTTATCGGGACCGACCGCCGCCTGTTCCCCGATTTCGATGCAGGAGAATACAACAACGGCCGCTACACGCTGATAGTCTCGCGCGGCCTCGGAAATTCCGTGCCGATTCCGCGCGTTTTCAACCGCCCCGAGATAGTTTGCGTTGAGCTCTCGTCAGCTTACGCTCGGGCGTAAATAAAAATTTTTGTCATGTTTCCGCCGATCGCAGCATATACTGAAAGTATGCTGAATTTGAGCTGAGGTGAAAAACATGGGAACAGATATTGACGATATGATATTCGGAGACTACGATCCCGGCCCGAGTGACCGCTGAAATTCCTGCTCTTGAGCAGGACTTTCAGCGAAAAACGCCACATTTTTTGTGAAAACAGGTTTTCACGAAAAATCTCGCTACGCTCGTCAAAAAGTCCGTACCGGACGTTTTTGATGGCTATTAATCCAATCACGAGCGGGGCCTTTGCCCCCTCGCGCTCCCCTGCTGCTCTATCGTCTTTTCTTTACACCACGGGTTTTGGATCAAATTATGCTTATAACATCTGCCTGTTTTTTGTAAGCAGGCATTTTTCATATTATTTTCATATCACTGCGCGGAAAACTATGCTCTTTCCATCGGCGGTCTCTGCATTTATGCTGCCGCCGAGCGCCTGGACGATGGCTCGCGCTATGGCAAGGCCGATGCCTGTTCCGCCGTCGTAAGTGCGCGATTTGTCCGCACGGTAGAAGCGGTCAAAGAACCTGTCGATGTCGCCGAGCGAGTCCGGCGGACAGGTGTTGTAGACCTCGATGACTTTGTTCTTGTGCTGCGCGTAAACCGACAGGCGGATCTCGCCGCCGTCATCGGAGTATTTAAACGCATTATCGAGCAAAATCGATATAAGCTGCTGCACGGCGGCCATGTCTCCGGTCATGTCAAGATCGGGGGCGATGCTCTGACTGTAGCTCTTGCCCTGCGCCTTTGCGCGCATTTCAAACGGCTCTGCGGCCTCCCACGCGGCGTCGCTGAGCGAAAAATCGCTCTTATCCGGCAGCGGCATGCCCTCGTCAAGGCGCGAGAGCATAACGAGGTTTTTCACGAGCTTTGACATGCGCACGGTCTGCTTCTGGATGTTATCGACCCATTCGTTATCGCCGTTTTCCATTTTCAAAACGTCCGCGCTCGTGGATATCGAGGTCAGCGGAGTTTTAAGCTCGTGCCCGGCGTCGGTGATAAACTCCTTTTGCAGCTGCATATTGCGCACATACGGCGCGATAGCCTTTTTGGAAAACGCCGCGACGAGCGCAAAGCCTGCAAGCAGGCTCGCCGCCGCGACGATGAGCGATACGTTAAAAAGCGTTTTCATCGACTGCCGCTCGGGCGAGGCGTTCAAGAATATGACCGCCGCGCCGGACGAGCCGCTTTTGAGGCAGTAGCGATAGTCGCCGTAATAGCCCTGTGTATGCCCCGACGACAGCGCGTCGGACGCGTAGTAAAGCGCCTCCTGCGCACTGACGGTTGCAATATAATCGCTGAACACGCGCACCGCATGGCCGTCGGAGTCGTACACCACCGCAAAATATCGCGTCATGTATTTTGACTCCGGCGAATTATCGCTGAAAATGTCCGGAAGGGTGAAGTTAGACGAGCCGCTGTATGGATTTTTTCCTGTGGTTATGAGCGAATTTATCGTATCGTCGAGCCTGTTTGTGGTTATATTGTAGTTCCACAGATTTATCGCGACGAGCAGCACGAGCGTAACGGCTCCCATCGCCGCCATAGCCGAGGCGATAAATCTGCGCCGCATTTTCGTAAGCATCATTTTGCCTCCAGCGCGTAGCCTGCGCCGCGAATGGTCTTTATCTCAACATCCGCGTCAAGCTGCCTGAGCTTCTTGCGCAAAAAGCCTATGTATGTCCACACGACGTCCGTTTCCGACTCCGTGTCGAGATCCCAGACCTTCTGCATGAGAGCATCCGTCGAAAAAACGCGGCCGCGATTTCGCATGAAAAGCTCCATGAGCTGGAACTCCTTATTATTAAGGCGCACGCTGCCGCCGCCGGACGAAAGCGTGTAGGAGCTAAGATCAAGGCTCGTGCCGCCGACGCATATAACGTCGGGCGCGTAATTTCCGCTGCGGCGCGTGAGCGCGCGCACGCGCGAGATAAACTCACCCATGGCAAAGGGCTTGGGCAGATAGTCGTCCGCGCCCGCGTCAAGTCCGGCAATGCGATCCTCGACCTCGGCCTTGGCCGTGAGAAACAGCACCGGCGTTCCCACGCCCTTTTCGCGCGCGCGCTTTAAGACCTCAAGCCCGTCAAGACCGGGCATCATTATATCAAGCACCACCGCATCGTAGGAAACCGACAGCATATATTCAAGCGCGTCAAGGCCGTTGTGGACCATATCGACGGCAAAACGGTTTTTTTCGAGAACAAGCTTCAAGGCCTTTGCAATGCCGACCTCGTCCTCCGCTATAAGAATACGCATAGTATCATCTCCGATACACATATTAATATACTCAACTGAAACGAACCTGAAATCATTTTAACAGCGCCGAGGAAATTTTCAAAGCAAATTTTTCGAATTCACATTTTGCTAACAAAACTTTTTCAGCTCATTTCAGGTTCGCGGCTTATTCTCATGACAGTTCCACAAAATACAGGTAACTGCCCACCGGGCGAGCAGAGCCTCGCCGAAGCGGCAGATCAATAACGACCGCCGGATTGACAAATGCGGCGAAAAGATACATTATGTGCTAAAGATACATTATGCGCTCGACAAGGAGGCCATCAGCATGGATAACATGGAAAACAAAAACGAAAACGTTCAGGATCAGCAGAACGCACCGGTTGACGGTGAATACAGCTTCTTTTACGGCCACAAGCCGGAGGATGAGCAGAGCAATTCTCAGCAGGCTCCCAAGGCCGAGCCGGAAATGCCCAAGGCGGATAAAAAGCCGTTCTGGAAAAAGCCCGGCACGATGGTCGCCGGTCTGCTCGTCGCCGCGATGCTCGCAGGCTTCGGCGGCTCGGCCATAGGAAACGCCGTTTTCGGCGGCTCAAGCGGCGGCACGACCGTCAACGAGGGCAAGCGCCCGACCTCGGTCATAAACACCGCAAGCATCGACACCAGCAAGCAGATGACCGCTGCCGAGGTCTATGCAAAGAACGTAAACTCCACCGTCGGCATCACGACCCAGGTAACGACCAACTACTGGGGCTACACCACGCAGTCGGCGGCGTCCGGCTCGGGCTTTATCTATTCCTCCGACGGATATATACTAACAAACTTCCACGTCATAGAGTCGGCAAGCTCCATCAAGGTAACGCTCTATGACGGCACAAGCTACGACGCAAAGCTCGTCGGCTACGATGAGAGCAACGACATTGCCGTTTTGAAGATCGACGCGGAAAACCTCACCCCCGTTACGATCGGCGATTCGGATAACCTCAACGTCGGCGACTCCGTCATCGCCATCGGCAACCCCCTCGGCGAGCTTACCTTCTCGCTGACCTCGGGCGCCGTGAGCGCGCTTGACCGCGAGGTCACGATGTCGAACAACGTCACCATGAATCTTATCCAGACCGACTGCGCCATCAACTCCGGCAACTCCGGCGGCGCGCTGTTTAACCTCTATGGCGAGGTCATCGGCATAACCAACGCAAAATACTCCGGCTCGTCCGGCTCCGGCGCGTCGATCGACAACATCGGCTTTGCAATCCCCATAAACTCCGTGCGCAGCATCGTTGACAGCATCATCGAAAAGGGCTATATTGCAAAGCCCTACATCGGCGTCATGGTCGCAGATGTAAGTGACGAAGCCAAAAACTACGGCACACCGGCCGGTGCGGCGGTTGCATCCGTCACCGAGGGAGGCCCTGCCGACAAAGCAGGACTTCAGACAAACGATATAATCACCGCCGTTGACGGAAAGGAGATAAGCGGCAAGAGCGACCTCAGCTCCATAATAGCCGACCACGCCGCCGGCGATAAGCTCACCCTGAGCGTTTATCGTCAGGGTCAGACCCTCACCCTGACCGTCGAGATCGGC
>OJMH01003619.1_pt1 | contig 11204 bp, 22 predicted proteins | sample 1597111 | NCBI WGS metagenome assembly OJMH01 (sample SAMEA2452115, study PRJEB22498) | human gut metagenome
TGAAGCTGTTCCACCAGCTGAACCGGGAGCAGGGGGTGACCATCGTCATGGTGACCCACAACCCGGCGCTCGGTCCGCATTACGACAAGATCATCCGCCTGCGCGACGGGCGGATCGACGATACGCTGTTCGAGTGGGAGGTCAAGGCGCTTGAGAAGAAGATGGTCGCCGAGGTCGAAGCGCAGCGCAAAACGGCGGAAGCCGAGATCGGCGAGGTGTCGAAATGATGCTGGTCCGGGACCTCTTCAAACTTTCGCTGCACAATCTGCTGCTGCATAAAGTCCGTTCGATTCTGACCTCGCTCGGCGTGATTTTCGGCGTCGGCAGCGTGATCGCGATGCTCGCGATCTCCGAGGGCGCGAAGCAGTCGGCACTGGCCCAGATCGAGGCGATGGGCATCGACAAGATCATTCTGTTTTCGAAGCGGCCTCCGGTGGACGGCCGGAGCGAAGGCTCGGACAATGCCAGCGTGATGGAACGCTACGGGCTGAACGAACGCGACGTGAACAATATTCTGAAGATGGACAATGTCGAACGCATCACCGGTGTTTTCGATGCGCGCAAAAAGGTCCTGAAAGGTTTGGACCGGACGGATATCAAGCTGGTCGGCTGCGACTACGAGTTCCTGCAGGATTCGCTGGGGCGGGTCGACAAGGGGCGCTGGTTCACTCCGGCCGATTTCAAGAACAACGCATACGTCTGCGTGATCGGCAGGAACGTCAAGCGCAAGCTCTTTTCGATCGGAAACACGGATATCGTCGGCAGCACGATTCGGGTCGAGGACATGGTGTTCCGCATCATCGGCATCATCGACAACGAATACGGCACGCAGTATCCGGAGGTCGGCAGCCAGAATGACATGATTCTGATTCCGATGACCACGGCGCGGGCGCTCTGCAAGGACTATACCTTCTACCGGGAGGGCCGGAACCACAAGATCACCCGGATCGAATACGATCTGTTTCTGGTCAAGGTGAATGACACCAGCTATATCGACAACACCTCGAAGCGTGTGGCCGGTTATCTGGAGAAGACCCACTCCGATACGAAGGACTGGGGCATGGTTGTGCCGCTCGAGCTCCTGAAACAGATGGAGCAGACCCAGAACATCTTTACAATCGTCATGGGTTCGATCGCCGGCATTTCGCTGGTGGTCGGCGGCATCGGCATCATGAACATCATGCTTGCGAGCGTCTATGAGCGGCGCAAGGAGATCGGCACGCGCCGCGCGCTCGGCGCGCAGAAGTCGGATATCCTGCTGCAGTTCCTGATCGAGACCGTGTTCCTGACCTCGACCGGCGGCGTGCTCGGAATCATGCTCGGCGTCGGCATCGGCCGGACGATCACCTACTATACCGAAATGCCGACCATCTACTCGGCCTGGAGCATTGCGCTCGCGCTGGCCATTTCGAGCATTACCGGCGTGATTTTCGGCACATATCCGGCCTACAAGGCCGCGCAGCAGAACCCGATTACGGTGCTTCGCGCCGAATGACGTCCGGGTCTGAACGGAACCGGAGAACGGATCGCCGTCCTCCGGTCCTTTATTTTTCCAGTCGGATGAAGGCGGCTTTCGTCTTTTTTCCCGTATCGGTCTCCGGACAGGGGACTGGGGTATTTTTCAATTCCCCGACTTTCCTGTGACACAGTGGCTTTCCGAATACGGCATAATTCCATATGCCCTTCTCCGGATCTGATTTTATCCGTCAATCAGCCGCCGGAGCTGCGGGGCTTGTTCCTCGTATTCGATGATCTCTTTCAGCGTGATTGCGGTCTGTTCAGCCCCGAGCTGCCGTTCCTCCGGGGACAGGGCCGGATTCGACGAACGCGCGATGTTGTAGTTCAGCCACCCGAGCATGCCGGCATATCCGGCGTGGCCGACGCTTTCCCAGTCGGGGGGAGGGAGGCAGTTCCATTGCCGATAGGCGTCCAGCAGGGCCGCGATCCGGTCCGGCCGGAGCTTTCCCCCGCCGTCGCGTCCCCAGTTCAGCAGAGCCTCCCAGAGCTCCAGTGCGGGAGGTACCGGCCCGGCGGCCTCCCAGTCGATGATGAACGGTTCCCCGCGATTCCATAAAACGTTCTTGGAATCGAGATCCCGGTGGCTCATGACGGCATTCCGTTTGAGTTTTTCCAGCGCCTGACGGGCCAGCAGATTAACCTGCTTCAGCCGGACGGCGGTTCGTTCCTGCCCGGCGGGGAGAGGCCATGAGTGGAGGGGGCATTCGATTCCGGCGCTCTCGGCGTCGGGCCGGATGTTCCGGCGATGGATTTTCCCGAGGACGGCCCCGATTTTCGCACAATGACCGGCAGTGATTTCATCCCGGTTCAGAATGCGTCCCGGCTGAAACGGAAAAACCATGTAAATTCCGCCTTCAAAGGGGATCAGGACGTCGTTGTGGAACCGGAGGGCCGTTATCGCCGGAATTTCGTCCGCAAGCGTTCGCGCCAGCAGCTCCGACCGGCGGAAATTCCCCGGTGCGGCCGGCCGCTTCATCACGACCGGATTGAGTCGCTTTACCACGAAAGTTCCCTCCGCGGCCGCCGCCGCCCAGGTTTGATGGGACAGCCCGCCGCCCAGCGGCCGCGGGAAGTCAGCGGAAGCATCGAAACCGAGACGGCGGAGCAGCTTCAATATGTCAGGCATTCCTAACCCATTCATAAAGCGGATATGCAATTCAGGAAAGAATAGGAAATGGTCGGGGTGAGAGGATTTGAACCCCTGTTTTGACCAATAAAACTACATATTACATACTATATTACATACACGAAAACCGTTTTGCAATGTCGCTGATCGATGCGATATCACGGGCGTAAATATCTTCAACGTCTTCTGATGCATGCCCGGTGATCGAGCGCAACTCTTCCCCTTTAACACCGTGCTCTTTGAACCAGGTGATCGCTGTTCCGCGGATTGAATGGAATGACGCCTTTCCGGAATCAGTGTCTGAAATATCAAGTTCTTTCAGCTTCCGGTTGAAAAATTTCGATGCGTAATGGTTCGTCCAATTGCAGAAATTTGAAACAATCGGTTTGCCGGGCTTGCATTTCGGCAGGATCGGCTTTATGAATTCCGATAGTTCCGGCATAATCGGGCAGCATACCCATTTTTTGAACCGGCGGGTCTTCCCCGGATCAATCACAAAAACAAGCCGGTTGAAGTCAAACATTTCCGGAGTCATCCGAGCACATGTCTCCAGGCGCTGTGTTGTCCAGCGTGATAACATCGCCAGTATTTGCATCGGCAACGGCAAAACATCCATGACTCTCGAAAACTCTTCCAGCGTCAAATTGCGATGCCTCTCAACCTCAGTTACACGTTTGTTGATAATTGACTGAAACGGAGACACAGCCAAATTAGCTTCTACTAAACAGCATCGAAAAACGGTATTCAACGCGGATTTCATATTGTTGAACGTTTTGCCGTTTCCTCGTCCATAATGTTCTTCCAAAAATTTTAACGCCATTGCCGGAGTCACTTGATCAGCATATTTCACGCCTATCCCATCAGCAAATTTCTGCCAGTTCTGGCCGTGTCTTGTGCTCAAATTCCTCTTTTTCAACGCGCATTTCCACATGTCTGCAATTTTGATTCCGCCGCGCTGGTGATTGCCGGTCGGCGGCTTCGGAAGCTCCGGAGGCGGTTTCAGTTCCGGAAAATCTCGCACGATTACCGACCGGCCTTTCTTCGCCTGAAGCTGAACCATGTATTTATCGTGCAGATCCGCAGCAAGTGACGCATCCGTGGTTTTCAGAGAACGGGTTTTCATGCTGCCGTCCACATCGCGGAAATAGACGTAATAGGTGTTGTGTATTTTACGGAGTGCCATATTGTACCTATGCGGAACGCTGCATTTCTTTTTCCATTGCAAGGGTCTGGCGGTATTCTTTTGCTTCCGCAATCCTCGTAACGGTGACATCGCCCTTATACTGTCGTGCGACCCGTTCGATCTCGTCAAGCGACACCTTGAAAAATTCTTTCCTCGGATTGATCTTGTTCATTCGGAACTTCTCGAAATGCTGGTGCAGCTTGTGTTCAAGTTCCGGCGCATTCTCGTGGTAGATCATCGCATGAACATCGAACTGGAACGGTAGAGAAGCGTCTCCTAATTCATCAATACGATCCTGCGGGTCCAGTCGGCGGGTCATGCCGACATACCGCGATATATGGTAGTCCGAGGTTTCTTTTTGCTTCCCGAGACCAATATGTGCCATTTTCACCGCCCGGTGAAAATGGGCCTCCGAACGGTGCCCTGAATTATCGCAAGACAAAATCGCTCTTTCTATGACCTGCTCGAACTTTTCCTTGCGGCTGTACTCCAGCACCGGATAAAGTTCACGTGCCGACCAGTATTCCCCTCCGTCTTCGGTTTCGTGATGCAATTCCTCAAATGTCTTATGCCGGAATTTTTTAATGTCGTCCATTGCGTCCCTTGAATCCTGATTCATTTTATCACCAGGGGAATCATATATGCGACTGTGCAAATCAGCAGAAGAATAGCTGCTCCCTCGGCGTAAACCAGCGTTTTCAGCGGTATGGTCAGCGGAGTTGCTTTCCCGACGTTTTTCAATTCTTTTTCTAGACGCTCTACTCTGGCTTCGAGTACCGCTATGCGCTCTTCCGGAGATTCCATTCTAATCTAGCTTTCCAATACTTTGAGGACTTTAATTTTCTCGTCGGAAGATAAAATTTCCGTGTTCAGTATCTTTGATCGCACGTTGTCCGCGGAAAGCGACACTCCGCCCTGAATCTGAACGGCATGATCTCCTGCCAGTTGTGCACCACTCAAGTTGATTTCAGCTTGCGGAAACAACTTGAACAAAGTTTCCAGTTTCATTGATTCCACGCTTCTCTTCCCTGATATCAAATTGTTGATATGCTGATTTGTGACGCCGGCTCGGTCTGCGATTTCCTGTTGTGTTGCTCCCCCCTTCCACTCTTCAGTCAGTTTCGATCTGATTTCTTCATAAATATTCATGATTAACTTCCTTTTAGGAGTAAGATATCTTCCTTTAATAAAAAAACAAGAATTTCAATAAATACAGCTTGCAATTTCCATCTATAGATGGTATACTAAGATAACAAAGGAGGTGTGTATGACCGTCAGTGTCGATCTCAAAGAGGCTGATCAAAAGCGGCTTTCTGAGCTTATTTCTACTTGGGAATCATCGAGCAAATCGGACGCCATTCGCAACGCGATTCGATTCTGCCACAAAAAAATTTTAAGCTCGCACCCATCTATAGATGGAAAAAGAAAAACTCCAGTTGGTGTAAACAAGGGATGGAAACATGAATCCTGACGATCGCCTTTCGTTGTTCGCAAAGCGGGTGAATGATTGCGAGCGGATGCAGAACGGCATCCGGGAGCAAAGCCAGAAGCTTGAGATCGAGGTCATTCTCCTGATGGTGATGACGGTTGCCCTCATTGTTCTGATGGCAGTGAGGTGGTGATGAATTTCGACTTCGATCTGATCCGCTGGATTCTGGTCGGCGCGGCGCTGGCCGGGCTGCTGTTTATGGAGTGAGAAAAAAAGGAAGGGAATCATGTTCAAGAAACAGGCGAAGGTTTTCCGGGCGGGTACGACCGTCAATGTCAGTATCGTTTCGACCAATGGGTTGCCGATCAGCCACACCAGCAATCTGACTACCCCCGCCGGATCGGTAACTGCCGACTACGGCAATACGGTCAATGTGACCCTCGACGCCTATTCCGATTGGGGCGTGATCCGCGTATTCCCCACCGGATCGGTCGTGGTCGAGCGCTGGCGGGATGCGGAACAGCAGGACAAGCGTCCGGATGGAGAGCATCAGGAATGAGAATGCTATCGGAAACGGCAGCCGTTGCGCTCGATTTGATCGTGACATTCATAATTTGCACGGGATTGCTGGCGGCTGTTTACGGTGTTTCGGGCGCGGTGTTGTATTTGCTTTTTCTGCTATTCGGTTCGCTGCTTCCGGCAATCCTCGCGATTGTTGCGTTTACGGTCTTTTTCGTGAATATATTTCGGGCAGTGCGCGAGCGGCGTCGATACCGGAAAGAAGAAATCATTCGGAACGGCAAAAACGTTGAATGACCCAACCGCATCAGACACCGGCAAGCATCGATCCGGCGGCGCGGGCGGTAAATCGCGCCGGGAATAACGACGGGGAGCGGCGGCTCCGTCAATCGATGCATCCGCCGCATTTCGGCAAGAAGCGGAGAAACAAGGCCATCGGCCGGGCTTTTAATTTGGGAGGAATTTTTCATGACGATTTCACCGTTCGAGCTGTACATGATCCTGAAGTTGGATGACATATGTGATTTGTTTACCATTTTGGCAATCCCGCTTTGGCTTTTCTGCATTTTGTCGGCAATTGGACTTGCCATCTGGCTTATTGCCAGTATACCAGAGCGGGACAATGATGATATTCAAACTCTCGGGCGTGTAATCAAAAAAACGGTTTTGGTATCTTTGGGCGCTCTTTTCGTCGTCTTGCTTTTGCAGGCGGCTGTCCCGACGACCCGCCAGATGGCCGCCATTCTGGTTGTTCCGGCAATCGTCAACTCCGAATTTATGCAAAAGGATCTTCCGGCAGACCTCAGGGAAATTTACACGCTGGCGAAAGAGGGCATGTTCAAGGCGCTGACAGATGAAAAGGGAGAGGGAGAGGAAAAATGAACGAACTTATCGCCATCACCAAGGCTACCATCAACAACGAAGAAGTAAACGCCGTCAACGCGCGCGACCTGTGGAAAACGCTCGAGATTGAAACCAAGTTCAATACGTGGATGCCGCGCCGCATTGAAGAGTATGAATTCGAGGAAGGCAGGGACTTTGTCACAAATTTGGGTAAAAGTCACGGCCGCCCCTCGAAAGAGTACATCATCAGCCTCGACATGGCCAAAGAGCTGGCGATGGTGGAGAACAATGAACAGGGGAAGAAAATCCGGCGCTATTTCATCGAGGTCGAGAAACGGTATCGGCAGTCACCGGTGAGCAATGCCACAATCCGGCAGATTGCGGAAACCATGATGCCGGTACTCGAAGAGCAAGCACGGCTCAAGATGGAGCTCGGCTTCGCCCGCCACTTCCTGCCGCAGGGGAAGCCCGGCGAACTCAACGAACAAGGACACCCGAAGAACCAGTTCCGGCGCGGATACTACACCAGCGGGAAGGGTAAGTCGATCACCGCGCTCATCGAGCGCGCCGAACAGCCCGGCCTCTTCGACGAAATCGAACTCCGGCAGATCGGGAGCGCGATCTAAGCAAAAACTGGCGGGGCGGAAAATGTACGGGAAAATCGAAAAAAGCGCCGGGAACGGCTTGACAGGCACGGCGGAATGTGCTACGTTATCGGTAAAGGGCCTTAACAACCCTGGTACATGCGGGCGCTGCCTCCGTCAAGGAAGCAACCTCCGTTATAAAATCGCAACCGCTTTGTATTTGGCGGACTTGCGGGAGCCGGCGTGTGAAAGCACGTCGGGCACGTCATGTACCGTGTTGTTAACTCCCTACCAGGTCCGCCTTTTTTGTGCCGGTCGTAACAAGCCGGGAAAGGCGGGGAAATCCTCAGTACATGGAGGTCGTTATGCCGTCGTATTCCTACCCGGTCGAAGGGAGGCACGTCGCAACGGACTTGAAGCAGTCCATGCGCGCCGCCCGTCTCGTCGCATTGCGCGCCACGCGCAAACATCCCAATCGGAACGTCAATCTTCCCGCGATTCAGCTTGCGAATCTCACCGCATCACTCGAACGCATCATCGCGTTGCTGGAGGGCTGAAGCATGGACCAGCTTTCGATTCATGTCCGCACCGTCGCAATCGCGGCGATCGTCATCTCGCTGGTCGCGCTGGCGATCTCAGCGTACGTCATTTTTCGCTGAACCGGGAGGATGAAATGAACGTCTTTGACCGAAATATGCCGGTTTTACATGCCGTTATGGTCGAGTCCGGCAGAAAAGTAAAAATCACAATCGGGACAGTACATGGTCGTCCCTTGCGGGTGCCTGACCAGCCCGGAGATATGGTGCCGTTCGAAACATCGCGGGCAATACGGCCGGCCGCTTCTGGCGATCATGGCGATTCCGTTGAATTCAAGGCCGAGTTGAATCCGTTCTTTCAGAAACGCCTGCATGGCGGATTCCTTTTCCGCGCGGCGGCGTGCTGCCTCTTTTTCTGGTTCTCTTTCGCGGCGCCACTCGATGTACCAGCGCAAGAAGCCGAAAGCGTACTTGCCGAGCAGAAAACCGAGTGCAAAACCAGTCATAATACAGGTGATGACCACGCTTCGCAAGTAGGAGTCGGAAAGCCAGTCGGCAATCGTGACGGTCGTGTCAATCGGGTCCATTTCGCTCCTCCCCTGTGGGTTGTAATCGGCGCTTCTCTCACGGCCGGCGTCATCGTCGGCATCGTCGGTGCCGGAATCGCATTTAACGTAATCGCTTTTGCAATCAATTTCAAGAATCGGGACAAGTGACGGCAATCATGAAAAAGATCGCAAAATTTTACAATCTCCGCTTGACCGGCACGGCAAAACATGCTACTGTATGCGTAACGGGCTTGAACACCCGTCAAACAGCGGAGGCCGCCGCCGTCACTGGTGACGATCCCTCTGAAAAAAACATCGTCTCTCGCCTTTTGGGGCGAATGGGCCGGGCTTGCCCGGGCGTGTCTGTTTGCACGTGTTCAACCCATTCGCCCCTTTTTCGTGCCTTGAACAGCGCGGGAAAGGCAACAGAAAGCCCTCACAAACAGGAGGCAGCATGGACAATCGCGCATTGTCATCCGAACTGGTCGCGGCGGAACTCCGCGACGCCATCCGCCGCTCCCGGCGCGTCGCGCTCCGGGCAACCGTCGGCAAATCCCGCGAGTACCGTAAATTGCGGCTCCCCGAAATCCAGCTCGCACGGCTCATCGTCTCGGTCGAAGACCTCGCTGAAAAACTCGAGGAGGCGTGAAGATGGAGAACGATCCCTTTACCGTCTCCGTCCGCACGGTCGCCGGTGCGGCGCTGGCCGTCTCGCTGCTGGCGCTGCTGCTTTCCGCCGTTTCGCTCTGGCGCGTCCTGTAACCGCGACGGAGGTGCTTCTATGACCAGAGAACGCGTTATGGAGATCGTCCGCAAGGGCGGCAACGTCGATTACGAGTGCGGGCGCGAGGCCGCCGCCGACGTCATCAGGACGGGTAAAGTCGAGCTCTACCGCAACAATCCGAACCTCGTCGCCGTCTTCGGCGACGACTGGGTCGACGGATTTTTCAACTACCTCGATGCGTGGGAGAGCATCCACTGCATCCGGAAAGGAGGAAAAGTATGCCGCATCCTCTGAGCCTGATCGGATCGGAACGCGCCATCGCGCTCCGCTCCGCAAAGCGCCGCCGCCGCGCCGCCATCGACCGCGTTACGCTGCTGGCGTTCGCCGCCGCCGCGCTCGTCGCGCTCGGCATCCTGATCGGGAGGGCCATGTCATGAGCTACGGCTTCTCCCGCGCCGATGCGCTGTACTACGATCACGTCTTTTCGGAGCCTCCCGACGACTGGCTCGGGAACCCGGACGAGGACGAAAACGAAGAAGAAACGGAAATGGAGGACACGGAAGATGAAAAAGTATACGATTGAGGACCTGAAAGGATTCGAGAAGGACGAGAACGGCCGGCTCCTCTGCCCCGCGGGGGATTACACGGAAATCGCAAGCTTCCCGGGGTGGTGCCGCTTCGGCGCGGGGTGCCGCTTCGGCGAAGAGTGCCAATTCGAAGGCGGTCATATTGCCGCCCCGGGCTATCCGGTGCTGACTTTCAGCGGGTTCGGATCTGCAAACCGGGCGACGTACGCTTTCAATTGTAAGGACGGGATTGTGATCCGTTGCGGGTACTTCTCCGGAACACTCGAAGAGTTCCGCGAAAAGGTCCGCGAACGGCACGGAGATACACCGTTCGCCATTGAATATCTTGCGATAGCCGACCTGATCGAAAGGCGCTTTTCCCGGGAGGGATGGGCCCGATGAGGACGCGTGAACAATTCCTGAGAGAGCGGCGGTCCGGGATCGGCGGATCGGATGTGGCCGCGATCCTCGGGCTCTCCAGGTGGAAGACCGCCTATCAGGTCTGGCAGGAAAAGACCGGGCGCGCCGCCATCGACGAGGGCGACGACGAACGGCTCCACTTCGGCAACGTGCTCGAGCAGGTCGTGGCGGATGAGTTTTCCGCCCGCCGCGGGGTGAAGGTCCAGCGCCGGAACCGGATGTTCCGCCATCCGGAGCACCCGGAGCTGATCGGCAACATCGACCGGCGCATCGTGGGCGGCGGCGTCCTCGAATGCAAGACCGCCGACAAGTTCACGCGCCACCTGTGGGGAGACGACGGCAGCGATGAGGTGCCGGAGTATTATCTGACCCAGGTTCAGCATTACTACACCGTCACCGGCGAGCGCGAGGGGTTCCTCGCCGTCCTGATCGGCGGCAACGAGTACCGGGATTACGAAATCCCGTACGACCGCGAGCTGGCGGAGTTCTGTGCCGCCCGCTGTGTCGAATGGTGGCGGGAGCACGTGCTCCGGGACGTCCCGCCGCCGCTGACTCCGGCCGACGACCTCTCGGACGTGTTCCGGTCCGTCGCCGGTTCGTCCGTCACCGCCACGCCGGAGATCGAGGCGCTGGCCGCCGAGCTCCGGGACGCGAAGGAGCAGCGGAAGGCCGCCGAGGAGGTCGAGAATGAGCTGACCGCCAGACTGAAAATTTTCATGGCGGAGAACGAAGTGCTGTTCTCGCGCTCCGGCGAAAAGATCGCAACCTGGAAGCAGAACCGGGACCGTCAGACGGTCGTCACCGACTGGGACGCGATCGCCGCGGAACTCCCGGTCCCGGCCGGGATCATCACGAAGCACACCCACATCGACGTCAGACCGGGCGCCCGCCCGTTCATTTTGAAATAACCGGAAGGAGGATCGAAAGATGAAGAACGAGAAGAAGGGATATGCGGTAGGAGAAGTCTTCCGTCACACGGACGGAAAAGTCTATCAGTGTGTGGAAGGAGAAACCTGTAAGAGGTGTGCGTTCAGTGCCGGTGAGTACAGATGTGCTGAGGTGTGCTGTGGACCGTGGTCGAGAACGATAGACGGCCGCATGGTGGTTTTCGTTGAAGTCACGAAGCCCACCGAAGGGATGCTTTACCGCGCCAAAAACGGTCGGATGTATCGGCTGGCGGAGGGCAGTCATTGGGATCATTGGTGCGC
>OJMH01003621.1_pt1 | contig 11203 bp, 10 predicted proteins | sample 1597111 | NCBI WGS metagenome assembly OJMH01 (sample SAMEA2452115, study PRJEB22498) | human gut metagenome
AACCCTGCTTTTTTCGATATACTAACCTTTGCCATGTGATATGAGTTTTTACAGAGTATCCATGCAAATATTTCTTCTGACCACCCAGTTTGGGTTAAGGCCATACGGACAGCCGGGTCAACTGCCGAAGGGCGATTTTATCGTGATGAAAACAGGGACGCATCCGTTTGTGTCCCCGTTAAAGCTGTTTTTCAAGTGGGGCATTTCTTTTTCGGATACACCTTATACGGTTGCGGAGCATGGCGCAAGAAAGGTGTGTTATGTCAGCCGGGCCAAAATCATACAGGCCATCACCAGTCAGTTCCCGCAGGCTAAAAACCCGCAGCCGAAGACAGAACCAAACAACGGTGGCCCGGACATGACAGAACGGCAGCCGAAAGTGCCTGCTACCGTGCGCACAGGTTAGGAGGTGGATGCTGTGCCATATTTCACAAAGCTGTATCAGGCCGATCTGCCGCATCGTGCCAAGCTCGTCTATATTTATCTTCACGACCGGATGGACAGCGAAAGGAAAGCATGGCCAGGACTGAACACCATCGCAAAAGATTTGTCGGTGTCCCGCAGCACGGTTAAGCGAGCGGTGAAAGATTTAGAGAAAGCCGGACTGATACGAAAAGAGCCGCACTTCCGTGAAAACGGCAGTGCGACTTCGAATCGGTATTATCTAATTTGAAAAAATTCTCACTCACAAGGGGATGGCATGTCTTTATGATGAACCGAGGGCCGGTTCATTATGGCTCCCCTTGAACAACTCACTCTAAGAGGGATACCAGCAGAAGGAAAAACACAAACTCCCACTTGCAAACTGTAAATCATATAGATAGGAAAGGCGGCTCCTTTATTATACAAAAGAATGCCGCCTTTTTTACTGAATGATGAATGTTTACATTTATTTCATAAATTACAGATTGCATATTTGCTATAAATAAGATACAATCAAATAAATACTACTTTTGTATTTTGAGTTTTAATTTTGAATGGGGCTGAAGACTATGGGGCGAAAAGCCTATTCGGAACAGGAACGGGAGCAAGTGCGGACTGCTCTGCTGACTACTGTGATCCAGTGTATTGTGGACCGAGGACTCATCCACAGCAGTATTGATGTCCTGTGCAAAAAAGTAGGCATCTCCAAGACCTTTTTCTACACCTTTTTCCCCTCCAAAGAAGAACTGGTGTTGGAGGCACTTCGGTATCAGCAGCCCAAGCTGCTGCAATATGCCAGGAAACTGATGGGAGATCCTGCCCTCAGTTGGAGGGATGGTGTTCGAACCTTTTTAGAAACCTGCGCTTACGGTGAGAAAAAGGGGATCGCCGTATTGTCCATTGAAGAAGAACAGGAGATTTACCGCTGCCTCTCTCAAGAAAATTTCCAAGCCTTCCGTGACGATCAGACGAAATTATTCCGTGATCTGCTTGTTATTTTCGGTCTTCCTGTGGACTGTATAGAACCCCGGCTATTTGGCAACCTTGCCCTGTCCATGATGATGGTCTACAAGGCAATTCCAAACACCATGCCCTTCCTGTTTCCGGAGATGGCGGAGGATATGGTGGAATTTCAAATCAACGCCCTGCTGGATGAAATGCAGCGGGGAAAAGAAAGAGTAAACAGAGTGAAAGAAGATGTACAGAAATAACCAACACCTCCCCGTAAGGGTACAACGCAACTCCATCGTTCAGTTTTTGAAAAAGGCTGATTTTCTGAAACCGGCTGCTGGTTCTGTGCGGCTTTTTTGCACTGCGTCATCCTGTCCTTATGACAGTGCGGCGTGGGGTTTTTTTATTATTCGGAAAGAGGTGGCCTGAAATGAGTTTACCAAAACGCAATAGTGTGGACGGACGCTGTTACTGGATGAAGCCCGAGGTACAGGAGGAACTGCAACCGCTCTTTGACCAGTGCATCCAGGATGCCATTGACGGGAGAATCACGCGGCTTGATTCCCTCTGGCCGCCGGTAGTGGTCAGCAGTCAAGGTGCGCCCTTTGAGGTGTGGCAACTGCTTAGGGCGTGGACCGAAATACAGCGGGCCGAGACCCTGGATGCGGAAAAGGCCATCGCCTTCAGCGAAAACCTGCGCCGCCAGAGCCGGTGGGGTGAAATTGACCACCATCTACTTGATATGCTCAAACGGGAGCTGCAGGAAAAGTATTTTGTTGCAACAGACAATGAAGATGATCGCTTCTGGAATCGGGAGTATTCCCTGAAACCAGGTATCCGTGCAGAGGAGGTCCCGGAGCCGCTGCTGCGTTTCGCCTGCTATGTGGCGGTGAGCTATAAAGTGTATGGTTTGGACTTTCAGTATCTGGACGCCAATTACCTCTTTGGATTGGTGGAGAAAGTCCGTCCTGATATGGTGAAAAAGCTCCGGGAAAATGGAACCGGCAGGCTGCCGATCTCTCTGCAAAAGCGGAAAACAGAGCACTTCACCGCATCGGCCAACGATGCCTTTGCTGTGATCCGTATTACTGCCAGGAACAGCACGGAGGAGTGCTGCCATGAAGTACTGAACTACCTGTGTGAGCTTCTGGAGCAGGAGGATTTTCCCCGCAGCTATGCGGTGGAGTTCAAAGGACCGGAAAAGAGGTATCTTCCCATCACAGGTCTGCCCAAAAAGGGAGTAAACCAGCTCTTTGCCTGTGCCGTGCAGTACCCCGGCCTCCACCCCCTGATGGAACGGTACGCCCGGCTTGCCATGCGGCAATATGAGCAGTACACCAATCTCAGCGATGAGCAGTGCGCGCTCCCCGGAAGTTTTGCCGTGTTCGCCCTGGGAATGCTGGGGCAAGAGTGGCGGCAGCTGGTATGGGATTATCTCGATCTCTGTGATGATGAGCACTCCCACTTACAGGAAAAATTCCTCCGGGAGTATGTGAAACAGTTCGGATTTACCGCCGATACCGTCCCCATTTTTGTCCGGGGTGTGCTGTCCATGCAGAACATGAAGTATTCCAAGGACTATGCCGCATGGATGGCAAACGCAGAAAGCCTGGACGCTCTGCTGGAGGCAAAAGTCCATCTGTCCGAGATCGTTCCAAGCGGTTTTTCCTCCGACGAGGATGACGATGAGGACGAGGAACCCGCCGAGGAAACAGAAGCCAGCCCGGAGGAAGTGCTGCAATACGCATGGGAGACGGTCTGCTATGTGATCTGGGGCAAAGCCAGCGCCAAGGGTGGTCAGAAAGTGGTGGAAACAGCTCCGGAGGAACTGAGGGAGCTTTACCGACAGTTTTTTATTCCGATAACGAAGAACCTGGAAGAAAAAGGTGGCCTGCTATGAGTTTACCGAAACGAGACGGCGTACATGGCCGTTATTACCTGATTCATAAACCGGATACGGACCCCGAAGTGCTGGAACACGCCGATCAGTGCATTCAGGATGTGTTGGATGGAACCGCAGAAGAAAACCATTCCGGATACCCGGTGGTTGTTCGGAATCAAAACGGAACACCCTTTCTTCCCAGCCAGCTGCTGGAGCGGTACCTGTCCAAACTGCCATTGAAAGGATTTCCCTATGAGGAAGCGGTTGTATTCTGCGATGCCCTGCGGCGGCTGGCGGGCTGGAAGGAGATTGATCACACACTGGGACAATACATCGAACACCAGGTGCAGGAGCGGTATTTTGAGGTCGGAGAGAAAGAGGATTACTTTTCAGCTTACCCGCCCTGCACCGTGTGGCCCGAGCTGAGGCCGGAGGATGTAGATGACGGCCTGCTGCGTTTTGCCTGCTATGTGGCGATCTGCTATACAGTGTATGGAGCCAGCTACGACTCTCTCACTACCGAGCACATTCTCGGCCTGGTTTCCCAGCTTCGCCCGGATATGGTGAAGCAGCTGAAAACGGGCGGCAGCGGCAAATTGCCAAAGGACATCCAGCAGCGTAAAACGGAGCATTTCACCGCATCGGCTAATGATGCGTTTGCCACCATCCGCATCACCGCCAGGGACTCCACCGAGGAGTGCTATGCTGAAATCCTGGATTACCTGTGTGCGGTGTTGGAGCAGGAGGGATTTCCCCGCAGTTACTCGGTGGAGTTCCGTGGGAAGGAAAAACTCTATCTGCCCATTCCCGGTCTGCCCAAAAAGGGCGTCAATCAGCTCTTTGCCTGTGCTGTGCAACACCCCAATCTGCATCCGGCTATGGCGCGATACGCTCGTCTGGCTATGCGGGAGTTTGAGTGGTACCAAAACCTCGCGGATGAAGCCTGCGCGATGCCCGGCACCTTCGCCGTGTTTGCCCTGGGGCTGGAGGGAGAACCGTGGGTGCATCTGGTGTGTGACTATCTGGATTTATGTGATGATGAACATTCCTCTTTGCAGGAGAAGTTTATCCACACCTTTTTCAAGAAATACGGATTTACGGCCCAGACCATGCCTGTCTTGGTTCATGGCGTCCAGTCTATGCAGGGTATGAAACCGGCTAAGGAGTTCCGTACTCTAATTGCCAATGAGGAGAGTCTGAACGCTCTGCTGGAGATCAAGGGTCATTTAGAGGACTACCTGCCGGAAGAAAATTGCCAGGACAAAAGATCCCAGGACTTTCTCTGGCAGGATGTGCTCTGGGGCATTTGGGGGCAAGCTGCGCAAAATGGCGGCGGTAAGGTGATCAAAACAGCACCGGCGGAACTGAGAGAACAGTATCAGAAAATTTTTCAATAGGATGGCAGGAGGATTCAGATGAGTGAAGTAAGCTATTCAAATGTACCTCCCATGATGGCCGCCATCAAAAGCGGTGACATCGAGGCACTTCGTTCCCTGCTTCATGTAGGATATTCTCCCAATGAGCCGCAGTGCTATCAGGTAAATATTGGAGCGTGGCCGCGGGATGAAGAAACCTCTCCTCTGGAATTGGCTGTGCTGGAAAACCGGATGGACATGGTACAGCTCCTGATCGAATGCGGAGCAGATTTGACCCATAACCCGGAAGAATTGCTTTGTGGTTCCCTGCGCAGTCAAGACCTGACCCTGTTTTCCTTTTTGGTAGATGTGGGAGTCAGAATCCCCGCAACGCAAAGGGATATATGCAGGCTGTTTCTCCACTTGGTGGATCGGGATGAGCCTAATGTACTCCCCATTTTGAAAAGGATGGGCATGGATTTGAAACAATACGGCGGTGAAGCCCTGCGCAGTATGGCGAGCCATGGAAATCAGCTGCTGGTGGAGTATCTGATTCAAAACGGGGCGGACATCAACTACCACAAGCCGGACATGGTGTTCCCCTACGCTTCCACTCCTGTCACCGAAGCGGCACGGCACAACGATTTTTCTATGGTGCGCTGGCTCGTGGATCAGGGTGCAGACATCACCATTTCCGATAAATACGGCGACCGGCCCTACACCGTGGCAGTGCAGAACAAAAATCAGGAAATGGCCGCCTACTTAAAAGCTCTGGAGCCGGAGGAATGGCACAACGAACAGGAAAAGGTGCGTCAGCTCATGCCTTACAAGCTGCCTGCCAAGCTGGTGGAATACTTAAAGACCGGCCCCTTGCGTCTGGAATTTCCAGAGCGGGAACTGGTGAAATGGGCGGAACTGTACCCCTACATGGATGTACAGGAGATGACCTGGAAACGGAAAAAGTTGCTCTCCCTTATGGCGAAAATGGACAATTACAGCGACTATTTGCTGCTGTGGAGTCCCAGAGATAAGAAACTCTGGTATCTGGACATTGAGCATAAGGAGTTTCATCCGTTAACCAAATGGGAGGAATTTATTGCTGATCCCGGAAAATATCTTAATGGAATGATTGAGGGAGAGTTTGAGGAATAAGGAGAGAACGCAGCATGGAACAGACATATTGCACCGCAGTTTTCTGGCGCGGCGGAGAAAAGATTGATCTGAATGGACTAAAACCAGATGCGGTACGGTGTCTGTCTGTGACGGGAGAGCGGAAGGTGAATCTGTCCTTCCTGCGAGATTATCCCAATCTGGAGGAACTGACCCTAATGGAAAAATGTGAGGGTGTAGAAGTTCTCTCCGAGCTAAAGCAGCTTCATACACTGTCCCTATGGCTGTCGACCCCTGTTTCCTGGGACAATGTTTCTCTCCCCGGCCTGCGTGTCCTCCACCTGCGTGGGGAAAAGAATGGCGACATCACCCCGCTTCTCTCCAGCATTACCTATCTCCATTTGGAGGAAATGCGGAAAACGGAAGATCTTGCCCCTTTCCTGACTCCGGCGACCCGGCTTCAGAAGCTCTATCTCCAGTCACTCCCAGCTGTGCAGGAACTACCGGCTCTGGATGGGCTTCCTTCCCTTTATGCCCTGAAACTCTATGAGCTGCATAAACTAAACGATTTGTCCGCCCTCTCTCACAGCCATTTGCGCTACTTTGCCGCCTCTCTGATTGGGGATAAACTCTCCGCTCAGACGCTGGCAGATGCTGTGCTGGCGATTCCCAATCTGAAGGCAGCCGCGCTCCAACTGGTAGACCGCTCCGGGCGGCGCTATGGCGGTATCCAAAAAGCCTTTGCCGCCGCTGGGAAGTCCCCGCTGCTACGGGAGGAAATAAGTGCTTTGAGTACATGGCTGTTGTTGTAACTCTTGCAAAGGGAGACACATTATGATAAAAGAAAGAATTTCGCTGTCTGGCGATTTCAAAAGCAAAGTCAAACAGCTGATGATATATGCTGGCTGGTATGAAGGTCGAAAAGTTGATATTTCCATTGCATCGCAATACTACGCCGAGCGAGGCGTTCCAATGATGAAAAGCACCCAGCGTTTTTACCACAAATACTTTGGGTTATGCTGTCAGTGGTACTTTTCTGGTGGAATGAAGCGCGCCGCAGATTTTGAGTTCGGTCTGTTTCCATACCTTATTAACGGGATCAAAGACCATTTGGAGGATACCTATTTCCGGAATATGTCTGGATCAGAACTCGATGAAATTGAACAGATTGCCGGTGAGCAGTGTCAGCCGATTGGACAAATTGGCTACTACTACCCAGCACAGGTTTGGATCTCAGAATTTGGAAAACTATACGCAAAATATGAGTATCAGGATGAGATTGAGTGCTTTTCAGATATTTTTGCCTTGATTGAGCGAGAACTAAAAAAATGCACGATTGATTCCGTTGCCATGAAAACTGTTGAAGCACTGGATAATAAACTTTGAAATTCTCAAAAAGAGGGGGTACTTTTATGCCAGACTGGGCACAAATCATATCTGATGCCTTGGACATTCTGAAATTTGACGGAGCCGTACAGGACACTCTGGCGGAGTTTCGGAGAAAATGGGGCGCACAGGTCCCGGCGCTGCTGGAGGAACGCTTTGATGCCGTTGGCGTCCAGTATATGAAACTGCCCCACGAAAAAGGAGCAGCAGCGTTGGGACAGGAACTTTCTGCCTTCGGCTGGGCACTGTATAACCTGGACGATGAGGACGAGTATCTGTTTGCCTTGATCCCAGAGGAAGAACGCAGCGAATGGGAACGCTACTGCAAAAAGCAGGGGCAATATTGCCACCTGATGAAACAGCAAGGGCGAAAATGGGGCGACCATGCCAAGGCGCAGGACCCTGGAAAGCTGATGCCCTGCGAGGAATACATACTTCAGGATGAGTACGATTATTTCTTCAACTCCCTGGCGGGTGATTTTGCGGCGGGCGAATGGAAAAACCAGGATGCAGAAGAATGGAAAAACGGCTGTGTGGCCGATCTGCGCCAGCGTCCGCCCCAAGTGACCCGTTCCCACAGCTTGCCGCACCTTGGGCGCCTTACCTATTCCGCAGAAAATGAACTCTATGCCGCGTCCAGGACCGCTGGCAGCGGGACTATTGGCCGGGCATTACTGAGCAAGAATCCAGCCACGCTCAACTGGGCCGAACCGTCCCCCATTGGATATGACGGTCCACCCCAGACCCTGTGCTGGGCTGACCATTCCCTCTGGGTGGGCGATCCCACCAACGCTACACGGATTGAACTGACTGACCGGGGCACCTGCCAGGATGTGAAAAACTGGACTCTGCCGGAAGATGGATGGAGCACCAAATACCATTGCGGCATTACGACAGACGGTCTGGGCCGGGTCTACTTTTCCAACGAGTGGTACAAGGGTCAGATTTACCGCTGGGAAAACGGCAAGGTAACAAAACATGTCTTCTCTCTGGATGGATACGACCATCTCTCCGAGGCCGTTCCCGTTCCCGGCACAGGCCGCATTACCATGATCCACGCAGTCAGTGGCAAGGGGCGGATGGAAGAATGCCTGCTGGAACTGGATATGGACACCGGGCGGTGCCGCATCGCCTCCCTGCCCGGAATGGGAGAGGGGCTGAAACTTCGCTGGTTTACCGGGGACTGGCTGCTGGTGCAGGGAAACGGCGAAATCCTCTCTGATGACTTTGCCCAGCTCATCAATAGGAACACCCGTGAAGTGCTGCGTATCCGTCCGGGAATGTTCGGCGGGGAGAAAATGCAGCACATAGGAATACTCACCGATGGCACGGTGGTCATCGTCACCCGGCGGGATAGGGTTGGGCCGGTATTTCGTTATCCCATCGACTTCTGGGGCTTCCTGCGGACGGCAAACAAGCCCAAAAAGCTGGAATGGCGAGAGTACAAAGAAGTGTACCCGAATCTGCCCATCTTTCTACCGCCCAAGGCCACGGAGCGAAAAATCATTCTCAAAAAAGACAGCCTGACTATCCTGGGGTCGGTATTTACGCCGCCGTTTACCCTTTCGCAGCTTTCGGAAAAGCTGGGGCCCGCCCGCATTGTCCTGCAAAATGGAACACGGAAAAGCCCCATTACAGGCCGAGAGAGTCCCTATACCCAGGCCCTTGCTTTGTGGGATGAGCTTGGACTCCAGGGCTGGTTGGATGAAGATGAACAGACCATCAAAACCATTGGCGTCCGGGTAGCTGAGCAGGGAGAGTATGCGGTCCGGCAGACATTTGACGGAGCGGTTTGGATCGGGTCCAAGGACTACCGGGAGGCCAGATGGAAGGATTTCGCCGGCTTTGCCCATACCCTCAAATTAGGCGGCTTTACCGTTTATACCCGCTTGCCGGGTCCTGTTCCAGAGGAGCAATCAGCGCAGAAAGCAAAGCTGGAGGCCCTCTCCGCTATGGTGCAGATCAGCTGGAAAGAGCCGGAGAAAGAGGCAGCGAAAGCGCAGAAATACAAGTTATCCAAGCCGACTGAACCAGTGCTCACCTTTACCAGCTTCAACTTCAAGCTGGCGGTTATGGAAGTCCTGATGTACGAGAAAGGCTTACTGGCTCCTAAACTGGATGCACATGAGTTTGCCAGAGAGTATAGCCGACGCAAGATCGACATTGACGCGGAAGGGTATGAACCCATCCCAGAGATTCGGAAGTGGCTGGAGAAATACCCTGTCCCGGAGCGGCTGGCCCCGGAGGTCACAGAAATTGAGATGGATGGCGGCAGCGAGATTTATACCCAGCTCTGTCCGTTCTGGGATGGCGAGGATGGAGCCTTTGATCTTAATACCATTACGGAGGCGGAACTGCGCCAGTTCCCCAATCTCAACCATATTACTCTCATGTCCTCCAAGTCGGAACAGGTGCTGCCGGTTCTGGAACGGTGCAGTATCAAGGTAGACTTGCTGTGAGGTGAAAGCATGAAAGCGAAACTAAAAGTGATAAAGGACTGGGAGTTCGAGGAATTTGAACTGACGGGAACTTCCTTCAAATACAGCCCGACTGGATGCAAAGGTATGGTGGCCCGCAGCGAGGATGAAATTGTGTTTTGGACCTATCATCTCGCGCAAAAGTGCAGCGGCGTTTTGTGGGTCAAAGGCGAAGTTTCCAGGTGGATTCCCAGCCCGGAGCCGAAAGAGCAGCAAGATGTTTGGGAAGATCCTGTCTTGCTCTCATGCGACAGAGGAATACTGTTGGTTTGCCCGGCCAGTAAATCCCTTTGGTGGATGCCGCAGATGGATGGAGAGTGGATTCCGATCCCCATGGATAACTGGTGTGCCCAGGGTATTCCCAAGCCGGTAGCAGTCACCGGAAGCCAGGGCGTTTTCCCTATTGTGTGCCGAGTGGACAACTCCGCTGATGCGACCAACAGTTTTACCAGCCTGACGGTAGACTTTGAAACCATGACTGCACACTGGGCAGAAAGCGGCTCTTGCGTATACAGCAAAGCAGGAACCCGACAGACCCATTTGGCGGCGGTAGAGCGAGCTGGCGGCAATTTTGCCCAGGCAGACTTTCACTACAACTATCCTATGATTGGCTCTATACTGGAACAGAATGGACAGTTTTATGCCTTTTTGGAAAGCAGCACCATCAATCCGGCAGGTCTTTCTCTCATGGGCTACTATTGGTATCTGGAACTGGAGGAAAACGGACTATTCAAAAAGAAACTGTGGGGCAAAGATAATTTAAGCCGCCTGCCCGGAAAACACGGGATGCGCGGAAAATTCTCCGGTGACAGGACTTGCCTGATCCTGTCTCCCATTTTTAAGAATGATGACTGGAAGGGTAAACAAAAGGTGCTGCGCCTTTCAGATTTGGTGCTGATCGACCTTGCCATGCCCCGTGGATACGCTTCCTTCCATGTGCTGGATGTATGGGGAAACCGGGCATTTCTCAGCGATGAGAAAAACAAGCTGGTTCTTTGTGAAATGACCTTGGAGTAGTTATGAGGGCTGAGTATGCTTTTCAAGAAAAAGATTGTATTTACAGAAGGAATGAATGAAAGCCTTTGTTCTTTCGATGAAATACCCTGGTTTTCCTGTTGTGGAGTTCCGTATGATAAACCATCGTATTACCCATATCTTCAGGAAAAGGACCCAAAACGAGCAGAAAAACTACTGCTGCATACAAAGAACTACTCAGGAACCGTCTGCCTTACAAATTTGTTCAAAGAAGGCATTTGTCGTGCAGATACCTTTATTCTGCAAACGGCTGGGTGGAAGTTTTACCAGAATGAATTCATGCCATGTGTGGAGGCCAGTTGGCGCACTTATGAAAAAAGAGTATCGAAGGCAAATGGCCTCGATCTGAACTCGGCGGAAAAAAGATTCCTGCGTGATTGTGGCTTTCCTGACAGTATAGATCTTCAGTTGTGCCGAATGGTGCAATATTTGCTGGTTGAACAATACTTCCTTGAAAGGTTTCCTCAGTTCCCTCTATTTTTCAGCCGGATCATTGATATTTACAAGGATGGGCATATCGTGCTCGGCTGGAATGGAAGATTTGCATCGCATGAGACGAATCTGGAAAATGAAAACGGAACCCC
>OJMH01003627.1_pt1 | contig 11191 bp, 8 predicted proteins | sample 1597111 | NCBI WGS metagenome assembly OJMH01 (sample SAMEA2452115, study PRJEB22498) | human gut metagenome
GCTGCCGCAAGGCAAGGAATTAGCTAGGGGCTTTATGCTAAACTACAACTGGTACAGGCACTACTTCCCACTCACGGCTTTGGGAAGGGCCGAAAAGTACCTGTTCGAAACACCGCCTGCCTCCTAGCGCGCAGGTGCAAGGCCTGAACCAATTGCCCAACCTCAATTTAGCTAGAAACTTTCATATTTTATTGCTAGCTGCTTAACTCCATCAACTTAGAGTTTTTAAATTTTAAAAAAGTAAAAAATTATAACAATTTAGTTTTCAAAATCTTGCAAGCATAAAGGAGCTTGACAGTCTGGCTTTTTAAGCTAGGCTGTGTGTTATGAAAACTTTAAAACTATTTGCATCTTCCGCCCTATCGGTAGGCCTTGCATCGCTTGCGATGGCGGATGCGTGGTACTTTGATAATGCCACTGCAAACAACAATAATTTTTCGAAAACTAGCGCTTGGCTCGACGAAAGCGGAACTGCTAGTCCTGCTTCGTTCGACTCTCAAAACAGCTATATCTACAAGGCAAACAATACAAATAACAATACGCAGAGCAACATGACTGCGAGTATGCAGCTTGGTTCCTTCACGGTAAATGCCAGCTACTCTTCGACACTACATGTAGCGGGCGCGTACGAATTTTCTGTGGGAACCTTTGAGCTTAATACGATAGACGGTTCGTCAAACCAAAGCTCGTTTGCAATAACCGGCAACAATGCGGATTTTCGAGTGGAAGGCCAGTTGAGCGCTCTGAATGAAGGATTTGGCGACAACTTATTCTACAGGAATTTGAGCCTGGGAACACGTTACTACAGCGGCAACGCCGATTCAAACACAGCGCTAAAATCCGTATATGTGGGCGGAGATGTAAACTTAAAAAATTACAAGCTGCAAATAAATACGGTAAACGGAGTGAATGCTGAAATAGTAGGCGCTGTGAGATTCGGGGAAAACGCCAATTTTATAGTGAATGCAAATACAGACTGGAATGCCGAAACCCTCGCAGGAACGCAAGACTTCACGCAAACTGTAAAAGTTGGAGGCCTTGTGTCGGAGCAACAGGGCAATGGAATAATAGGCAACTGGGCGTCGAATGCTGAGGGGGCTAGCCGCACAGGAGTGGTTGAAATTGCAGGAGCCGGAAATTACGAATTTTCCGGACAGATAAAAGACGCCGTGAATATGGGCGGAAAGCTGAGTATAGTAAAAAGTGGAAGCGGCACTCAGGTGCTGTCCGGACAAAACACTTATACCGGCGATACAGTTGTTCAAAATGGAAAACTTTTGATGTCCACAGCAAGTGCGGAAAGCAAGCTAATTTTGCAGGGCGGAAAGTTTGGAGCAAGGGGCGATAATGCGCTAAGCATAAATAATGTGGAGTGGTCCGGCGGCGGCTTTAGCTTCGATTTGGCAAAGGGAAACTTTACGTTAAAAATCGGAACGCTCTCAGGAGACTTTAGCTCAACGCTTCTTAGCGAATTTGAGTTTTCGAATATCACTAACGGCGAATTTCTGCTAATATCGCTTGCAAATGAAAGCGAAGCGCTTGCTGCATTTAACGGTAAGAGCTCATCGTACGAGCAGGATGGAAAGTTGTATGAGGCGATATTTAGCGCCACAAATACGCAGCTTTCTGTGAGCTTTTCGCAAGTTCCGGAGCCGGCAACTTGCGCTGCGATACTCGGAGCGCTGGCGCTTGCACTTGCGGCATACAGAAGAAGAGCCTAGTAAAAATTTAAAACTGAGAGCATTTAGGGGAGTTTTCAAAAAAGGGAGCTCCCCTATTATGTCTAACAAAAAACTAACGATAAAAGATTGTACAAATAAGTCGAAATGCTAATATTTGCACATATTAGTATCACAATAGTTTAATCATGAAAAGCTCTAACGAAGTATTGGGAATAGATATAGGAGGCTCCGGAGTAAAGGGAGCGGTCGTTGACGTAAAAAGCGGAAAGATGGTAACCGAGAGGGTCCGCATACCCACGCCGAAGCCGTATTCTATGGAGGGGCTTTTGTATGCGATAGAGGAAATTGTCAGGGCTCATTCGTGGAAGGGGCGGATAGGTTGCGGATTCCCGGGGGTAGTGCGCGCGCAGGTTATAGAATCCGCCCTAAATTTGGGAGAGCCCTTTATAGGCGTAAACCTCGCCGAGGAAATAGGCAAGAGGTGCAGCTGCGAGGCCTGGGTTATAAATGACGCCGACGCGGCCGCAAGTGGTGAAGTTCACTTTGGAGCCGGCAAGAATAAAAACGGCGTTATACTGACCTTGACTGTCGGGACCGGAATAGGCTCGGGGCTCTTCAAGGACGGCATGCTAATTCCAAACTTTGAGCTGGGCAGCCTCAAAGTGCGCGACAAAAAGACCGGTAAAACAGTCATTGCAGAATCGCTGTGTTCCGACGCCGCAAGAAAGAAGCACGACTTAAAGTGGAGCGCGTGGGCGGATAGGTTTAACAAGTATTTGCAATACGTACACTCCCTAATCTGGCCCGACCTAATTATCATAGGAGGCGGCATATCATCAAAGCCCGAAAAATTCTTTTCGCAGCTCGATGTGAATTGCGACCTAACCTTGGCAAAGTTGCAAAATCACGCAGGCCTTATAGGTGCGGCCTACGAGGCTCGCCAGAAATAGTTAGGCATTTAGGCGCATCTATGCGCCTAGCCTTTAGCCTTGCAAATTTCCATAGCATAAGCGGAAAGGTTGGGCTTAGTTTGCAAAAGATTGCCCAAATGCGGTTAGCTTTTCAAGTATAGAGCTGACATAGTTTGCATATTGTGCGATAAAATCCAAGTCCTTTGGAATCTCGCATATTTGGGCAAATGAAATTCAGTTTAAACTCATAAAAATTCAACTCTAAATAGCCTGTGTTTTTTTGACGGCGGTGGGTATTAGACCTTCGCGCAATAAACGCGAAATGAACTATTTTTAAGTGAGTTTAAAAATTCACTCATTTCCCATTGCAATCGGGTTTTCTCAACAGATAATAGAGAGACTTAACACTCACTTAGCCTATGAAAAAATTACTATTTGCAGGCCTTATTGCAAGCGCTCTTATCTCCGCGCAGGCGTCCATAACGCTGCCCAGAATATTTTCAAACAACATGGTTATGCAGGCGCAAGAGCCCGCAAAGATATGGGGCAAGGCGGAAGCTAACGCCGCAGTTGAAATAAAAATCGATTCCCAAAGCTTTGCGACAAAGGCAAATTCAGACGGAACTTGGAGCATTGTAATAGCGCCTCAAAAGGCGGAGCAAAGACCAAAGGAAATTCGATTTTTTGAGAACTCAAAAGAGTCCAAAGTTTTAAAAAACGTATTATTCGGAGAAGTCTGGATTTCCGGAGGGCAGTCGAATATGGAGTTTAAGTTGAGAGATTCCATAGGTGGCAAGGAGGCCTGCCACAGCGGGGACTTCCCAAATATAAGGTTTTTCAGGCAGGGCAGCGTCCCAAAGAGCAGCGTTCAAAGCGATTCTCCATCGGGCGCAGCGTGGTACGTCTGCAATCCCAAAAATTCGTGGGCCTTTTCTGCAGTTAGCTTCTACTTTGCCCGCGACTTGTACGAAAATTTAAATGTGCCGATTGGAATTGTTGAAACCGCCTTTTCGGGCTCTTACATGATAGCGTGGCTAGCTCGCCAAGACCTAAAAGGTATAAGCGCCTTTGAAAAGCCCCTTGAAAAATTTGAGCGCGACAACGCAAACTACGATTACCAAAAGGAATCGCAAGCGTATAAAGAAAAATTGGAAATATACAAAAAAGCGATTGAAGGGCTTTCAAAGCAAGAGATTAAAAAAGTAAAAAAGCCCTCCCCACCGCCAATCGCACTCGGCACAAAAACTGCGGCGCTGCCCGGCATGTTTTACAACTCAAAGATAGCCCCCATCGCAGGTTTCGGCGCGCGCGGCTTTATATGGTATCAGGGCGAGAGCGACGCCATAGCAAATCCGGAGGCCTTTGCTGAAAAGTTCGAAAGGCTAATAAATTCGTGGCGCAAGTACTGGGGAAAGAGCGATATGCCCTTTTACTTTGTCCAGCTGCCTTCTATAGACAGAAAGGCCTGGGTTGATTGCAGAGAAGCTCAAGATAAAGTCTCAAAGAAGCTAAAGAATGTGGAGATGGCTGTGGCGCTCGATACGGGCGATATAAAAGACGTTCACCCAAAAGAAAAGCTCAGTGTCGGCAAGCGGCTTGCTAGACTTGCTCTAATAAACATTTACGGGCGCAAGAATCTCGCAAACTTCCCGCGCTTAGCCGGAGTGCGATTCAATGGAGACAGTGCCGAAATTTCAATTGAATGCAAAAATTCAAAGCTAAAGATAAGAGAGCCCCTGCGCGGATTTGAAGTGTTAGTTGGCGGAACTTGGATAGAGCCCAAAGCCGCGCTAAGTGGTGAAAAAATTAATCTAAAAAGCGAAGGCGAAATAGAGTCTGTCCGCTACATCTGGAAAAACTGGGCCCTGCCAGATGTCTGCATATTTAATTCTGAAGATATGCCGCTTGCCCCATTTCTAAAAAATAAAAACTAAAAGCTTACGGTAACAAGATGCGCACAAACATAAAAAAATCTATTAAACTACTCTCAATTCTGGGAATGCTTGCCCTGCCCTTTGCTGGCATTTGCAAAACTTACAAGGCCGACATCGTCATATACGGCGGGACTTCAAGTGCGGTAGCTGCGGCGATTCAAGGCGCGCGAGAAGGCAAAAGCGTAATAATTGTAGCGCCCGAAAAGCACTTGGGCGCCATGTCAAGTTCGGGCCTGGGTTTTACTGATTCGGGCAAGACCGCAACCATAGGAGGAGTAAGCAAAGAATTCTACCACAGAATCTGGAAGGAGTATAAAAAGCCCGAAACTTGGAAATTCGGCAGAAGCAGAGAAAAGTTTTCGGCCGGAGGCCAAGGCACAAAAGCTATGGACGACAACAAGCAGCTAATGTGGATTTTCGAACCCTCGGTTGCGCTTAAAGTATTTAACGACTGGGTAGCCGAATATCCCAAAAACATAAAAGTTGTGCGCAATGCCTGGCTTGACCGCGAAAAAGGCGTAGTTAAAAAGGGCAAAAAAATCGTCTCCATAAAGACGCTCGACGGCGATACATACCGCGGAAAGATATTTATAGACGCAACTTTTGAGGGCGACTTGCTCGCGAGCGCCGGATGCGAATACCACGTTGGCCGCGAGGCAAATTCCGTCTATGGCGAAACTTTTAACGGAGTGCAAGTTGGCGTTTTGCACCACAACCACCACTTCAGAAAGCCCGTCGACCCCTACGTAGTTGAGGGCGACCCGAAGAGCGGACTTTTAAAATACATAAGCGCGGAAGACCCCGGCAAAAAGGGCGAGGGCGATAACAAAGTTCAAGCCTATTGCTTTAGAATGTGCCTCACCGACGTTCCGGAAAACCGCGTGCCATTTCCAAAGCCCGAAAACTACAATGCGGACGACTACCTGCTGTGGCTTCGCTACTACCAAGTTGAAAAGCGAAACGATTTCTTGAAAAACGACCGCATACCAAACGGCAAGACCGACACCAATAACCAAAGCGCCTTCAGCACCGATTTTATCGGCCAAAACTACGACTACCCAGAGGCCTCCTACGAGCGCCGAAAAGAAATTATACAGGCCCACAAAGATTATCAACAAGGCTTGCTTTACTTTGTGTCAAACGACCCGAGAGTGCCCGAGAATGTCCGCAAGATGATGTCAAAGTGGGGGCTTGCAAAAGATGAATTTACAGACAACGACAACTGGCCCTTCAACCTATACATACGAGAGGCGCGCAGGTTGGTCGGCGAATACGTTATGACGGAGAACGATTGCCGCGGCAAGGTAAAGACCCCAAACTCAATAGGAATGGGCTCCTACACGCTCGATAGCCACAACATACAACGCTATGTAAAGCCCGACGGCAAGGTGCAAAATGAGGGCGATATAGGCGTGCACTGCCCTCCCTATAAAATTGCCTACGGCGCAATCGTGCCAAAGAAAAAGGATTGCGAAAATCTGTTTGTCACAAGCGCATGCTCCGCTAGCCACATAGCATACGGCTCGATAAGAATGGAGCCTGTGTTTATGATTTTGGGCCAGTCGGCGGCCACTGCAGCTGCTATGGCAATAGACGAAAAAATTGCAGTCCAAGACGTAAGCTACGAAAAGCTCTCAGAAAAGCTAAAGCGCGACGGCCAAATTTTGGAGCTTGGCAAGAAATAGGCCCATTAAAACAAGCCCCCCTGATAAGGAGCTTTAGAGGCTGTTAAAAAAACGCACTGCAAAAAGGGCAAGCGAAAAACTTGCCCTTTTATTTTAAAAGTTGTCGCATTAAAAGCGTTAAGCTCCATAGCGCCAAAATGCAAAAATCTAAAAGAATCTTCGCTTTGAGTTCTTTTTTTTATTTTTGCAAACGCTGCAAAGCTTAATTTTCTGGGAGCCTCCACCCGCTAAATGGCAGCCCTTTCGCAAAAGTTTAACAAATCCTCACTCTAAGAAAACACAGCTAAGTGCGCTAAAAAATCGCGCAGATAGAATTGAAGCTATAAGGCGCAAAAGCTAGGCTACACTTGCAAAGCAGTTTTAAAAAACAATAAAAAAGGACAAAGCCTGAAGCTTTGCCCTCGGAAAAATAAAATATTGGAAGCTTACTCGCCGTAAACTATGCACTCGTACTCGCCGACAACACCGAGAGTGCTCTTTGCCTTCCAATCGACTGCAACGACCTTCTTGATGCCGCCGTTTTTCTTTGCAGCCTCAATGCTTGCGTCTCCAACGGTCACAAGACCAACGTAAGACTTGCACATGGATCTGCCAACTTTGAGATTTGCCGTATCCACATTCGCCGTTGCCGATACGGGCAACTTAACGTCGGTATAGATGGTGCCCATAGGGATAGGAGAGGCGCAACCTGCCAAGAGCATAAGCGCCGCAGCATAAACTAAAATCATTGATTTTTTCATGTATCTAATCCTTTCGTTTGTTTTTTTACACCCCGACTTTATCGGCCGCAAAGCGTCAAAATCAAGGCCTAAAAAGTTCGCCTACCGGCTTTTATCCGCAAAAAAAGGGCGGATAAGCACATCCGCCCAAAATGGAATGTAAGAACCTACTTCTTTTCTTCTTCAGTTTTTTTTGCCTGTTGCTGAGTTGAGCTATTCTGAGCGCCCTCCTTAGAATCGTCATTCATAGCTTCCTTAAAGTTATCCTCCACCTCGCGGGTAGCCTTCTTGAACTCCTGCATCGACTTCCCCAAACCGCGCGCAAGCTCAGGCAACTTCTTTGCTCCGAAAAGCAGTAGGACTATAACCAGTATTATCAGCAACTCCTGAGTGCCGATAGTTCCTAAAAATGCAAATATCTCATTCATATACACCGCTTACTATTGAGAATTTCTGAAAAAAAATCAACTCTTTTTATCTGAGTAAGACGCTCACTTGCCCTGCAACTGCCAATTCATATGAGTAAAAAATCCGCGCCCGTAATTGAGGCGCGGATATAGCAAAGCCTAAAAGGCAACTACACGACCGTTCCCGAGGGGACAACACCGTTTTTAGTGACAATTATTATGCCGTCGCGCACGTACAAGTCGCCCTGCGCCCAACCGCTCTCTTTGCCCTCCGGCGAGAGCTTTACATTGTCGCCTATCCTAGCATTTTTGTCTATTATTGCGTTGGTTATCACGCAATTTTTGCCTAACCCTACCTTCGGAAGCCCCGCTTTTTCGGCAGAGATTTTCTCTGCATCGGTCTCAAAGGTGTCTGCACCCATCATAACGACGTTTTCAAGCTTGCAGCCGTCTCTAATTACGGAGCGAATGCCTATCATGCAGCGCTTTAATGAGGCGTTTTTTATTACGCACCCCTCGGCTACATTTACATGGTCTAGCGAACTTTTATAAATCTTTGAACCGGGCAAGTACCTTGAGTGGGTGTACACAACCTTGTCTTGGTTGTAGAAATTAAATGGCGGATTGTCGTCAGTGAGCGCTAGATTTGCCTCAAAGAAGGAACCAACCGTACCTATATCCTCCCAGTAGCCGTCGAAAATATAGGCGCAAAGCTTCTTCTTGCCAAGCATGCCGGGTATGATTTCTTTTCCAAAATCAACCTCCTTGCCCGACATAGCCTCCTCCAAGACATTTGCGCTAAACACGTATATGCCCATTGAAGCCAAGCAGTAATCTTGATGAGGATCTCTGAGGCTGCTCTTTAACTTGTCGCCTATAATTAGCGACTTTATCACGGACTCCTCCTTAGGTTTTTCCACAAACTCTGTTATATTTAGGTCGTCGTCCACCCTCATTATACCAAGTTCGCTTGCCACCTTCGTGGGCATGGGCTTTGCCGCGATTGTAACGTCGGCGCCGCTGCGCTTGTGCTGCTCTATGAGCTTTCTAAAATCCATCTGGTAGAGCTGGTCGCCCGATAAAATCAGGTAGAGCTCGCCGTCGGAATGCTCGAAATGGTGCATATTTTTGCGGACTGCGTCTGCCGTTCCCTGGTACCAGTTGCCGCCCGACTCGGTCTGCTCCGCCGCCAAAATATCGACAAAGCCGCCGCCGAATGGGTCAAATTTGTAAGTCTGTTGAATGTGTTTGTGTAGTGAAGCCGTATTAAACTGAGTAAGCAAGTATATTCTGGTGCAACCGGAGTTTATGCAATTGCTAATGGGAATATCGACAAGTCTGTATTTCCCTGCCAGCGACACCGCCGGCTTGCAGCGCAATTTTGTCAGGGGGTAAAGGCGCGTGCCTCTGCCGCCACCCATAATAATACTTATAACTTTTTTCATACACACTTAAACCTTAGAAAAATTTAAAAAAATTGCAATTCAAATATTCGCAAAAAGCCCCAAAAAATCAAGTGTTAGAAAGCATTTTGCGAGGTAGATTCGCTCTAAAATCACATAGCCATACTCTCAATTTTCTGCACTTCAAAATCTTTCGCTTCTAAAAAATTTAAAACTAAAAAATTTCAAATTGCCTAGCTAACAAAAGGCACACAAAAATCTAACTCAAAGCCGAGTACACTAAAAAACCCCATTTAAAATAAAAGATGCTTGCAAAATAGGCGCATAAAAACGATTCTAAGCTGAAATAATTTTTAGCTATGACAGTCTTAGAGCAAATCGCACAAAATTCCGACAATTTCATAGGCCGCGACGACCTCGCCGAAAAACTATCTGCGGGCAAGACTCTGCGCGTAAAACTTGGCGTTGACCCAACCCGCCCCGACCTGACCTTCGGACACATGGTCGTATTTAACAAGCTAAAGCAGTTTCAGGATTTGGGTCACCAAGCGGTTTTAATTATAGGCGATTACACCGCCTGCATAGGCGACCCTAGCGGCAGAAGCGCACTGCGCCCAGTGCTAACTCCGGAGGAAGTAGAGCAAAACTCAAAGACCTATTTGCAGCAGGCCTTCAAGGTTCTCGACGAATCTAAGACCGAAGTACACTACAATAGCGAGTGGTTTGCCAAGATGAACTTTGGCGACATGCTGGATTTAGCTCGCAAAATGACCGTCGCAAGAATGCTTGAGCGCGACGACTTTGCAAAGCGCTACGCCTCTAAAACGCCGATTTCAATAGTGGAATTTCTATATCCTCTAATTCAGGGCTACGATTCGCTAATGATTGAAAGCGACGTTGAATTGGGCGGCAGCGACCAGCTCTTCAACAATTTGGTGGGCCGCGACTTACAGCGCGACGCCGGAATGTCGGGGCAAGCGGTTCTAACAATGCCGCTTTTAGTTGGCCTAGACGGCGTAAAGAAGATGTCTAAAAGCTACGGCAACTACATAGCCTTTAACGACAATCCGCGCGATATGTTCGGAAAGATTATGTCGATTTCGGACGAGACTATGTGGAAGTACTACCAGTACCTGCTCCTCTACACTCCGCAGGCTATTGAGGAAGCCAAAAAGGAGCACCCTATGCTCTGCAAGAAGCGTCTGGCGCGCCTACTTGTAACCCAATTCCACGGTCTGGAGGCGGGCAAAGCGGAACTTGAAAACTTTGAAAAGGTCTTCTCCAAAAATCAGATTCCGGACGAAATGCCCGAATTTACTTGGGCTCAGCTCTCAGCAGATCCAAATGGAGATAACCTTGTAAACCTAATGGCAGCTTCAAAGCTATTCCCAAGCAAAAAGGAAGCTCGCAGGCTCGTTGAACAGGGGGCGGTAAAGATTGAATCGCAGAGAATTTCAGACCCGCAATTTATAGTCGTGCGCCCCGAAAACTCCATAGTAATTCAGGCGGGAAAGCGCATCTTCTTTAGAGTAAAGGCAAAGTAGCCTATCCGCGGCAAGCGATGCAAAGCGGAGAACCTGCCATACTTGAAGGCGTTGTGGAACGCATAGTGTTTTTCAATGAGGAAAACCACTACTGCATTGCGCAAATAAAGCCGGTCAAGGCAAAGGACAAGGAGCTTGGGAGCGTTACCGCCACGGGAATAATGCCCAATATAGAGTGCGGCGAGACGATTTCAATTACGGGCGAGTGGCTAAAGCACAAAGCCTACGGCTTGCAGATAAAAGTAAAGAGCTTTGAGAGCAAACTGCCCTCTACCCTCTACGGGCTGGAAAAATTTCTGGGCTCGGGCATGATAGCGGGAATAGGCAAAGAGTACGCAAAGCGCATAGTTGCGCACTTTAAGGAAGATACGCTAAAAATCATAGATAGCGATTCCGCAAGGCTTACCGAAGTTGAGGGCATAGGCAAGACCAGAGCCAGAAAAATCAAGACCTCTTGGGAAGAGCGCCGCTGCCTGCGCGATGTAATGATATTTCTGCAGCGCTTTGGCGTGGGCGTTGCAAGCTGCCTTAAAATTGTGCGCAAATACGGCTTTGACGCCCCGCGCGTAATACGCGAAGAGCCATACAAAATCGCCCGCGAAATAGATGGCATAGGCTTTAAGACCGCCGATAGAATTGCGCTAAATTCCGGAATAGCAAACGAAAGCCCCCAGAGGGTTGAAACCGGAATTTTGTACGCGCTAAAGGAGTTTGAGGACGACGGCGATACGCGCGTGCCTGCGGGGGAACTCGAGGCAAAGGCGGCGGGAATGCTGGAGCTTACAAAGGAAAGGTGCGCTCAGGCAATAGGCGAGCTCTTAAAGCGAGAGGAAATAAAGATAGTCTGCGAGCGCTCAATACAGTCAAACAGGCTAGATTTTTGCGAGAGGGCGATTGCCCACAGCC
>OJMH01003630.1_pt1 | contig 11184 bp, 10 predicted proteins | sample 1597111 | NCBI WGS metagenome assembly OJMH01 (sample SAMEA2452115, study PRJEB22498) | human gut metagenome
CTCCTGGTCCCAAACCAGGCGCTCTAGCCAAGCTGAGCCACACCCCGAAGGATTTTATCGCTTGCGCACTCTTCCGGCCACTGAGCTGTCCTTTTCGTGACGCAAGGATTATTATATAGGACAGCCTCTGAAAAGTCAACACTTTTTTATAAATATTTTATTTCAAAATTTGCCTTTCCGTTTTTGTCCAGATCCATCACAATGTAGGACGGTCTTCTCCCCTCCTGCCTCGGATAGGAAAGACTGCCCGGATTGAGCGCAATCACATCCCTTGTGTAATCGATCACAGGCCTGTGCGTGTGTCCGAACATCACAATATCATAGCCCTGTGCCGCCGCTTCCCGCTCAATATCGGCGATCCCCGCACTGACATAGTAATAATGTCCATGCGTGATCAATACACGGTAGCTGCCGATGCGAAGTTCTTTTTCCCGTGGAAGATTGGAAAAAAAGTCATTGTTGCCCGCAACGATCTCCAGCCGGCAGCCCGCCATCTCCGCAATACTGTCCTCATCTCCCTCCGCGTCACCCAGATGGATCAGAAGATCCATCGGCTGCTCACGCTCTAAGATAACTTTTAAATTTTCAAGTTTCCTGTGCGTATCACTTACAACCAGTATTTTCATAGGCTAAAACCCGTACTCGTGCAACAACTTCTTCATGGAACGAAGCGCTTTTCCTCTGTGGCTGATCTCATTCTTCTGCTCTTCTGTCAGCTCCGCCGTCGAGCAGTGATACTCATCCACATAGAAGATCGGATCATATCCAAATCCGTTCTCCCCTGCCGGACATTCCCCGATATATCCCTCGATCGTCTCCCGTGTCACAAGTGTCTTCCCGTCCGGAAGCACTGCTGCAATCGCACAGACAAACCGCGCCGTGCGCTGCTCCTTCGGCACGCCCTTCAAACGGTCGAGAATCGCCTGATTCTTAATATCGTAGGAAGTATCCTCGCCCAGATACCGCGCCGAATATACGCCCGGCTCCTTGTTTAAATAATCCACCTCCAGACCGGAATCATCGGCCAGCACAATATCCTTCGTACAGGCAGCTACTGCCTTCGCCTTGATCTGCGCATTCTCCTCGAACGTCGTGCCGTTCTCCTCAATATCCAGGGAAATACCTGCTTCCTTCATGGAACAGATCTCCATATCCATATCCGCCATAATCTCGCGGATTTCTCTCATTTTTCCGGCATTGCCGGTGGCAAAAATTATTCTCATGGCTTTGTCCTCTTTTTAGTATCCTTCTTCAAATGCGCGAAGCACTGCCTGATAGACGCCCTCTGCCGTCTCCCTCTGATATGCATCGGAATTCAGCTTTTCCAGTTCATCTTTGTTCGTCATAAATCCGACTTCAATCAGTGCAACCGGCACCTCACTGGTTCTAATGATATAAATACTGTCGCCCTCCACCAGTCCTTTGTCACGGCTCCCGATCCTGCCTGTGACTTCCTCCAGACAGATCTGCGCGAACTGACGGCTCGCCTCCGACGTCTCGTCGTACATCACCTGTGTACCGCTGGTACCCGACATGCGTCCGCTTCTCGTCGAGTTGTTATGTATACTGATAAAAAGATCCGCGTCCGACTTGTTGGCAAGCTGCACTCTCTGGTCGAACGTCGGATTGCTGTCATCCGTTCTGGTGTAATACACGCCGATGTTCTGATCGCTGTTGTCAAAAATCTCTTTCAGCTTCAGCACGATCGCCAGGTCAATGTCCTTCTCATTGATTCCCTGCTTGTTCGCACCGACGGCTCTTCCTCCGTGCCCCGCATCGATTACGACTACTTTATCATAGACTTCATGAGGTGTCAAAAAATTAAAATAAAAATTCTGCGCATCATATTCCGTCTGCAGTTCATATACCTTGTTGGTCGTGACCTCTATCACGCCCGTCTCCCCCTGCCTGGTGTAGGAGAGACCGTCAATATAGTCGCTGTTCCCCAGAACCGGGTAGCTGTCAAAATAAGTGCGGTCCGCCTGCGGGATTTCCACCCGGATAGTCTGGGTCACATAATCGTTGCTGACAGCAATCTGATCCCCGGTCACGCCCTCCGGCAGGCGGATACTCAGTTCTCCCTTCGCCCCCGCCGCTTCATTCTGCTCTTTGATCTTTAAGTTCTGCATCGTGACCTGACTCTGGGCGAACTCCTCCTCGGCAATGCGTTCCTCTCTCGCCTCCACCTCCCACGTGTGAAGCGCCGGAAGCTTCGGCAGAAGCACAAAAGATACCGCTGTCAAAATCATGAGAAAGACAGCCGACAGTCTCAATGCTTTTTCTTCCATAACCGTATATTCCTTTATCGATTCTTACTGAATGCCTTAATACAGAGATTACATTCCTCCACCGTATCCACGCTGTCCCATCTGGCACCATTGGTACTGATATAACTCTCACCATCGTCCAGAATCACATTCGCGGTCGCCTCGTCGGCAGCGTATTCGATTGCCATCGGATGCACCGACCCCGGCGTAATCATGTGAAGCACAATCGCATAACGCTCCCCCGCATCCAGTGAAATTGCCTGATTAAAATCAACCGTATAATAGCCCGCGTTGGAGAGCTTGCCGGACGCCACCGGAATCCGCTGTGTCAGCGAATCTGCATTTTCAAAATTCCGTACAACATACAGCTCGTACTGGGAATCTTTTCCTGTTGCGTAAAAGCCTGCCGCCACCAGTTCTTCTTCCTGTGACGTCGTGTAGACATTGGCGCCGTAGGCGCTGTCCTTGTTATAGCCAAGCTGTCCGACCCAGCCGCACAGATCGCTCTGATAGATATGGTCATAGTTGCCCGACTCTTCGATCTTTGTATACACAACGTTGTGGGTGCCTATATTCGTATCATAATACGATATGTAAAACACCCCGTCCTCGCCGAACGTATCTCCCCAGCTGTTCTGGCAGATAAATGCGCCGTCTCCCTCGAGATCCACATTAAAATTCTCCTTGGAATAACTGTCGTCCCAGCCGATAATCACAACGTCGTGATTCGGCTTCTCCGTACCGATATAGCAGTAGGAATTTGTCTTCTGATTGTAATACGGAGACTTTGACTGCGAGCTGCGCAGCCCGTTATAGATCGACGTCTGCACTCCGCCGTATAAAAAGACCGACTCCTTGATCTTCTCATAATCTTTTCCGTCGATGATCTGCATTTCCTGCACATGCTTGACCGCTGTAAGATCCGGATTCGTTTTATTGTCCCCGTAAGGGTCATCCGCTTCGTATACAGGTCCTTCCCATGCCGCCAGATAAGCCATTCCCATGGTATATTCCCCGCCGTCATCCTGCGTCAGTGTAAATCCATTGTTCATCGTCATATGGTCGACCGAAAACTGCAGTTTCTCTTCCGGCAGCAACGACGACTCCAGTGCCCCCAGCGCGGCAAACGCCCAGCAGGTGCCGAAAGTTCCCTGATTGCGCACTGCTGCCGCCCGTCCCTTCTCCCTCAGATCATAGCGGGTCGGTATGATTGTCGCACTGTCCGACGTGTCCATCGCCGACGCCTGATTCTCCTGTATATCCCAGGAATAGGAATAATCCAGATAATTCGCCAGATCATTCAGGCTTACATAGTAGGTATCGTCCTTGCGGATAAACGGCGACACGATCACCTCACGGGTTCCGTTGACTTTCGCCTCCGAGGCGCCCAGTGAAAACTCCACCTCATTCGCATGCTTCTCCACAAGGAGCCGCTTTCCGTCATACACATGCGCGCTGCAGTTGAGTGCATCGCGCAGAATGTTCACCGGAACCATGATATTCAGCTGGTCATCCATATAAAACGTATGGTTCTCGTTGGTGTATTCCTTGTTATCGATCACCAGCGACAACAGATTATCATTTACGCTGGATGCGATCAACGGGTTCCAGGTTGTCGCCTGCAGATTGGCTCCGCGGAAATTTTCCACCGTTCCGCTCCCCGATGCCCCCAGTTCTAATTTAAAAATCAGCATGGCGGCTACCAGCACGCCAAACACGATATATCTTTTTGAATATTTCATTCATCCCCTCCGGCGGTATCCCTTACACTCCGCCTTGGTGGCTTCGGCCCCATAAACTGGTAAAAATAGGTGCGAAGCATTCCATTGTAGATCTTGCGGTTCTTGTCCGCTTTTCTGCCGATGTAACGCTCCGCCTCATCATAACTCGTAATCAGGTACATCGACCAGGAATCAAGTCCCCGGAATGCCGCCCCGATCTCCCCGTACAGCTTCGGCAGATCCGCCTTGTCCTCGAGGCGCTCGCCATACGGCGGATTCGTCACGATAAAGCCGTATTTCTTCGGGTGGTGGAGTTCTGCCACCGGGCGCTGCTGAAAATGAATCAGGTGATCCACGCCGGCGCGTTTTGCATTCTCCCTGGCTGCCTTTATGACGTCCCCGTCAATATCATAGCCCTGTATGTCGACCTTCACATCCGTGTGGATCATCTCCTCGGCTTCCTTTACGCACTCGTACCACAGCTTGCGGTCAATCAGGTTCGTCCATTGCTCCGCCGTGAACTCACGGTTCATTCCGGGCGCAATACCGGCAGCAATCATCGCCGCCTCTATCGGGAACGTACCGCTGCCGCAGAACGGATCCACCAGAATCCGGTCCGGTCTCCACGGCGTCAACAGCAGCAGGGAAGCTGCCAGCGTCTCGGTCAGAGGCGCCTTGCTCGTCAATGTGCGGTATCCGCGCTTGTGCAGAGAGTCCCCGGACGTATCCAGCGTCACCATAACCTCATCCTTCAGTAGAAAGATGCGCACCGGATACGGCGCCCCGTCCTCCGCGAACCATTCCACATCATAGTACTGCTTCATGCGCTCCACCATCGCCTTCTTCGCGATCGACTGAATATCAGACGAAGAAAACAGCTTGCTCTTGATAGAAGACGCCTTTTTTACCCAGAACTTTCCGTTCACAGGGATATAGTCCTCCCACGGAAGCGCCTTGATTCCCTGAAATAATTCCTCAAAGGTCGTTGCGCGGAATCTGCCCACTTCGATCAGCACGCGTTCTGCCGTGCGCAGAAAGATATTGGCACGGCAGACAGCTTCCGCATCCCCCTGAAATGAGACTCTGCCATCCTCCACCCGGCTGATCTCATATCCCAGGTCATAGATTTCTCTCTTAAGTACCGCTTCCAGTCCAAAATGACATGGAACCACCAGTTCATATGTCTTCATGTATTCTCCTCTGTATCATATGTCTAATTTCCTAATAATATATTATCCATTCTAATTTTCCCTGTCAATCACTTGTTCGCATTGCCTCAATGCCGCCAACCACGGTATATACCTCATACCCCTCCCTGCCGAGCTTTCTCGCCGCCAGAAGACTGGTGCTTCCATAATCGCAGTAGAGCACCAGCGGTCTGTTCTTCGGCAGACGGTGCATCCACTGATCGATCTTTTCATACGGAAGATTTCTGGCGTTCGGATAATGGTATTCCCGATAAGAATCCGCCTCCCGCACATCAATCAGAATTCCGTGCTTTCTTCTCATAATATCTTCCAATTCCCTTGGATGTATCGTATAAAACGTCATGCCCGCGTATCCTCCTTTTCCGCCATATGCTCCTGTAATCGCAAAAACAGATTACAAAGAGGTTCTCTGCAATCTGTTTCTGTCAATCTTATTCTATCCTATGCGCTTTTTCTCTGCCTGTGCCAGTCTACTGCTGATACTTGTCAGAGGTCTTGTTGGAACCGGACACGTTGGATGTCTTGTTGGTTGACTTGTTGGTCGACTTATTCTTTGCGCTGTTGGAACCGCTTCCCGCGTTGTTCTCGTAGCTGTTCTCATAACCGTCTCTGCAATTAGAAGTCGAATTCTGTGTACTTTCGTTTTTTGCCATGTTGCCCTCCATCCCGGCACGTGCTCGTGCCGAATCTTTTTATTTGCTTACTGCATGGTTAGTATCTGATGTTCCCCGGAAAATATACATGGCTTTTGTGGTTTTGCATTGCTTTTTCAAAAAGAATGTTCTATACTAATGCTGTGATATGTAAAACATATCATTTTATACCCCTTATTAATTATTTATACTCCCCTCAGAAAAAGCCAAGTGCATCGCACCTGGCTTTTTCTATCTTATCACAGTTGATATCTTATCACAGTTCATAATATTCAAGATTGTCGGTAAGCTCCTGCGTGATCCTGCCGCCGGCTTTCTGATACTTGTCATAGACTCCCTGGATACGCTGCACGGTCTTCGCGTTCAAAAGATCGAGGCGGTGCAGAGCGCTCTCATACATCGGATTCCCCTTTAACTCCTCCCGGATCGGCTTTGCGAACGGGCAATAGGTAATCAGGATCTCTCTTGCGATCTTGTTGAGGCGGTAGCTTCCCTTCGACTCATACTTCATCCAGTTCTGATAATCCTTGACGAAGACCTCACGGTAATTATTTCTTCCACGCAAGAGCGCACTCTTGATCTTCTCCTTCGCCTCGGTGGAAAGCTCGCGGTTCTTCCGGTAGAACTGCAGATAATCGCAATACTCCGCCGTCAGGGACTTCTCACGGATATCGTTCCAGTGTACACCCTGAATCTTCCTGCAGATCTCCCAGCGGTATCTTCCGACCGTATCGACCATCATATCGTCAATATCGACCGCTGTGAAAATCGGGAACAGGAAACGCGCCGAGGTATCTCTTCGCACGCCTGCTGTCTCCTGCCACATCATCGAGCGTGTTCCTGCATTCGGCATCAGAATGATGTCCGGCATGATCTCCTTCATAATCATCTCGCGGTTGATGCCCTTGTCCGGATCCGAGAACTGCACTTCACGATAGAACGCGGAGAAATCGATGTCGCGGATCTTGTGCAGTGACTCGTCCAGCTTCTGCGCCGTCACGAGCATCTTTTCAATGGAGTTGATCAGATCATACTCCCCTAAAATCGGGCAGAACGTGGACAGCTTGCCATAGGTCGCACGGTTTCCGGACGTGAACATGTTCTGAATCTCAAACTTGACTTTGAGCTCCCGGTTGGACATAAAATGCTTCTGCTGCTCTGTCGTAATCTTGCCGGTCTTGCGCATCTCTGCAAGATATGCCGGATAATCCATATCGAACTCATTTTTCGACGGCTCGTTTCTTCCGTCATAAACACTGCGCAGCCATTCAAAAATCGTGTATACATGGTCAGATTTGCAGACATCCAGATGCTCCGTGAGATCGAACAGAATATTGGCATTCTCCTCGCCGGCCATCTGCACATCCATAAATCCGAAATTCAAAAACATTTCCACAATCGGGGTAAGCTCTTTTTCCCCCTTTACGGTATGCATAAACGCTTTTAAGTAGGTATCGTAGAAAATCTGTGTGATCCGCTTGCGGATTGCAAACGTCTGCGCGTCCGTGGAAAACATATCCGGCAGATCCCGGTACTTCTGCACAAGCTCCTGCATCTCCTCGATGACGCTCTGCTCGGTATCCGCATAGGTCAGAATATGAACCAGGCAGTCTTCACTGCGCTCTTCCTGCGTTTCTTCCTCCTCGCCATCCTGTGCCTGCGGCGTCTCGTACGCTGCACCTTCTGTCTCGAAGTGGTATCCGCGGTATTCTTCCATCCGCATGTCGACCAGCTTTCCGCTGTAGATGCCAAGCTTTTTGATCACCTCGGCAATCCGGTCCATCTCATTTAAAAGCGGCTTTACATCATAATTTTTCTTATGCGCCTGAATCGCCAGAGCAAAGAACAGGTTAAAAAGATCGTTTTTCGATTCCGCCAGAAGAATATCCTGATTGTAGCGGAGATATTCCACCATCTCAATGATTCCCTGCGTCACACGCCTGGTCTGATAACTGGCTTCCATGATCGCCCCGATGCAGAGATTATCGTCCCGCTGCATCAGATGCACATACTCCTCTAAATAACTTCCGGTCAGGCTGGCACTGTTGCCTATCTCCCAGTTCTCCGCCCGGTGCACCATCTCCAACGGCTTGAAATTGTCCATGCGCGTAAAACTCTGCTCGTCCAGATGGTACTGTGCGCAGAGATTCTCATACTGGCTGTACTCATTCTCGGCAAAGGAGTGAAACTGCCTTACCAGATTGGTAAAACCGGCATAGGTTCTAAGAAGCATCTGCCGCTGTCCGAGTGCTGCCCGAAGCAGAATACTGCGCATGCTCTCCTGCCCGTGAATCGCCTCCTTTAAATCCTCCGCCGATTCACAATTGAACACCGCCAGCACGGAATCCTCGGTCGCAACATAATCACACAGATATCTGTCGCCCTCAGAAATTCCAATCACCGCATTTTTTCCAAGAACAATCTTGGCGTAGGAATTGCACTGAATGACAGTACCCTCCTGCACGATATACCATTTTTTTACTTTCTCTTTCTGCTTGGCAATTATCTGGTTCTTCTGTACCTTTACTGTCGTCATCGTCTCTCTGTCCCCTGCCTGCGCACATGACCGTGTGTCTACTGCCCCTTCGCGCGTCCTTTACTTATTATTAACAATTCCGTAAGCAGCTCGTCCGCTGCCTCCTCTTTACTCATCCGTGCCAGTTCCCGCTCGCCGTCCTCTGTGATCAGTGTCAGCACGTTCGTATCGGTTCCGAAACCGGCGCCTTCCACCTTCAGATTATTGGCTGCGATCAGATCCACATTCTTTTTGCGAAGCTTTTTTCTTGAATTCTCAAGCATGTGCTCCGTCTCCATGGAAAACCCGCACAGTATCGTCTTTCCTTTGTCCGCCCCCAGAGCTGCCAGTATATCCTGTGTGCGTTCCAGTTCGATCGAAGCTTCCCGATCGGACTTCTTGATCTTCTCCTCCGCCACAGATGCCGGTCTGTAATCCGCCACCGCTGCCGCCTTGACAATAATATCCTGCTCCTTTGCACGGCTCATGACCGCGTCATACATCTGTGCCGCCGTCACAACCGGAACAACATTCACAAACCGCGGCGGCTCGCACGCTGTCGGTCCGGTCACAAGTGTCACATCCGCCCCTCGGTACATGGCGCGTCTCGCAATCGCATATCCCATCTTCCCTGTGGAGTGATTGGTAATATAGCGCACCGGGTCAATCGCTTCCTGTGTCGGACCTGCAGTGACAAGAATTTTTAATCCTGCCATGTCCTTTGGCGCAGCAAGTTCTCTTAAGACATACTCGGCCAGCTCTTCCTCGGACGGCAGTTTGCCGTCTCCCGTATCGCCGTTCGCCAGCATCCCCCGCACCGGTTCAATCATCTCATAGCCGTAATGCTCCAGCTTGCGGATATTGTCCTGCACAATCGGATTGTGGTACATATTATGGTTCATTGCCGGGGCGATCAGGCACTTGCAGGTACACGCCATCACCGTCGTTGTGAGCATGTCGTCTGCAATTCCGTTCGCAATCTTGCCGATCACGTTTGCTGTAGCCGGTGCAATCAGCACCAGATCCGCCTGTTTCGCAAGCGCCACATGCTCCACCGAGAACTCAAAATTCCGGTCGAACGTGTCAATCAGACACTTGTTCGCCGTCAGCGTCTCAAACGTCGTCGCTGTGATAAAATTCGTGGCATTCTGCGTCATCAGAACATGTACGTTGCACCCAAGCTTCTTCAACATGCGCGCTACATTCGGCATCTTATAAGCGGCAATTCCTCCCGTCACACAAAGGAGTACTGTTTTCCCGCTCAAAAGTCCCCTTGGCTTTTCGCTCTGCTTATTCATTTTTTCCTCCTGCTCTCGTTCACTTATCCCATGATACGATGCTAAAATTCCATTTTTATTCTATACTCTTTTCCCTCTCTGTGCAATGCCTTTCTGCCTGCGCGCCCAACTTTCACCGCTAAATGTAACGCGGCATTTCCTGAAAAAAAGAATCCTATTACATAAAAAACGCACAGACCGTGTCACGTGACACAACCTGTGCGCAAATAAATATGTTCCCTATACAACCGCCCGGATGTAATGCTTTACCTCGCGCAGCTTTTTCACAAACTGGTTGTCCAGCTCATAGAATCCAAGGCCAAGCGGAACCGTAACCAGAATGTTAAACGGGACAGCAATATACCATGCCGTCTGCATGATCGCGCCGCCCAGTTCAAAGTGATAGTATACCATCTGAATCAGGAAGATATGATAGGAAGCTTTTCCAATCTGTGTGAGCAGTCTCCCCGCAAATCCCGGAATCGTACAGTGATAAAATTTCCGGAACAATAAAATAACGATCGGGAAAATATAGAACGCAACCGGCATCGCTGTCGTCTTCCAGTAGCCAAACAACTCGAAATCCTTGTCGAATCCGAAAACTGCAATCAGATATGCCAGTCCTGCCAGAAACATCATCCACATCTGATACGGCTTTACCCTCTGCTCTGGATGCAGATACAGATAACAGCCAAACGCGATTAAGAGCAGGTATCTTCCGATGCTCAGGCGGTAATAATATTTATCCATATCAAACACGATGACGCACACCTCAAACGCGAGATTGGCGAGCGCTGCCACAGCAAGTCCAAGCTTAGCATTGTATGCGATCATCACATAAATCAACGGAAAAATAACAAGCAGCTGCAGCATGATCGGTACATAATAGCTTCCAGGTCCGTATGCGCCAAGCACAAAAATACGGAACAACGGTATATTTTTATCCTGCGCTGCCAGCAGCAGAATCTCAAGCAGACAAATGGCAAAAAACGGCAGCAAAAAGCGGATCAGCTTTGGTTTCATCATATTCCAGCCATACATTTTCTCCAGATTTCCGTCTGCTTTTTTGCGGTTTGACATTGCAAAATTATAACCGCTCACAATCATAAATACCGGCACTGCCATGTTGATCAGCATCGTAAAAAAAGGAGATGTCTTATCCTCCCATCCATAGTGCGTAATGATTACCATAATGACACAGACTGCCTTGAGATAATCCAGAAATTCGATTCTCTGTTTCTTTCCCTCTTGCATTTCTAATCCTCATTCCTCTTTTTATACACAATCCTGATGTCCTCTTTTTGACACCAATTCTGTATATTACGCACTTTTTGCATGATTTTCAATAGTAATTGTGGCTAAATTTGGGCTTCAATCGAGGGATTTATAAAGCATTTCTACGATATGATTTTCAGATAAATCAAAAGATATATACTATAGAGGAAAAAAAGACCCGGAAGATCATCTTCCGGGCTTTCCTACGTGCGCGAGAGGATTCGAACCCCCGACACCTTGGTCCGTAGCCAAGTGCTCTATCCAGCTG
>OJMH01003631.1_pt1 | contig 11179 bp, 6 predicted proteins | sample 1597111 | NCBI WGS metagenome assembly OJMH01 (sample SAMEA2452115, study PRJEB22498) | human gut metagenome
ACTTGCGCCGCCGTAAAGTTAGCCTTGTAGGCAAGCCCTGTCGATATGTTTTGGTCTGCATAGTCGGGGCAGTAGCCCGCCATTACCGAAAGCGTCTGGGCGGGGTGTATCGAGGGGCTTGGGTATGCGACTTCGCTCGGATAGTAGCTTTTATATTCTACGCCCTCTAAAAATTTAAATGCGTAGTCCGGATCGCTATCGGGCAAGTAGAGCTCTAGATTTGCAACGTTTACATTTTGCCCGTAAATACCTTTTTCGTAAAAGGCGCTTGCGCCCGTATATTTGCCCAGATCTAGCAGTGAGGAGTCCGGCATTTTACAGACTGCGCCGAAGCCTGCACTCGCGGAAAAAAGAAGTATTATAGCTATGTTTTTTGTCGCATTCATATAAAATTGGTAGAAATTAACTTTCAAAATATTTCAGCTTTAAACGCAAGCCTAAGTTTCGGCACGTGCTTCTTTTAAATCTGCGAACTTGTGCAAAAATACGCCCGCGCAATTTATTGAGACTACTCTTAACATGCAATTGTTTTATTTTTATTTTTTTTAGCTTATTGCGATAGAATTTTTTTTACTTTATTGATTAGGTTCAAATTCGCATACGGAGTTTAAATCTATATCTAAAGATTTGCAATTATCTACTAATTTCTAGTGGCTTATGCCATAAAATTGCATCTGTTATATTATATTTGAGATATGGCTTGACAGCTAATAGAATATAATAAATACTAGAGTTGTAACTTAACTTGATCTTGTATTATGATGATTAAAAATTACCTATTGTTCTCAGCGGCCGCAATGGTTTTCTCGCAAGCGGCATTTGCTGCTACATACACTGTAAATCCCGAGGCCGGTACAGATTTGGATTGGAACAGCGCGAGTACCTGGCTTTCCGACGGCTCCGCAGCCGCAACGCCGCCGACTTCCGGCGATATGGTTATGATAGCTCCGGCGGCGCCCTCTACGATATATTTAGACGGAACAGACGGCAACTCAAGTTCCGGAAATTATGGCGGCGCTGCGGGAAACACTATGAAAGTCTCAAACGGTGCAAACTGGAACATGGGTTACGTATTTACAGACTCTGCAGATTGGACTTTCGATATCGCGGACTCCACAGTTAGCGGTTTTTTTGCCGTTGCAAGCTCAAATACTGTGGCAAACTTTACAAATTCAACTTTGAATGGCCGTTTCGAATCCTGGGGGCCGGGAAGCGGCACTTTAAATCTAAAAGGTTCAACTTTCACCGGCAATATTTATTTCCATAGTTTTGGAAGCGATGGAGCTCGCACTTTGAACTTCTCCTTTGAATCTTCAACTTACAATTCAAAGAGTAGCACAACTTATGCAAGCGACGCTTACTATCAATCCTCCGAGCTGAACTTCAAATTTATTGGAAGTGAAAATAACATACAAATGGCGACGTTTGATATCTGCAAGGGTTCTATGGATTTTGTCGCCGATGAAAATGGTTTTTCGACAATTGCGGTCGATAGTTTTAATATAGGCGATTCCGTTGCGCTTCATGTTGATTTTTCAGCCCTTGCCGCGGTTGAGGGCACTCGGACATTTGAACTTGTCGCTTCCATCTCCTCGGAGATTTCGCAAGAAGTCTTCGATAAGATAATTGCGGATTTTACATATGCAAACGAGGGTGATATTGCTACCTTGAAACTTGATGGATCCTCTATTTTTGTGGATTACACTGCGGCAGTTCCGGAGCCTGCGACCTATGCGGCAATATTTGGGGCACTCGCCTTGGCACTTGCGGCCTACCGCAAGAGAGCTTAAGCCTTGTTTAATCTTAAAAAACTTCCCTTTTATTTGCGCTTCCGAATATCCCTCGGAGGCGCTTTTTTTTATGTTTATTTTGGAATTTTTCGGATCTATAGGGCTTATCTTTACTTGCCTTGGAATTAGTATTGCTTCTTATCTTAGTTCTTATTTTTGGGACTTAGGCGCCTAAGGATTTGCCTCTATTCTTTTACGTTAGGTTCTGCGGAACTTGCCAGTATATGTTCTAATCGAGATTTATTTAAATTGCGGCCTACTTGTTTTTTATTTGCGATGATACTCTGCTTTCGCCTTGCTGTGCACTACTTGAGCGTCTTTATTCAGTAAATCCGCAATGCAAAATTATTCATTGCCCTACTTTTAAGAACTAGCTGCGGATTTGCCTCTTTAGATTAACTTTGCGATTGCATACACATTGACATTCCGGCAATTATTGCAAGTTTTAATTGCAACTCTTGAAAAGGGGATAGCCATATTAAATACTTAGCTTGGTACCCTAATTCCAATTAAGCTGCGGTTTTTTATTTTCTAAAAGTGCGTCAACTTAAGCAAAAAAAAGCGGCGCATTAGCGCCGCTTAAATTTTTCATCAATTACCTCTTCTTGGGAAGTACGCCCTTGTACTTAACCATTTCGATTGCTCTATCCCAAGGAGCTTTAACTCCGGCAGCTTCCGCCTTGGCTTTTAGCTGCTCCAATTTCGCCATCACAGGCTCCGGATTGGAAATGCGCTTTGCAACGTTGGATGCAATTGGCAGGATTCTTCCGCATAGCCAGTTGTCCTTCGTTTCAACCGCGAGTTCGCAGATTGTTAAGAAGTCGTTTTCCATACCCATTTTCTCAACAACCCAGCAAGCGTCGCCGCGCTCTTTGTTATCCTTTATCGCCTGCATGACAGAGGGGAATGCGTCGTAAACACCGCGAGCTGCAACTAGCCTTATGCAAGAGCGGTCAGCGTTCTTTGCCCCGTCTGCAATGGCCTTGTCAAAAGCCTTTGAGGGCTTCATGGCACCCGCCGCATACTCCGCAAGTTCGCGAACTTTATTCTGACCGTCAGCCCAAGCAGCCTTGTGCAAATCTATGATAGCCATTGCCGAGGCCTCGTCGCCGATTTCAGACAAAGCCCAAGCGCCACCCAAACGGACCGTTTCGTCCTTGGTGTTCTTTAGAGCTTCTATAACGAAGTCGCGCCCAGCTTCTGAGGGCATATCGCCGATTGAAGTCAAAGCCCAAGCCTGAACGGCTACATCGCTTTTGTTGTAGCGCTCGCTAGCGGCACTCTTTAGATCGTCAAACTGCTTAAACGCATACGGGAACACGATTATGAACTCGCGATCGTTGCCTGAAGATATCGCGCTTTTAACAGTCGCTCTGTCGGGCTTTGCGTAGAATTTCTGCGCAAACTTTTCCAAGCCTTTGTCTTCGTCCCAATTTCTGCCCGCAATCAGAGATGCTCCAAAGTTTAGATTCTTCTGGGCTCTCTCAAATGTGGCATTTTTCTCCTCGGAACCCTGAGCCTGTGAAATCACAGTGGGGATCTTCTTGCTGTCGTAGAAGCGAGTTGCGATAGCGTTTATCACGCCACTTTTTAGCTTTGCATCGCGCTGCGTCTTCAAGGCGTTGCCGAGAACCGCATTTGCCTCAGGTATCATCTGGATTGCCATGCGAGCCGCGTCGGCCACATCCTTGTCCTTTTCTCTCATTGCAGCTTGCAGGGTTGATAGAGCTGCCTCGTCCGGGCAGTTCTGCAAAAGCCCCAAGAGGAATATCTTTTGCTCTTTGCCTTTTTGCGTCTTGTAGGCGTCACAGACAGCTTTCACAAAGTCCGCGCGCTTATCCTTCATCTTGGGATTGCCGTAATAGAAAGAAGCTTCGGTTGCAGTCCATGTCTTGATAAAGGCATTCTCCTGCTGCTCAAAGTTCTTGTTTCTATCGAGGTTCGGATCTTGAACTCCGGTGCCGACAGCCTCCAGAGAGGCCTTAATTATCTCGGCAGGACTCGCCGCTTCAACCTGCTTTGTTGCGTCAATGCAGATGTCGGGCATGTTCTTCCAAGCAAAAGTCGGCAGTGCCGAGAGGGCTATTATCGAAACTATTGATAATTTTGAAAATTTCATTTGAAAATCCTTACTTTAGTTTGTGGTTATGCGCCGAGGAAGTACGGAGCGCGACGCGGGCGATCGAGCATATTCGACGCCAATTCGTCTCCAATGATTTCTTCCTTTTCGGGATTCCAATGAATTGTGCGATTTGTGCGCAAGGCTATGGCCGACAGATGGCATATAGACGCTGTTCTGTGACCAATTTCCGCCGGGCAGAGCGTCTCGCGACCGGTCTTTATTGCGTGTATCCAGTCTTCGCGGTGGCTCATGCTCGGGTGCAACCTCGTAGTGCCGCTTTTGAGCGCTAGTGTCGCGAGCGCAGGATCCGGATTTGTTATTAGAACATTTCCGCGATTTACGAGAAGCTCGCCGGATTCACCGACAAATCTAATTGCTTGGCCGCGCGTGCCGCCGCCCCACTGACCTTTGTCCATATCGCCCGGAGGATTGATGTAGATTGTCGGGCCATTTTCGTACTTATAAAATCTGCATGGTGCGCCGTCTGTACCCATCGGGCAGAAGAGTGTCGGGCCTGAGTGGTCCATACCAAGAGCCCACTGAACTATGTCAAAGTGGTGTGCTCCCCAGTCGCCCTCTTTGCGTGCGCCGTATTCCCAGAACCTGCGCCAACCGCCACCGTAGTCGCCCTTTACGCGCTCGGGGTGGTATGGGCGCCAAGGTGTCGGACCCAACCACAAATCGTAGTGCAAGGTCTTGGGGATTTCCTGCTCCGGCAGCTCAAGCGGCGGAGGGAAGTTGCCTATGCCTATGTAAACGTTCTTTATCTTGCCCAAAGCGCCGTTTCTCACCAGTTCGGCAGCTTTGCGGAAGGCGTCTTCGCTTCTTTGTTGCGAACCCGTCTGGAAGCGTACATTGGCTCTCTTTGCGGCGTCTGAAAGTATGCGACCCTCGCGCACCGTGAGCGTCAGCGGCTTTTCGCAATACACGTGCTTGCCGCGCAGAATTGCGTAAAGTGAAATTGCAACGTGCCAATGGTCGGGCGTAACTATGAAAGCCGCGTCAATGTCGTCGCGATCGAGGCACTCCTGATAGTGGATTGTCCTTTGCAAGGAATCTCCTATGCCCCTATCTTTGTTAATGCGCTCAACTTCTCCGTAAACTTTGTCGAGCACATCTTCCTTCACATCGCACACTGCAAGTATCTGTGTGTCGGGACGGCGCGCCATATCGCCTCTGTGTCCGCCGGATTGGCAACCGTGGCCTATGAACGCAATGTTTATTCTGTTACTGGGCGCGACTGTCCCAGCCTTGCCCAATGCACTTGAAGGGATTAGCGTGGGCACAAACACTCCGGCCGCAGCAGCTCCCGTCATCTTTGCAATGAATTTTCTTCTGGATATTTTTGACATAATATTCTTCCTCCATTTCCCCTTTATATGAGTCGTAAGCAATCTGTACAAACTGTCCTAAAAGAGAATGAATAACAGTTAACTAGACACTTATCTGATATTTCCTTCAAAATGTCAATATTGTATTACTCATTTTTTGTTTTTCGTAAGTTATTAATTGTTATATTGTTGTGTTTTGTTCTTTCTTGCGAGTTTGCTTTTTTCTAGCCTGAAAGTGCCTATTTTTTAACTTTTTTATGGTACAGTACAAATCAGTCCTCATGCTGCCTCATTGCATTTAAATATTTCTCTTCAACGATATTGCCCTTGTTTATTTAGTTGGCATTAGCGCAATTTCAAATTGCAACCCCCGTATCGGACAAATCTTAACTTTTTATGTTCCACAAAGCTTTGTGATTTTTAATATATAAGCCGCATGCTGAGTCCCTTGCCCAAGAGGCGTCTCGCTCGAAGAATATTGCTCTTTTTAGATAATCGGGAATGTTGTGGGCACAAAAAAAGGAGCTCCACCTGTGCCGTCGTACGTTGGTATCTCGGCTGCCTCTCAACAACCAAGTGGGTGCTACCGGCAAAACTTCCGCCTTCCGCCAGAAGCGGCATGACGTCCATCTCATCTCGGGTCAAGCTCCCTAATAACAATCATTAAGGCGGCGAATCCAAACGCAGAGTCACGTACACTGCAGAGCCCTATTGTTTAGATTTTCAGACTATGTTAACTTTGTCAAGGTTTTAAGCGCTGTTTCGACTTAGTTGCGCCTTCTTGCGGAGCGCAAATTTTTATCTTTAAGTGGCGCTTGTGCAGAATTTAATTTTTTTATCCGGCCTTTAATTTGAAGCTTTACTTGGAACTTTGACAAAATCGCCTTTACAAATTACTTAATCTTGCGATACCCCTGGCATAGCGTCTTGCATTGCTTTGGCGAGTGCGCATTTTAACCTAAAAAGAAAGTGCTAAAAAATTATGAAATTCTCAAAGAAAGTATCACTTGTTTTTCTGGGTGCGCTTTTTGCGCTTGTCCTTTGCTCTTGCAAGAGCGATTGCAATAGCGCCACTAATTGCGCTATTTCGGCAACTGCAAGCTCTGCAAATTTGGACAACACCGCTTGGGTTCCCACTTTTGTAAAGCTAGCTAAAGGTGTTGAGGCTCCTGCAAACGGCAAGAGCGAGTTTGGCCAAGTCTTTATTTCCTTCAAAAACTCGCCGCAGGGCTTGCGCGTTCACGGAATGTCGGGCGTAAATGTCTTTAACGGCTCTCTCAAATTTGAAAGGGACGGCGAAGTCGATTTCTCGCCTATGATATCAACTATGATGGCCGGCAAGTACCTCGACTATGAGAGAAACTTTCTGAAAAATTTGGACGAAGTTGACTCAATCGCTCTAGAGGGCGATGTGCTGAATTTCTACAAATTAGACGATGGAAAGAAAATTTTACTCATGAGCTTTAAGAAGGGAAATGCCGTCGAACTTTTGAAGAAGTAGAACGTTTTAGTGCTTCGCTATTTGGGGGAAGCTTCGGCTTGCCCTTGCGGATTTTTGATTTTCGGGAGCTTCTTTGAGGCTTTTCGGGAGGGGAGCTGTCGGTATCTTAAAAAATTAAAGTTTTTTGGGGTAGGGCTTTTCGCTTTTAAAAAAGCTTTTTCCCGCATGTTCGGAGCGTATTTTGTTTCGTGGGTACCCCAAATGTTAAGAAAACAAAAAACCGCGGCTTAGCCGCGGTTTTTTTATCTCTTAAGTCTTGGGAGTTTACCCCTAGAGCATCTTAAAGAAGTCGTTGCCCTTGTCGTCAACTAGAATGAATGCGGGGAAGTCCTCTACTTCAATCTTCCAGACAGCTTCCATGCCAAGTTCCGGATATTCCAAAAGTTCGACTTTCTTGATGTTCTTTTCGGCAAGTAGCGCCGCGGGGCCGCCGATAGAGCCTAAGTAGAAGCCGCCGTGCTTTTTGCAAGCGTCTGTTACTGCTTGGCTGCGGTTGCCCTTTGCAATCATAATCATGCTGCCGCCATGCTCTTGGAATACATCTACGTAGGGGTCCATTCTACCTGCCGTCGTCGGGCCGAAAGAGCCTGAGGGCTTGCCTTTTGGCGTCTTTGCAGGGCCTGCGTAATAGACGGGGTGCTTCTTGATGTATTCCGGAAGCCCCTCTCCCTTTTCAATTCTCTCCATGAGCTTTGCGTGGGCTATGTCGCGAGCAACGATTATTGTGCCGCTTAGGCTCAGGCGCGTCTTTACAGGATACTTTGAAAGTTCCGCCAAGATTTCGGGCATCGGGCGGTTTAGGTCTATCTTTACTGCGCCGTCGCCTGTATTTACGCTCCTGTACTTTTCGGGTATGAAGCGCGCGGGGTCGGATTCAAGCTCCTCCAGCCATACGCCGTTTTCGTCGATTTTTGCCTTCGCGTTTCTGTCGGCGGAGCAGGATACGCCCAACCCCACCGGGCAGGAGGCGCCGTGGCGCGGCATGCGTATTATGCGCACATCGAGTGCAAAGTACTTACCGCCGAACTGTGCGCCTATTCCGAGCTTCTGGGCTTCCTTTAATACGAGCTTTTCAAGCTCCACATCTCTAAATGCGTGACCTAACTTGTTGCCTGAAGTCGGGAGGTTGTCTAGGTACTTTGTGGAGGCGAGCTTAACTGTCTTTAGGCAGAGCTCGGCGCTCGTGCCGCCAATTACCCAAGCTAGGTGGTAGGGCGGGCAGGCTGCAGTTCCGAGCGTCTTCATCTTTTCTATCATGAAACTTACGAGGCGCTTGGGGTTTAGGAGCGCCTTGGTTTCCTGATAAAGGTAGGTCTTATTTGCGCTGCCGCCGCCCTTTGCGACAAACAGAAATTCGTACTTGCTTGAGTCGGTCGCAAAAATATCGATTTGTGCGGGCAGGTTGCAGCCCGTATTTACCTCGTTATACATGTCAAGCGGCGCATTTTGCGAATAGCGCAAGTTCTCCTGCGTGTAGCATTCAAATACGCCCTTTGATAGAGCTTCTTCGTCGTTTGCGCCGGTCCATACGCGCTGCCCCTTCTTGGCGACGATTGTCGCAGTTCCCGTGTCTTGGCAGAAGGGCAGGATTCCGCCCGCTGCCACTTCGGCGTTTCTAAGCATCGTAAGAGCCACCGACTTATCGTTTTCAGAGGCTTCCGGGTCTTCCAAAATGTCGGCAACCATCTTTAAGTGCGCGGGGCGCAGCTTAAATGCTATGTCTGTAAAAGCGGCGCGCGCCAGCGTCGTTAGCGCTTGCGGGCTCACTTTAAGGATTTTTTCGCCCTCAAATTCGGCGGTGCTTACGCCCTCTTTTGTGATGAGTCTGTACTTGGTGTCGTCCGCGCCTAGGGGGAACATCTTCTGGTATTTGAATTCTACTTGTGCCATTTTAAGTGAGTTAGAAATTTCTATTTAACAAATATGTGCCGGCAATGTTAAGTCCGAAAGCCACCCTTAGTCAAGTTTGTAAAAACTTTCGTTTATTCCGCGCTTTTTTAACAGAATGCTAGGCTTGCATATTTGGAAATAAATTTGCAAAAGTAGAATGATTTTTTTCTTTGAGGTGCGATATTTTGGTAAGTCCGCTTTTGTGTGGAGTATAAATTTTAAGTGAAAGGGAAAGTGGGAATGAGAGAAATAAAATGTCCAAAGTGCGGCGAGGTATTCCAGGTTGACGAATCGGGCTACGCTGCAATCTTAAAACAGGTGCGCGACAGGGAATTTGCCGCCGAGATAGAGAGCCGCGAAAGCCAGTTTGAGCGCGAAAAGACTAGCGCCATAAAGCTTGCCGAGACGCAAGCTCAGAGCAGATTTGAAAAACAGCTTGCAAAGAAAGACGCTGAGCTTGAGAGCTTGCGGGAGCAGTTGCGGACTGCGCAGCTCGAGGGCAGGGCGCAGATGGGCGAGGCCTTGGCAAAGAAAAGCGCAGAGCTTGCGGAATTGCGCCATAAACTCGAAAACGCAAGTAAAGATTCTGAGCTTGCTATAAGCGAGGCTCTGAGAAAAAAAGAGGCAGAGCTTGCTCTTAAAGAGCGCAAAATAGACGAGCTTGTAAGCGAGCGGAGTCTCGCCGAAAGCAAATTTAAACTAGAGCAGAAATCGCTAAGAGAAACGTACGAGGGCGCGCTAAAACTAAAGGACGAGCGCATCGCCGAACTAAAGGACTTCAAGCTGAAGCAGTCCACAAAAATGCTTGGCGAAACTCTCGAGCAGCACTGCGAGATAGAATTTGAGCGCCTGCGCGCAACGGGCTTTAAGAACGCCTATTTCAGTAAGGACAACGATGCAAGAAGCGGCAGCAAGGGCGACTATATCTTCCGCGACTTCGATTCTGAAAACACGGAGTTTATATCCATAATGTTTGAGATGAAAAACGAGCTGGAGTGCACAGCTACAAAGCGGAAAAACATCGACTTTTTAAAGGAACTCGACAAGGACCGCCGCGAGAAGAATTGCGAGTATGCGGTTTTAGTTTCGCTGCTTGAGCCGGAGAGCGAACTTTACAATTCGGGGATTGTCGATGTCTCGCACATATACCCCAAGACATACGTCGTAAGGCCGCAATTCTTTATCCCGATAATAACGCTTTTGAGAAACGCCGCGGCAAATTCGCTGGAGTACAGGCGGCAGCTTGCGCTAGCGAGAAGTCAGGAGATAGATGTTTCGAACTTCGAATCTAGAATGAACGAATTTAAGGACAAGTTTTCCAGAAACTTCCGCCTCGCAAGCGAAAAGTTTAATGCCGCGATTGCTGAAATCGACAAGACCATAGCCCACCTGCAAAAGACAAAGGAGGCTCTTTTATCTTCCGAAAACAACTTGCGCCTTGCAAACGACAAGGCCGAGGCTCTGAGTATAAAGAAGCTCGTGAGAGGTAACCCCACAATGGCAGCTAAGTTTGAAGCCCTTGAAAAATCGGGCGAATAGCTCTTGCACTTGGAATCTTGCGTTCCAGGGCGGTCCATTTGAGTTTTTACTTTGAAGAGCCTGTTTCTCAGAGCTTCTCAGAATTTATTTGGAGGGGGTGGGGTAGGGATTTCCCTATATTGCAAGCAAAATATAAGTATCTAAACTTGGACTCTAAATTTTATTCTGGGGGCGAGGTTTTGTGTGCGGTCTTGGTTTGGCAATTTATTAAAACTGCAAATATGTAGCGATTCGCATTTGCCCGCAAAAAAAGGCGCACCCAAAACTAGGCGCGCCCAAATTTTAATTTAGAGCCAATCAGTTTTCCATTAGGGCACAAACTTCTTAAATAGGAGCGTGCCGTTGTGTCCGCCAAAGCCCAAGTTCGTGCTTATGGCAACATTTACGTCCGCCTTTCTTGCGACGTTCGGAACGTAGTCCAAATCGCAGTCCGGATCCGGATGCTCAAGGTTTATTGTCGGGGGGACTATACCCGTTTCAATAACCTTTGCGCAGACGGCGGCTTCTATTGCTCCCGCAGCACCCAAGAGGTGGCCGGTCATGCTCTTTGTGGAGCTTACCATGAGCTTCTTTGCGTAGTCGCCAAAGACCTTTTTGATTGCGAGTGTCTCAAACTTGTCGTTGTATTGCGTGGAAGTTCCATGGGCGTTTATGTAGTCCACTTCTTCCGGCTTTACTCCGGCATCGTCCATCACGCGCTCGAGAGCCAGTGCAAGACCCCTACCTTCAATGTCGGGGCTTGTGATGTGGTAGGCGTCGCAAGTTGCGCCGTAGCCCGCAATTTCGCAGTAAATCTTTGCGTTTCTTGCAAGCGCGTGCTCAAGCCTCTCGAGAATCAAAATTCCCGCGCCCTCGCCCATTACAAAGCCGCACCTATCTTTATCAAATGGGCGCGAGGCCTTTTCGGGGGCGTCGTTAAAGTTTGTGGCCATGGCCTTCATTGCGCAGAATCCCGAGAACGAAAGCCCTGTAACGGCAGCTTCACTGCCGCCTGCAACTATGACGT
>OJMH01003637.1_pt1 | contig 11162 bp, 9 predicted proteins | sample 1597111 | NCBI WGS metagenome assembly OJMH01 (sample SAMEA2452115, study PRJEB22498) | human gut metagenome
CCACAACGACAGGCATCCGAGCTTGAAGCTGAATGAGGACTATTTTTTCTGCTTCGGCTGCGGAGCCAAAGGGGATGTGATCGACCTTGTGGCAAGGCTGTTCAATCTGAGCAGTTATGAAGCAGCGCAAAAGCTGGCTTTGGACTTCGGGCTTGACCCGAAACCGCCCACTGCCGCAGCTATGGTCAAGCCGAAGCGTCCCTATATCCGTCAGTTCCGGGAGGATGAAATGCTGTGCTTCCGGGTGCTGACGGATTATTTGCATCTGTTGGAAGATTGGAAAGTGCGCTATGCTCCCAAGACACCGGAAGATGCTCTGGATGACCGTTTTGTGGAAGCCTGCCAGATGCACTGCCATATCGAATATATGGCAGATGTGCTGACGGTGGGTGATCTGGAAGAACGGGTGGCATTGGTGGACAAGCTGATGCAGGACGGCAAAATTGCTTTTCTGCAAGAGTATACCGCACAAAAGAAAAAGAAGGTGGCGCACCATGGCGAAGAACCGGAAAACGCCTGATATGAACTTGCCCATGTGGTTTGACGGGCAGAACATCAACGAAGCTCTGTTTTGTGAAGAATTTCTGCAAGAGCGCAGGATCATCTTCGCAAACGGAGCTTTTTTCACGCCCGATGGTCGAGTGACGGACGATCTTCCTCTGCGTGGGGAGATTTACGACAAGCTGAAATTCTGTGCCGTAAACAATATCCCCCGGAAGATCACCAACATTCTGGAAGTGCTGAAACTGGAAGCGCAAGTGCCGGACTTTCCACCGGAGCAGGATCGGATTCATTTGTCCAACGGTACGCTGCTATTGAACGGCACATTTACCGAGGGCAGACCGGCTATCGTGCGGAGCCGTTTGCCGGTTGCTTACAATCCCGATGCTACTGCGCCGGTGATCTGGCTGAACTTTCTGGATGGGTTGCTTTACGCCGAGGACATTCCAACTTTGCAGGAGTTTATCGGCTATTGCCTGATTCCCTCCAACAAGGGGCAGCGCATGATGGTGATTAAAGGCAACGGCGGCGAGGGTAAATCTCAAATCGGTGCGGTACTGTCTACCATCTTCGGCACGAATATGAAAGACGGCAGCATCGGCAAGATTTCTGAAAACCGCTTCGCCCGTGCCGATTTGGAACACATTCTCCTGTGCGTGGATGATGATATGCGGATGGAAGCTCTGCGCCAGACCAACTATGTAAAATCCATCGTGACAGCACAAGGCAAGATGGATTTGGAACGTAAAGGCAAGCAGAGTTATCAGGGCTGGATGTTCGCCCGATTGCTGGCATTCAGCAACGGTGATCTGCAAGCCTTGTATGACCGCAGCGACGGATTTTATCGCAGACAGCTTGTGCTGACCACCAAGGAAAAGCAGGTGGACAGAGCTGACGATCCTGATCTTGCAGAGAAGATGAAAGCTGAAGCCGAGGGTATCTTCCTGTGGGCATTTGAAGGCTTGCAGCGGCTTGTTGCCAACAACTTTAAGTTTACGGAGAGTGACCGCATCCGTGAAAATCGGGAAGCGGTCAAGCGTGACAACAACAATATCTTTGATTTCATGGAATCAGAGGGATATATCCGGCGCAAAGCGGATGCGTCCATCAGCTCCAAGGATTTCTATGAAATCTACCGGATGTGGTGCGAGGAAAACTCCCTTGCACCGCTGAAAGCCCGCAGCTTCAGCGACGCCATGATTGCCAATGCCAGAAAATTCAATCTGGAGCATTGCAACAACATCACCAACTCTGCTGGACGGCGGGTTTGGGGATTCATGGGAGTGGAAGCCATTGCACGACCTCATATAAATGGGTTTTACGGAGATTCGCCGTGTACGTACGTACCGGAGGACATTCCGGAGGAATGGCGGCAGGTCGAGTAAATCCCATTGCTGGTACGTATGTACGCAGCAAAAGAGCGTGAAACGCTTGTTATAGAAACAGCACACATCCTCTCGTTCGGGCTGTTTCTATGTCCACAGGCTTTTGAAAAAGTGTCTGTGGACACCGGCTGCAAGAGGAAGTTGACACAGAACAGCTTCATGCAGACGGGCTGACCATGGGAAAAGGCGCAGACATTTTCGCCTTGGTCAGCAGAGGTCACCGCAGTGACCGCATTCCCCCTCGGGAGAGCCCTCGGAGAGCCCACGGCACTTTGCAGCCAGTATGGATGAAAGTGTCATAGTGGGTTATTACACTTTGAAAAAGTGCCGTTCTCCAGCCTTCCGCTGTTGCAAATCTCAAAGAAAGGAAAAATCCAATGGCAAGAAATGATGGAATAGACCGTACCGTAGCCAGAAATCAGGACTTGGAAACACCGGCTGATGTGGCGAAGGTACAGGAACACAATGAGCGTGAAAAGGACAGCTACAGCAATCAGGACATCGTGCCGGAACGCACTTCTCTGAACATTCATTTCAAAGCACCCGCGGACGATTATGTAAAAATGTTTGAGCAGATGGAACAGGACGGTGTAATCTCCACAAGAGGTCTGAAACCGGATGCCGTCAAATACGGTGAGTTGATCTTTGATGTGAACTCTGCTTACTTCTACAATCACGGCGGCTATGAATTTGCAAAACAGTTTTATGCCGATGCCTATAAAGCCGCCGTGGAGATCGTAGGCGGTGAGCAGTATATCCTATCCGCTGTGATGTGCACTAGTCAACAAAAACTGGACACAAATTTTAAATATTACCTCAGTATAAATCTGATTTCTGTACAATACGGTGCTTCATTTGCTACTTTCTTGTCTGGATGACTGGATTATTCAAGTGTTTCACGATTGTAAAGCCTGCTTGCGCAGCTTCGAGCTTGACAATCGTGAAACGCCTGATATTCGAGCACCTGAACCAAACAAAGAAGAGACGTATGCCTCCAGGCATCAACTCACAACGCTTGCACCTGTGTTAAAATCTTTCGGAGCATAGGCCTCCTTATACTGCTGCGGCGTAAGGTACTTCAAGGAGTATGCAGGTCGTGCAGTATTAAAAAATGTAATATATGCTGCCACCTCTTGTTCAACGGGGCTTTCTCCTGTGACATGAAAATCCATAAAGATTTCTGACTTGATCCACCCATTGATGGATTCCATTGCCGCATTGTCCGTTGGGGTTCCAGCTCTTGACATTGATCGAGTGATGCTATACATCGGCAATAGTTCGTTGAATGCCTTAGATGCATAGACTGCTCCCTGATCGCTATGGAGTATCATCTCATACTGTGGATACTGTTTCTTCAAGCCAATCAGATCATCCAGACCACTCAGATATGTCATCCGGTCGCCCCGTCTGGACGAAAGAGCGTGAGCGAGAATCTCGTTGTTCCAAAGATCCATGTACAGGGTAAGCTCATAGTAAATACCCTTCACATAGAAAGCTGTCATGTCACTGACAACACATTGCAAGGGTCTGTCAATCTGCATTTCGCTCATGAGCAGGTTCGGATATATCTTAAACGGATTTCCGGGCTTCTTATACTTGTAGTGTTTCGCCTCGCTCTTTACTCCGAGAATCTTGCAGCATTTGTGCGCATAAGGATCTGACATGACAATGCCTGTATCCAGACGGATCTTGGCATTTAGCCATCTGTATCCATGAGAAGGATAACGAAGATGATATTCCTCGAACAGCGACAAGTTGTTGAGTAACGCTTTCGTACGCTTTGCCGGATGAGCGAGAGTATGCTTCCAGTTGTAGAAGCTGCTTCTTTGTATTCCCATCTTCTCACAGAGAAGATTGACAGGAAAATCGCCAGACAACTCCAATATCACTTGATATTCTCGTTGCCGATAGGAAGATACTCCTTCTTCACACCACTTCCTTTCACTGAGTAACCTTTTTTTAAACGGGCTTCGTTGATCCGTGCCATGACGAGAGCATCAATGAGTTCTTCTTTTGACATGGATTCATATTCCTTGAGACTGGAATCTTTCGGAGTTTCAATAGACTGTGTGACTTTTCCAGCTTTCTTAGTGCGCGTTCTGGGCGGAAGCCCCGTTTCGGCACGATAAAGTCGGAGATAACCTTTCACACTGGATGGGTTGAGGTCGTATTTGACTGCAGCTTCTTCAACAGTCAATTCCCCATCATATACGCGCTTGGCGATGTCCAGACGCTGTTCCTTGGTGTACTTCATTTACAAACCTCCTGTCCACGGGATGCTGTTGCCTGTTCATGGATGATATTTCTCTGTACATAGATTATATCATCGTGTCCAGTTTTTGCACCCCTGTGTCCAGTTTTAGTTTACCACTTCAATCTGAGTCATTGAGTGATAAAACGTTGCGGGAAATTTGGTTAGGTAAAAAATTTGCTGCATTTAGAAATTGGAAGAAAGAAAAGTGTATTAATTGCAATCAACAGGTACTTTGTCAAGGTGGTTGTAAGATTAGAGCGAATATAGATTTGTGTTAAGAGATATAATTGAAAATTTAATCATTAGAGTACTTTCATGTGCCATTGTGCAAACTTATAGCAGAGAGATGATTAAGAAGTGAAGCGTAATAAGGAGGTGAATGAAATGGGAAAAAGAACAGAGATAGTCATGGACGAATATATTGATGTTTTGGAAACGATAAAAGAACGGATTACGCAAGCGCAGTATCAGGTAATGACAAATGCAAATGTTGAACGCAATATTTTGTTTTGGAATATCGGGAATGTAATTCTCCAATACAGCAAATGGGGAAATAAATTTGTTGAAACGTTATCAAAAGACTTGAGAATGACTTATCCTGATAGAGAAGGATATTCCGTTAGAAATCTTAATTATATGAAACAGTTTGCGCGCCGAATACCATCTGAAGAAATTTTGCATCAAGGTGGTGCAAAAATTAGTTGGCGTGCAATAAAACTGTTGATAGATAAAACGGATAATCTGGAAGAACATATGTGGTATACACAGCAATGTCTGGAAAATGGATGGTCTAGTACAGTGCTTGCGCATCAGATAGAAAGTGGTCTGTATTATAGACAGGCATTAGCAGATAAAACGACAAATTTTAAGGCACAGTTAGCCAATCCATTCAGTGAGCAAGCAGAAGAAATTATTAAAGATCCATATATTTTTGACTTTATACCGAATGCGAAAAAACTTAGAGAAATTGAACTGGAAGATGCCCTTGTCCAGCAAATTACAAAATTACTATTGGAATTTGGGTCAGGCTTTGCTTTTATGGGGCGACAGTATCCGATTCAAGTTGGAAAAAGAGAGTTTTTCATTGATTTATTATTTTACAATGTGAAATTGCATTGCTATTTCGTGGTTGAATTAAAAACAGTAGAATTTGAGCCAGAGTTTGCGGGAAAATTATCTTTCTATTTATCAGCAGTTGATGGAGAACTGAAATCTCAGGATGATAATCCTACGATTGGCTTGTTATTGTGCAAGGGTAAAGATAAAATGGTAGCGGAATATGCCTTGAAAGATGTAAACAAACCAATGGGGGTAAGTGAATACAGACTTTCTAATCATATTTCAGAAGAATTACAGGACAAGCTGCCATCAATTGAAGATATTGAAAAAAGGATTAATTGAAATTTTGCATCAGGGTGGTGCAAAATTTATGGAACTAATATTTTGTGGGAAAGGGGATGCACGTGCAGTATTAGTATTGTATAAATATTGCCCATATTTCTGTGGTTTTGTGGGGATATGTTTTAATTTGGTATGCATGTGGAGACAGTAGTACTTTTGTCCAAACTCAACACCAAGCAGCATATCGAGGTGGAGTTGAATCTGGACGAGCTGGATTTGACATCGACGGAGAGTAAAGCCACCTATGATGAGATCAAAGCCTATGTGCTGGAAAAGCACGGCCTGAAGGTCAGCAGCCTGTATATCGCACAGGTAAAGCAGAAATGCGGTATCATCGAGCGTGAGAACTACAATAAGCCAAAGTCCGAAAATGTCAAGCAACCGCAATGCCCGCCGGAGAAGGAAAAGGCAATTAAAGAGGTGTTGAAGCATTTCGGGATGGTTTAGCATATAGTAGGACACGAAACACCAGTGTTGGTTTTTGACTGACACTGGTGTTTTCATTAAGTTCAAGAACTCAAATTTTTAATTCAATTTTCCAGAGAAATCAGTTGTATTTTATGTTTTTCTGTTCTAAAATGTAAATAGTTTTGTCGAACTATTCAGTACAGGGAGTTATGTAATATGCGAATTAGTTATAAAAAGCTGTGGCTGCTACTATTAGAGCGAGACATCAGTAAAGCCACGTTACGTACAGATTTGAAATTGGCTACCGGAACTATGGCTAAGCTGAATAAAGGTGAAGAGGTGGCCTTGAGTGTTCTGATGCGTATTTGTCAGTATTTGCGTTGCGATATTGGAGATATATGTTCTGTTATTTTGGAGGAAAAGAGTACATATTAAATTTTTAATGTAGAGTGATACAAATACTGATAGAAAAGAGTGGTAAGATGGCGCAAAGAGTACCTTGGGATATGAGTGAAGCAGTCATTATGTTGAATGCGCTGATCGCCGCTCGTGAGGGAAGGATGTCCCGGAAAGATGCAATTGTAGCTGTATCTTCAGAGCTTCGTTCACGTGCGAAGAGAAATGGTATTAAAGTGGACGACATTTTTCGTAACGTAAACGGCATTACGCTACAGATGTCCACGATGGAATACATCCTGACTGATGGCGAAAAAGGCATGAAGAAATCCTCCATGCCTAAGCTATTTCAGAAGGCGGTCGCCATGTATCGGAGCGAAAGAGCGACCTACGAAAAAACGCTAAGGGAGGCAAGGAACGTGCCGGATACTCAACCAATACAAGACCAGTATTTTGCATGGTTAGAAACGCAAGTATCTCCGGCGCAACTGTTGGAATTAAATATGATGTATATTGACATCGAGGACTTTTGCCTGAAGCGCAGCGTAATTAAGAAAAAGCTATTTTCATTGACTAATCTTGCCGATATTCGTAAGGTAATGAACACGGTTGATTCCAATAAGGTCTTCCGTTTTACATATAAGAAAAAATTGAGCAAAATGAGCTCTGCAATGCGATTTTACTACCGCTTTGTGAAGGAGCATCCTGAGTTGCTGACTCAGGCGACACCAATGAAATCTATCCAGAATGCAACTCCTATGGAGACAAAACCTGTAGAACCTTCTCCGGAGCTGGTTGAGTATAGAGAAACATCAGCGCCTTCCACTGTTGGCACTGCCGCATACAAGATCGATTTCACCAATATTCAGTCCCTGGCTTTTACTCAGCCGACGGAGTATTCATATTTCGGAGAGGAACAGGCCAAGGTCAACTCTTGGACGCGGTTATATGTTCAAGTCGTCAAGTGCCTGATGGATGATTATCCAGATGTGTTGCGCTCTTATATCAACCGCAACATCGGTGGACAGGGCCGATGCGATTTCACTGATGAGGCCGGAATGAGCAGCATGACGACTCCCAAAAAGGTACAGGATAATTTCTATTTGGAAACGAACCTCAGCGCTACAGATATTGCGGGAAAGATAAAAAAGCTGCTTGACCTGTGTAATGTAGATTGTGAAAATCTGGAAGTGTATTACCAGAAGCGAGGCTCTGCAGCATCCCTTACAGTCTCAGCACCAAAAATCGAAGACTGCAGCAATAGTTCAGATTCCGAAAGCATTAAGGAACAATTTGTTTGCTGGATGCAGCAGACCGGTTCTGCATCAGGTACTATCCGCAGCTATGTTTCTGCCATCGGACAGTCCAGTAAGGCTGCCAATGAATATGGTGTTTGCGATACGGATTTGTTCTTAATCGAAGATGCCAATAAGCTACAGCAGATTTTGGATGAGCTCTTGAAGGTCCCTGTTTTCCGGAAGCTAAATGCCCAGCAGCATAACCGCTTCCGGGCAGCTGTATCCAAGCTCGTCGCTTACCGTTCCAGTACAGGGACAATAACAGCCCATACCCGGTTAGAAGAGAAACTTCCAGAATTAAAAGCCGCTGAGCCAGTTATAAAGCCACAAGGCCTCCCTGAGGAGACTCGAATCCGCTATACGGAGATTCTTTCAGAGCATTTTGGCGAGGATGGCTACCAAACGGGGAGGCCAATTTTTCGTGGGCGTTTTAAGCGATTTTTTGCGGAAAAATATGGATGTCCTCCAGCAGAAACAGATAATCGCATTGATGAAATCATGAGTATGGTCGGAACAAAGCGCGATGATAGAGTATTCCCCAAGCAGGATGATATTCAGAATGACTTGGTTATGGAAATTGTGAGCGATGTTCTGTCTGCTTTTGATTCAGGTGCAACTGCTGTCTACATCGAAGCGGTTTATGATAAATACCAGCAGCTGCTTGCAGACAATTTGCATATATACAATCAGGATGCCTTGGCATCGTTATTGTTGGCTCATGCCAACGGAAAATATATCCAGCGTTATTCTTTTCTGACGAATAACTGGTCTGGTGCAAATGCTCAGGAGGACTTGCTTCGCATTATGAAGACATTCCACCAGCCGCAGAATTATGCTGCCATTCATGAGAAGGCATGGTTTCTTCCTTATGAAAGGATGAAGACCATTCTGGTTACGACAGCTTCTATCGTGAATGTTGCAGCTGAGACCTATTTTTATGCGCCAAATCTGCCGGTCAGTGCAGTTGAGCTAGCATATCTTTCTTCATTGATGAATGAAGAGCTGAGCTATCACAGCTATATTACGGATGTCCGACTGATGCAGCTGATTGCAGAGAAATGCCCCAGCATTGCAATCAATACGGATGGATACACCACCTATGGCTTAAGGAATTGCCTCGGATACATCCTCCGAGATCAGTTCGCTTTTGATGGGCCTATTATTACCCTCAAGGGTAAGGAATTGAGCATGGCAGATGTTTTTACAGAGTTTGCAAAAGACCACGAGGTGTTGTCCGTCGACGAGCTGTCGGCTCTGAGCAATGAAATGAACATTGTGATTTACTGGGATTCGGTACTGAGCGAGATGATTCGTGTCTCTGCCACGGAATTGGTGCGGAAAGACCAGATAAAGTTTGATGTAGAAGCAATAGACGAAATTTTAGATGGAATATGTCCGGGAGATTATATTCCGCTTCCGGAAGTAAATCTTTTCCTGTACTTCCCGAATATCGGCTATCCGTGGAACAGCTACCTGCTGGAGAGTTATCTGTTCAGTTGTAGCAAGAAATTTCGCTTGTTGCACTCTTCCTTTATCAAAACCGGTGTGTACGGTGCAATGGTTCGCAAGGATGCAGATGTTCCGAATTACCGCTACTTATTGGTGGATGTGCTGTCGAAATCCAATGCACTGGACTCCACCAAGGAGGCACTGCAATACATTGTCGATAAGGGCTACCAGCAGCGCAGACGTTATGAAGGTATCGAAGCGGTGATTCAAGAGGCCAAGCTGATAAAAGAACAGAGAGAAAAACAGGAGAAATGAGGAAAACCTGATGTACCAGTATTTATGGGACGAGGAGACGGGAGGACTGCTGCTGACCACAGAGCAATCGAAGTTCAGCAAAGAACCACGTCCCGTCTATGCCTCAGAATTAACAATACTGGGATTTGACCAATACTGGTCGTATCCCAAAGACGACTGCGCTCCGCTCATGTGGGCAGAAGCTAATAACTATATTTATCGCGGAAGAACGGTTGCCAGAACTAAAGGCGGTTCGTACTATTCCAAACCAGAGATAGTCCTTTTGGATATACCTGAGCCAGATGGAATACCATTACAGTTCGTTGATATTGAAACAATGACGAAAAAAAACGAAGCCATTTTGGAAACTCTCGTTCAAGAAACGATTCAGACAGTTTATAATACATATAGGGAATATAAAGATAAAATTGATGTTTTTTATGTAGCATTCAGTGGTGGAAAGGACAGTGTTGTAGCGTTAGACATTGTACAGCGTACGCTTCCTCATGATGATTTTATGGTTTTGTTTGGAAATACACATATGGAATTTCCTGACACATACGAGTTGGTGGAGCGAGTTAAAGCAGACTGCATACGTGAAGGCATACGATTCTATCAAGCAGAATCTAAGTTACTTCCGCAGAACACATGGTCCTGCTTTGGCCCACCGTCAACAAGCAATCGTTGGTGTTGTAGCGTACATAAAACATCGCCGCAGATCAATTTACTCAGGGAGATAACAGGTAAGCGAGATTTTACAGGAATGGCCTTTACCGGAGTGCGTGCTGAAGAAAGCTTGGCACGAAGTACTTATGATACAGTAAGCAATGGTCAAAAGCACAGTGGACAAATGAGCTGCCACACAATACTCGATTGGACTTCTGCAGAGTTATATTGTTATATCTATGCACGGCATTTGCACTTGAATGAGGCTTATAAAAAGGGAAATATGAGGGTTGGATGTTTAGTTTGCCCCAACTCAACTGGAAAGCACGAGTATATAAAGCGCTGTTCATATAAGACTGAAGTGGATTTTTTTCTTGGGAAAATAGCTTCTACGAGCGGGAAAACTAATTACACAGAGGCTGATATGCAAGAGTTCATTGATGGCGGATTTTGGAGAACCCGTAAATCTGGACGTGAGCTTAATTTAGGTCAGGATAAGTTTGAGGTCATCGGTGGAAGCAATCCGCCTATGATAGATACTTTTGTGACGCATCTCAAATGGCAACATTGGGGAAAGACGATTGGTGATATAACACAGGTAGCGGAAGATAAATATACGATTCAATTTGAAGGTAAATCCTATACTGTTAGAACGATACAAGGTGAAAGCAAAACAACCTTTATACTGGAAAACTGTGAGAGAACTAAGCCGGATATTAAATTCCGATCGCTGATGAGAAGTGTAATCATTAAAAGTCTGTACTGCGTGGGATGTGGAGAATGTGAGGCAGAATGCAAATATGATTGCATTGACATGAAGCACGGGATAGTAATTAAAGATAACTGTGTACATTGCTACAGGTGCCATGATGTTAAAGAGCATTGCTTGAGGTATGCGTCGATACGGAACAAAATAACGGAGGGAAGGAAAATGGCAGGGATTGACAGGTATTTTACCTTTGGAGTACGAGATGAGTGGCTGGATTCATTCATTCGATATGAGGGCGGAAAAGAATTCTGGCTTTCTGATGGCGATGGTCAAGTCGCTAATAAGAAAATGTGAGTACCCATCTGGGGGCCTAAGCAGTTTTAAGTCCCCTCTGGGCCGCA
>OJMH01003642.1_pt1 | contig 11155 bp, 18 predicted proteins | sample 1597111 | NCBI WGS metagenome assembly OJMH01 (sample SAMEA2452115, study PRJEB22498) | human gut metagenome
CGTTCCGAGGCGGAGGTACAAACAGCACACGAAAGCAGAGAGGAGGTGATGTCAAAAGGCCGGAAAGTGGATGGCGTTCTTCTTCAGATTCTTCAGGACACGTCCCGTTACTGCAGCGATATCAGAGAATTGCTTGGTATGGATAGAGAGTGTGAATTCATCTTTCAGATCCCCATCTGAGCCTTCTCCTTGCCATTCCACTTCGAGTGAGCGGAACGGAAACAATGGACACGTGTTCCATCGTGCAGAGGCTTTCCAATTACGAGTTTGAAATGAAACAGAACTATGCGATCTTTGTGTGGAATTGACAATAAAGTCATCTCTAGAAGTCCATTCTTGTCTCTCTGTCCCATCAAACAACTCAAGATGTCGTCCAGACATACATTCTCACTCTGAAGTATTCGGAGCTTCCCTTTCCCTTTCCTTTAGCTTAGATTGTTTCCACTTTGCGTGTTTGTTGAGTTTCACATCATATGCCATTTATCCCAAATAACCGGTTTCGTCGCCTCTCCGTTTTCAACCCATTCGATCGGTCATGAGTTCTGAGTTGAGACTGTGTTTCCGTGTCATGTAATAGGGAAAACGATTCATACGATGAGCAGTTCGACGAGGAGATGCGTGCTCTCGCATTGATGAAAGGAAACAAGCCAAAGGAAGTGATCAAGGATGAGGTATGAGAGGTACAACGCACTCTGATATTCGTAGGATGGGTTGAAGCGCACCTTGAATCGAATGAAAACGGACCTTCCTTGGAAGGAAACACTTGACATTTCAGTGGACGTCACACAGATTGAGAACCCCGAAGATGATATCAAGAGAGAATTGGCCTTGTAGATGTCCACAAATAGTGTGATAGAATAGCTACGAAGCTTCCGTCAAGGCGACGATGGAGGGACGGAAGATGCTCAAGGAGAATGGTATTCCGTATCTGCGGCCAGACGACTATTTGGCAGAAATGATGAAGGACGACAAGAAGATGAAGATGATCGAGAAGCGGAAAGAGACGATCGAGGAGGAGAAGAAGCAGAAGCTGCGACAGGTGATCATTCGCAACAAGAACAAGAAGCGCAGCAATCGGAAGAAGTACTCGCGACGGTCCCTTCCTTGTTCCAACAAACACTCCAAAGCATATCAGAAATCGACATCAATACACACCGCTTATTCCTTGCTGACCTCCTCGAAGTTCTCCACCAGCTCAGGAACATCGTCCTCAGCGGGGGCCTTCTCAGCCTCGGCAGCCTTCGCCAGATTGGCAGCATTCAGGTACTGTCCCAGACCCAGCTGGTTGATGATGCCGGGCATCAGCTCCGCCAGAGCTACCCCTCACCTCCCAAACTCATTCCTACTCTTCTCCTCGGGCTTACCGAAGATAGCAGTGGTGTTGAAGCTGGGGCTAATCCAGGCTATCGCTCACTACACCTCCATTCTCCCTACTCGAACACTTGGTGAAGTGAAGGACCTTACCGTCGGTGGGGAACAGATTCACCTCCTGAATTCCGTCAATGGGCTGGCAACCGACCTTCTGAAGAGTCAGCTTCAGCTTGGAGTCTTCAACAGCAGCGGGCTTGTGAACAACCTTCTTCGTTCTTCTGCTGTTTCCCTTTCCACGAGTAGCAGCCTGCACATCACGAAAACGGTCCAATTCCAACCACGTTACCGAACTTAGCCTTCAGCTTGTTACGAGCGTCCAAAATCTCCTGAGGAACGGCCTCCATTTCTCTTCAACTCTATTCTGATATATCAACTGTGGACGGAAAAGAACCAGTCGACCGAGTGGCTCGTTTTACCCGATTCCCGTGGAACCCGCCACGTTCATTGGGTCTATTTGCGTCTGTCCTGTCCTGATAACAGTAATTGGAAGTAGAGTAATGTAAATGCAAATGGTGCTAGGGAGAGGAGGTGTGAGAGACAGGGAGAATAAAACTATGTTTACTGAGAGGAATGTAAGTCACCATCCATAGGGACTCTACTGTGAACAATTCATCATTGCGAAGATGCCAAATCATATGCACTCATTTCCAAGACTTCGCAGTCCGTTCATCCCACAAACAAACCACTAAAACAATACCTAATTCACAACCTTCGTGTCCTTCAAATCGCCAGGCGCTCCGGTAATCTTCTCTCTCGCCCGAATCACACTTTCGATCTGCTTCTCCAGTTTCTGAGCAAGCGCCTTCGTCGCAGTGCTCCACTGACTCACCTTACACTTCTTCGCATACATCTTCAGCGAACGCGCAATCGGATACGCCAGCTCCGGGAATGCCACGTTCTTCTCCATCAGCTTCAAATAGTCCGCGAGAAGCGCGATCGCCCGCGACACCAGCGCATCCTGCACCGCACGCGAAGTCAGGAAGGTCTTGCTGATCTTGATGGCGAAGTTGGTATCGGGGGGTTTCGCCGTCACATGTCCCGGCTTCTCCATGAACTTCTCGTTCTATTGTCACAAATAAGAGATAACCTCACCTCGATCACGTCCAGCAGCAGCGGAGCCACCGGAATGAACACTCCCGTTGCGGATATGAGCTGGTTGTACAGATCCGCACAGTGGAGACGCATCGGGTAGTAGCGGGCAGTCGGAATCAGCATCACCGTGCTGTCGATCACCTGGATCAGCGGGTACACCAGCGGCTTGAAGGCCTCCTGGAGAGATGGCTGCACTGCCATGTAGGTCCACAGACGTAGACAGTTCATGAACTGCCAATTGTACACCGAATGGATTCTACGTGGAAACGAGCACCATGTATTACTCTGTTTCCGAAAGAGAAGTCATCGCGTTGCGAACGTGAATCGCCAACTGGCGGATGTACACGAAGGCGTGCTGGTAGGCCGTTACCGTATCCATTGCATACAGCTCCGTGACGCAGTTCCGCATCACGATAAACCGTTGGTGTGTGAGGTCGGTGTACTGTTTGCTCTCTCTCACGAACGCCAAATAGATCATCTACGAATGAATGGATGAATCCACGTCTCCTACCTTCATTGCCTTCTCCATCAGGAACTCGTTCTTTGAAACCAACTTCCGCAACGTCAGAAACGCATTCAAACGGTCTTTCTATCCGGTTACCACCCAATGATTCGTCTCACTTCGTTCTCCGCCTTCGACCATTCCTTAATCAGGAAACTCAAGTACTTGTTCGCCTCCTTCTTGCTCATTCCCTTCTGATCTTCTTCTTCCATGATACGTCTCTGAATAGTGGAAGGTTGGCTCGAAATGAAGCTGGAAAGGAAGGACGGAAAGCGCCCCAATTCGGGTCAATTGGACAGAAATGGGCTCTGGTTTGGGACTACTGACAAAAAATGGGCAGAATTCAAATGAGACGAACAAACATGATTATGGCTAGACAGGAAATATAGTATAATTAGCACAACTCCTTCTCTGTACTCTCATTCAAAGCATACTCCATCCAGGATCCATCATACACCGCACAACTATACATAACCCACCCAATCTATATGTACTGTCCCTCCAGCGGACGACCCAGAAGATACATAGCAAATAAGTCGACACACGCAGACATGCCATAATCACAAGTGAAGATCATCTTCTCCGGTTCCTGAACGAAAACACCGTGCTTGTCGAAGATCGTCTTCAACTCCTGCGGACTGCGGATCATGTAGTTGTTATAGGGGTCGGTGATGTAGTGGAAGGGGATGTTGACGCTACCCGGAATATGTCCCCGAGGGATGTTCGGGATGGGAACACGGCACGTACCGTGGAAGCAACACTCTCTTCGAGCATCAATGGCGGTACGCTTCAAAAGACCACTCTTGTACTCCTTCACACGCTGTTTCATCTCTTCGGTGGTGTAAACCAGAGAAGTATCCGTCTTCAACGAGAAGGACGACTTGTTCACAGAAACACCCTTGCCACTCTCAATAGGATACTTCTCCGTTTCCCAGCGAATCAATCCTCCATTCATCACATGGATCTTTACGTCCTTGTTAAACACGCGGAACATAAACCATGCACGCGCTGAACTGTAGATTCCTTGACTATCGTACAGCACCACCTCATCCTTGTCACTGATACCCAAACTCTCCATTGTCTCCTTGAACATCTCAGGGGTAGGCAATTTCTTAATCTTCTCGGGTCCTTTCTGACAGAGGGTCTCCAAGTCCAAGAACTGAGCCTCGGGAAGATGCTTCTACAGCTAAGTGGATGTATTATTCCCATACCACTTCAAACTCTGTTTTCGCATTCTCATGGGGAGAAATATGGCGCGTAGTATCGAGAATCTTCACGTCTCCAAGACGATTGTACACCCATTCCGTAGAGACGAGGTCTAAATTCAAGGACAAACTGTGAGGGTACTGTGATTGGAAGAGTAGAAGCTAAATGATCGCGCCAATTTCACCGGCTGGAATCCCTTCATAATTCTGGAGGCAAACATATTCAAAGTACAGGTTACGTAGAAAAGGATGACTGAAGCAAATGGCGTTTCGTTTCTGCCCGCGGGAATTTGTTGTGTTGTCTCACAATTCAATTCCGTTGTTTGTGGAAAGAGATTGGATGGATTGAGACAATGCCATGAGATGATGAATCACTCACTACTGAGAAAACCATTCCAAATTGGATCTGCGTGTTGAACCATACAAATCGCCTCTACAACTATCCGAGATAGTGTTATCTGTGTTTGTTCCATCTGATTTGAAATGATGATGAATGGAAAATGATCTCCCTTTCTCTCTGTGTCGCTCCTCTTGCAATGCAATTAACCATTTCCTGTCCTGTTCAATCGTTAGTCTTGTACACATATTCCGCGGTTATGGAGAGATAATGTGGCATCATCATATTACAGACAATGGAGGAAGATATTGATATTCCGGAACCCACTCTCAATCACATCATTCAAAACAAGTCCATTAAATGGTGAGGTATGGATACTCCCAATGATGGATAGGATATTCGTCGGTGGAAAAGGAGGTGTTGGCAAGACGACAACCTCTTGCTCTCTGGCGTCTCAGTTGACAAAAACGAGGAAGAGTGTTCTTGTCATTTCCACGGATCCCGCCCACAATCTGAGGTGTGTTCTTTTGGTGTTTTTCATCGATAGTGACGCGTTTAAGCAGAAGTTCACGGGTCATCCCCTAAAGGTCAATGGTTTTGACAATCTCTATTGTATGGAGATTGAGACGAACCCGCAAGTCTGTACTACTGGTAGTTTCTTCTCATTTGTAGCAATGAAGAACATGTTCAGTCTTCCCGGAATGAGTGAGGAAACAGGCAGTAAACTCGATGATCTGCTTGGTGATCTGTCCTCCTCGATTCCTGGAATTGATGAAGCCATGTCATTCAGTGAGTTGATGAGACAAGTCCAGGAAATGGAGTACGATGTGGTCGTATTTGACACAGCTCCAACGGGTCATACACTTCGTTTGCTCTCCTTCCCGTCCATGTTGGAGACGTCCATCAGCAAGGTCGACGGACTCAGCAACAGTTTCGGAGGCATTTTGAGCCAGGTGACCTCTCTTCTGGGAGGAAGCGGTCTCCCGATCGACGACCTGAAGAAGAAGCTGGAGGAGATGAAGCAGAACGTCCACAAAGTGTCGGAACGTTTCAAGAACGCAGACGAGACGACCTTTGTGTGTGTGTGCATTCCGGAGTTCCTGAGCGTCTACGAGACGGAACGTCTTGTCCAGCAGCTCAGCAAGTATGGTATCAACGTGAATTCCGTGGTGATCAATCAGGTGAGAGCAGTGGCTATTTCTGACGTAGATCGTGTTCCCCGATAAAGAGTGTGCATGCAGGAAGTGCATTGCGCGTCGAAAAATGCAGGACAAATACATCAACCAGATCTTCGACCTCTTCCAGGACTTCCATATCGTGCTCGTTCCCCAGCTGACGGACGAGGTCCGTGGTGCCGAGTCGATTCGTTCCTTCTCGCAGTTCTTGGTGGAGGAGTACGATCCGGAACAGCATGGAGAAATGCTAGAAGTGGAGTCTTCTGTTTGTAACAAACACGTAACAAATGAACGCAATATACAAAGCACTCACTTGCGGGTCGCATAACATGTCAAACAACGCTACACTCACAGTTCTGCGACTCACTCCTCCCATTTACTCCTACCTCTTCACCCTCCGTATTCTCAGGGAGACTCTTTGCCTGTTCGCTCTCCTTCATTACGGCTTCCCAATTGACCGTCTCCTCGCCAGTGACAATGGCTGTCACTCCTTGCGTGCTCAGATTGGTGTCGATCAGCGTGTCCTTTCCTATCTCGCCAGGCGTGGCCATCGGAACTGTGAATGCGTGAATAGAAGACTCTCCCGTTGTTGTCGGGGTCTCATTCCGTCGGTTCTCGCGATTCGAAAGTGAGGAAGACCCCACTTCCGTGCTGTCTGTTGACTGAGAGTCTACATGGCTGACAGTCTTCATCTCCGAGCGCTTCGGCTCGTTTTCCTGCTGATTGAGGAGTTGGGTCACTACAGGTGACGGACTAAGCGAAGAGTCACATCGAAGACCAGGAACCAAGTGGTTGATGAGAAGGGAAAGTGGCCGAAGGTCGTTGGGAGACATTAGGGAATAGTTGTCCGTGAACATGAGAAAGAAGGTAAGACTATCGTAGAATACCTTCTCTATCCCCTTCTGGCGAAGACTGTCTAAATGACTATAGAAGATATGCGCGTAGACACGAAAGAAACGCTTTGTGATGGTTCGAATCCTATCCACATACTTGGTAGGAAACGGACCATCTAGAAGTCAAACTCTTCTTAGACTCATATCTTTTTCCTGAGGAAAGAGCGTCTCATCTGTGAACAAATGCTCCACCCAATTCAGCAGATTATCTATATACGTCTTCGCCGGCACACTTGTTGGAGTTTTGTATTTATATTTGTCTGCCCATAGATATTCATAACTGGGTAATAAGAAAAAGATAACATCTACTGCGCTCCAGCTGTCATGTGTGGACAAGAAAAATTAGTACAAGTTTCTTGCACCGCACCATACAACAGATTGATATCATTGAAGAAAAAAGCCACTACGTGAATCACGACCAAACCAAATTGGATACTGTGAACAGCCACCCACTGATTAAGATTATCACCTTCGGGACATGTAATAGCTTGCTCGTAACCATCTCTAGTAGATTAGGCAAGATGTTCAAGCGAGACTTCTCCAATTTCTTCATCATTATAGTTTGAAGCCGGTCTCTATAACTTCCTGGTGCATACGAGAAAATGGGATAAAAGGGTTTCAATTCCATTGTACTTCCCATTTATGCGTTCTTTCAAAGAACGGCACTAGACATCAGAATGGAAATAACGACTTCTACATAACTAGTGAAGACTGCCCAGAAATCTGATGATAACAATGAAAACTCAAATTCCCGCGGCCATTTGTGAGCCGAAAGAGGCTTTTGCTCAGGGTATTAATGTTCGCGCAAATTGATAGGATCCAAGAAAACAAATCAAAACAACTACTTTTACAACACGATTACATTTCACTCTTCACTGGAGCTGCAAATGATATCTTCGGATGAAGTATCCTCCATCAGTTCACCTTCCACCTTCGCGTTTGGTTTTCTAGAGGATTATGTAGCGCAACAAAACAAACCGGTTCACAATCACCATGAAGCCAATGCAAAGGAACATCACAGAAAGACCAACATGTGGGCATACGAAACTCTTTACAGATTCCATAAAGGACGAAAAAACAGAATCCAAGTACTGCATCAAGATGAGAGGAATCACAGCATCTGGAGACTGGAAGGAAATATCGGCATCGATCATCTGCTTAAGAGTATGTATCTGCTGGAGAGAAAGTGACTGTGCCGTGTTTTCCATGAGTTGAGTGGTAGTGGTTTTGTTGATATGTTCACTGGCAACGGGCTCGTTGATAGCAGGTTCAACCACGGGTTCATCAACCACGGGTTCATCAACCACAGTCTCATCAACCACAGGTTCTTCAACCACAGGTTCATCAACCACAGGCTCTTCAACCACAGGCTCTTCAACAATACTGTCGTTACGAATATTCTTAGCATCCGGCTCATTACTGGAATCCTCAACAGATTCATCACTCTTTCCAGTTACCCAATGGAGGAATTCCTCTTTGCTGATGTTGAAACCGAGCATCGTTTCCATGTCCTCCAGTTTCTCCCAGAACCCACTCACTTCCAGCCTCTCCATGATTTCACTCTTCTATACATCATAGTCTCGACGATCCTCTACGATTCTCTGTAACCGCTCAGGTAGGTCACGAAGCTCCACACAAACAGGTTCTGGAATATGGGACTGCAGAGCAAGAAGCTGCTTCGCTGAGGAGTATTCTTCCAGTGGCGGGGGAATCACACCCACGCAAATCGAACGAAGACACATGACTCCAACAATCAGCGATAGCATCAGCGACAAACACCAGCAGAAACAGCAGCAACAACAACACTTTCGGTGAGGGGGTGGGAGAGGAGAAGAAGGAACGTTGTTACCAAGTTGATGATCATCATTCTCACTCTCACTCTCGTTATCACTCGCACTCGACTCAGAATCAGTAACATCCTTCACAGCAACAGATGGCATCTTAGGCTCGGGGTAATCACGCTGCAGCGATTCAATCTTCGCCAGACGTGTATCCACAGCATCTGCGAGCTCAGAGGAGAAAGGCGAACAATCTCCAATGGATTTAATACCACGGATAAGGGTAAGGAGACGATAGTAGTTCCTGTAGAGGTGATCCGAAGGCCATTCCAGCATTTCATCAATGCATAGAAGAACAAAAGAAATCACCGCATGATCTACAATTATATGATAACAAGAAAGATACCGAATCCACTCTCTTCAATGATCTTCAAGAAAAGAACAGGAGATACGACATCACTTAGGCACCGCTTTGTCGCAACAAGGAGTAAGTTCTCTGCTGCCTTATTCGCACTCTAACCATCAATCACCACATCCACGCCGACAGTATCCGAACACAATAAGCACTGAATCACAGTCTGGTGAATTCTACTGAACTCCAAAGAGAACGTAGTCCCAAGCTCATCACAACACAATCTGAATACACGAAGAACATCAACGCAAGGAGGGACTGTTCCATCACTAATTGAATTGTTCATTCGAGTCTGTTCTTTTAGAGAAGAAGAAATGCTCCTACTTCCAGTGGAGACATGACGAGAACGACCGATTGCGAATCCAATAAGCCAGAACACATACGCAAGCTGTTAACAATACTCTGCGATAGGAATGACCACTGGGATGCATCCGATGCATCACAATACGCCTGGATCGCTCTAAATTGGAATAACACGTAGATACGAAGCCTACCTTTCCAGTTCCTTTATTTTCAATGAATGATCATCAGTCATCGTCGAGATAATGGCAAAAAGAAATCAGCTCCAAAAGAAATCCCAATTTTCTGAGAGTTTGGAGGCAGTCCTTTTGTGGAATAACCGTTATTTCCGCATAAAACAGGAAAACCCATTATTCAGATAGTAGGAGGAAATGGGAGCTTCCCAATCATCATACGAGGACGACTATGAAGAAGATCAATATGTGGAAGAGGGAGATGAAATGCCTGTAAAGGTGATTGGAATAGATGCTTTTGTAACTGGTAGATTAGTCCCGAATTGATGAGGAGAATGTCAATGTATGTTGACAAGAAAATGGGAAACACGCAACAAGAGGAAGAAGAGGATAATAGCAATTCAGATGATGTAGGGGATGAGGAAGAGGACGAAGAAGAAGATAGTACGAAGGAGAGACATACTCCCTATTTCCCCAATGTGATGTACAGATACGAAGTGGGTTTCACATGTAGGGACATGATTCCTACATTTGGAATGAACCAGCAGGTAAATGTAACGAGAGAGTATTATGTAGACACAGGAAACGGAAGAGGAGAAAGCAGAGAGAGAAACGTAGTTGTGTGTAGAGGCCTTCAGAACTAGAGAAGATATGCTGGATAAGCACGATAACGAATCGATAAAGGAAGCCGAGGAATTGGTCTCTCTGGACGAATCCATCGAAGAGGCTGAAAAGGACCTTGTTGTTAAGTAGGCTTTGCCAAGGCAAATCAAATGAATAGAAGTGTGAAATCCAAACCATGTGAGCAGGAGATGACTCTCTTCTCGGAGTGTCTGACAAACGGTAAAGAATGCGAAGAATTTGAAAGCAGTTATTTTAAATGTATTGAATCCATGAATTAGTGTTCTGTTTTTTCATCTCACACTTAATTTGCTATATGCTCCTGTGATGGAATCTTCAGCGGTAAAGGAAGGGACGCAACAGGAGCAGGATCAGTACTCTATTGGGAATGGATCTCAACTAGATTACAATCTTTACGAATTGAATATACAAAACTACTTGCCGAAGTCAAAGAAGTAAGATATCCAACTCTCTAATGAACGTAGCTGGAGGATGTATACTATCTACTGAAACTTGAAGTCACGTCCTTGCAATGCGAAAAGGACTTTTTACTGACCTCGCTAGATGAGATTGATGCTTTGATTGTGAAGCGACAAGCAGAATCCGAGATGTCAATTGTGAACCATTCTGTTAAAAGATTGCCTCCGGAAATTGCAAAGGTATCTCCTAAGAAGCAAGCTGTAACGAATGAATCGGTGGATCCTCATTCACCCACTCCCATCGATACCAAGAAAGATACAGTAGCATTGTCACTGTTGTCCATTATATCTAGGGTGCAATAGTATCGTCACAAAAGAAAACAAACGACGCCAATACCAGGGTTGCTGATTATCAAGCTACTGTAAAAGCGTTCTTCGACCTCTAGTCATAGAAACCACAAAACTCACTTTCAGAGAACAATTACAACTCGTTCTCATTCCAAGGTGCTCCTTTTCAGTCGATCCCCCCGACACCTCCCGCTGTGGGGACTACTCCGTACCCATATAATTCTCAACTGTCGCAACTTGATGCTCAGCAGATGACACAATCCTATTCCGGGAACCCGCAGTATTTGCAAATGCTCCCTGTGGTAAATCAGGGGTTCGGAACGGAAAGCAATTTGAACCGGTATCCACTGACACCAAGCTCCTTTCCGATGGTCTCTCCTCAGTCGCCCTTTTTCTTCATGAATGCAACACAGACTGTGGATCACCACGAAATGAGCGACCCCTATGTTGCAATTCCAGTTCCCCAACAAACACTTCCAGCTGTATCGCCCTTTATTTCGACGTCTACGAGTCCCTAACCGTTGTTTGT
>OJMH01003647.1_pt1 | contig 11134 bp, 9 predicted proteins | sample 1597111 | NCBI WGS metagenome assembly OJMH01 (sample SAMEA2452115, study PRJEB22498) | human gut metagenome
GTCAGTGGATCAAGGCTCCACGGGGTCAAGTGCCTCAGGGAGTGCGACCGCGTGACCGTTTCCGGATGCGACATCGACTCGGTGGAGTTCGGCTGGAAATGCAGGGACATCGACATAAACGACACCTGTCTGAAGTCAGAGTACCCGTTCCTGGACGGTTCCGGGATCAGGATCTCCGGACTGACAATGGATGCCAAGTACTCGTTCCAGTACGTCTCGGACGTGCGCATCGAGAACTCGGTGCTCAGGACGAAGGACGCGTTCTGGCACAGCAGGAACGTCACCGTCGTGGACAGCGAGGTCCGCGGGGAGTACCTGGGATGGTACTCTGATAACCTGACCCTTGTCAACTGCAGGATCATAGGCACCCAGCCACTGTGCTACTGCGATAACCTCAGGCTCATAGACTGCACCATGGAGGACACGGACCTGTCGTTCGAGTACTCAGACGTGCAGGCGGAGGTGAACGGTCACATAGACTCCGTCAAGAACCCACGCTCCGGCAGGATACACGCCGGGAGCATCGGGGAGCTGATCATAGGAGACCAGGTCATGGAGTGCGGTTGCAGGATCGTCACCGACGACGGGGCCTTCTCTTGAAAGGAGGGAAATTGAATGGAAATCGATCACGGAATGTTCCCCTTGGGGGACAAGAATGAGGCTTTCGCCCAGTACTTCATCGGGCAGAGCTACCTGAAGATGCTGACCACGGAGGGCGTGTCCATCGGTAACGTCACGTTCGAGCCCGGATGCCGCAACAACTGGCACGTCCACAACGGCGGAGGGCAGATCCTCCTGGTGACCGCGGGACGCGGATGGTACCAGGCATGGGGGGAACCCGCCCGCGAGCTCCACCCCGGGGACGTCGTGAACATCCCCGCAGGCGTCAAGCACTGGCACGGAGCCGCTAAGGACAGCTGGTTCACCCACCTGGCTGTAGCCATCCCATCCGATGACGGCACCACGACATGGATGGAGCCTGTCGACGACGAGCAGTACGGAGCCCTGGAGTGATCCCGATGGAGAAGGTCACAGCGGGACACGACACGCTGGGGGAGTTCGCCCCCAAGTTCGCGGAGCTCAACGACGACGTCCTGTTCGGCGAGGTCTGGTCCAGGGAGGACAAGCTCTCCGCCCGCGACAGGTCCATCGTCACAGTCGCGGCCCTCATGGCCAGCGGGATCCTGGACAGCTCCCTGAGATTCCACATCCAGAACGCCAAGAACCACGGCGTCACAGCCGAGGAGATGGCTGAGATCCTGACCCATGCCGCCTTCTACGCCGGCTGGCCGAAGGCCTGGGCCGCGTTATGCATGGCCAAAGAGGTCTACGGCTTCGAGTGAGACCTCCTCCAAACCTCTTTTCTCATTTTGAGGAATTCGAAGAATCCTACCTACAATTAAGTTGGATGTATATGCCAATTATTAAGTACCACCACCTCATTATTGACTCTGTCGCGGGCCTCAAAATCAATTGGTCGTCATCACCTAATCAGTTTCCTCCTCTCATTCTCCCGCGACCTCCTCTCCCTTTCCTGATGTCGGAATCCGATTATGTGAGTCGCCACAGGTAGCCTTGGTAGGATCCAGACGACGAAGAGATCGACTGCGGTCACTAGTCGGAGAACGGTTATTACCGAGGCTCGTCACCCCAACAAACATAAGACAATATGATCAATCAGGACCTGCCCCTCGCAATCACTGCCCTGGATACAAGAAAGAACACTGCCATGTATGCAATCATCACGATAAGTGAAGTCCAGGGAAACTCCATGCCCAGAACGCAGGATCTTATGCACTCCGTGGAATGCGTGAGCGGCAACATCCCTATCGCGACCTGGAGGGCCGGAGGAAGTGAATCGAGGGAGAATATCGTTCCACATAGGAATGTCATCGGCAGCACGACCAGACTGTTGAACATGTTGAGGGTCAGATGGGAGTTCGCCAGCATGCCCGACACCGCCCCTAGAAGAGCGTAGGTCATACAGGATATGACCATCATGAGAACGGCCGACGGTGAGACGAGCATGTCGGTGCTCAGGATGAGCCCTAGCACGTACAGCACGGCGCAGCTGATCAGTCCGCGAACCACCCCCGGATATGATTTCCCCAATATTATGGCCGACGGTGACATCGAGCATAAGAAGAGCTCGTCGAAACTCTGGTAGTATGTACGTTGAAGCATGACCTTGGTCGCCACTGTGCTGACACAGGCAGTCATCGTGGTGAGTGCGATCACACCTGGGATCATGAATGAAATGTAGTCGAATCCCTCCGCCGTCATCCCCCTGCCGAGACCGTATCCGAAAGCAACAAGATAGAGGATCGGAGCCACCAGCGATGTGACGAGGATGGATGACAGGTTGCGTCTTATGAAGCGCATGTCAATCCATGCTATCCTGAAAGAATCCTCCAGAACGCTCATATCCTGAACCTCACCTCCTCGGTGACCTGGACGCTCCTGCCTGTGAGCTCCAGGAACACATCCTCCAGATTGGTCGCCCGCGATACGACCCCGGACTCGCGCGGAAGGGTGTCCTGGAAGGCTCTCGAGTCGTCCCAGTCATCGAAGTACCTGTACATCTTCGAGCCGCGTTCTGTGTACTCTACCGCCCATCTGCCGATGGAGTCGATGAGCTCCGACGGCGAACCCATGCGGATTATCCTACCGTGGTCCAGTATGGCGACCCTGTCGCAAAGCTCCTCTGCCTCATCCATGTAGTGGGTGGTGACGAACACCGTCTTCCCGCCGACGTTCAGCCTGTGGATCAACTCCCAGAGCATGTGGCGAGACTGAGTGTCCAGCCCCGCGGTCGGCTCGTCCAGGAAGATGATGTCCGGATCATGAACCATAGAACAGACAATCGCGACCCTGCGCTTCCATCCGCCGGAGAGGTTGATGACCAGCCGGTCCATGTACGGTCCAAGCCCCATCATCTCGACCAGGGACCCGATGCGTTCGTCTGCAATCCTCCTCGGCATCCTGTGGAGGATGGTGTGGTAGCGGATGTTCTCCCTGACCGTGACATCGCGGTCCAGAGCGATGTGCTGCTGGACTATCCCTATCCGCTCCTTCACCGGGTCCGACAGACCTGTGACCTCTCTGCCGTCCACCTCGACCGTCCCCTCCGAGGCGGGGGACAGCATCGTAAGCATCCTGATCGTCGTTGTCTTTCCGGCCCCGTTAGGCCCCAGGAACCCGAAGATCTCCCCACGGCGTATGTCGATGTCCACTCCGTCCACCGCGACAAACGCCCCGTACCTCTTAACCAGACCCCTGGCCCTGACGACGACGTCCCCGCCGGAGTCCAGAAATCCGCACTGCCCCGAAGCGACCATTACCTGCATCCTCCGGAGACCGATGCCGGGATCATCTGTCGCTATCCCCCTCGAACATCTCCTCGAACTCCAGGTACAGCTCCTCTAGACGGTCGCGGGTGTCATCGTCCGGCTCCCACATACCCCTGCCGATGGCCTCCAGAAGCCTGGACACGGTCTCGTGCATCGCATAGGGGTTGGCGTCACGCAGCCACTCGGAGTTCTCCTCGTCGAAAAGGAAACGGTCGGCTATGGACTGGTACATCCAGGGATCGATGATGTCCGAGGTGGCATCCCATCCGAAGACGTACTCCGTCATGTTGGAGATCTCCTCGGCACCCTTGAAGCCGTGCTCCTTCAGACCGTCCACCCACTTCGGGTTGAGGATCTTGCTACGGAATATGAAGCGGCCCTCCTCGTCGACGGTTCTGGTCCTGAGGTTGACTGTATCGGCGGAGCAGCCGATCACCGACATGGGCATGGTCCCCCTCACCGAACGGACGGCGGCGTTGAACCCCCCGAGATCGTTGTACACGTCGTCGTTGTCGAACATGTCATGCTCCCTGCTCGGACTGTTCTTTACCGTGACATCCATCAGCTCCAGCCTGCGACGGAACGCCTCAGGCCTCGCCTCGCCGTGACGACCGATCCCGTAGGCGTACTGCCCGTAGCTCCTGTATATCGCCCCGATGTCGTCCACACCCTTCCAGTCGGAGGTGCGGATCAATATGTTCGTTCCGGAACCGTAGGTCCCCGGGGCATCCCCGAAGATCCTGATCATCGCGTCCTCCCTGGCCTCCGCCTCCGGCATGCCCTCGGCTATGTTCCTGACTATGTCCGACCGGAGGTTGGCCAGGAGATAGTTCTCCTCATCGGATTCGTCCAGTTCCGCCACTTTGCGGACACCGCCGTCTATCAGGTTGACCAGGTTGGGGAAAGTGTCCCTGAAGAGGCCGCTGATCCTCAGCGTGACGTCCACCCTTGGCCTGCCCAGCTCCTCCAGAGGTATCACCTCCAGGTCCACGACCCTTCCGGCGTATCCCGTCCAGACAGGACGCAGGCCCATGAGCCACAGTATGTACGCGATGTCGTCCCCTCCGGTCTTCATTGTGTCCGTGGCCCACACCACGATCCCGACGGTGCGCGGGTACGCCCCGTGCTCCTGGATGTGCTTCTCCAGCATCTGGTCGGCCATCCTGCGGCCTATCTCCCAGCTCGAATGCCACGGTATCGAGTCGGGGTCTATGGAGTAGAAGTTGCGGCCCGTAGGCAGGATCTGCGCCCTCCCCCTGGTAGGACATCCGGCGGGTCCGGGCTCGATGTAGTTCCCGGACAGGGCGGACAGGATGCCGTCGATCTCGGCATCCATCCTCATGAGGTTCGGGTAGAGCTCGCGGCAGACGAAGCGTATGGCTGCGACGAGGTCCTCCCCTGCGGAGGGGAGCATCTCCTTGGCGGCATCGATGCACGCACCCTCGTCGAACCCAACCTCCACCATCCTGTGGATTAGCTCCGCGTCCTTGCCCTCCACCTCGTCCAGAATCTGACCCCTGAGCAGACCGGTGGCCGAATCCACCGAGGATGGGTCGGATATGAGCTCCGATACATCATGGCCCATGGCCGCCGCAACGGAACCGCGGAGGGAGGGTACATCGCCGTTGTCCAGTCTTGTCAGTGAGTAGATGTCCTCCTCGAGTCTGGTCCCACAGGGCACCCTGCCGAGGATGTGGAGCCCGTCCTTTATCAGATTGCCCTTGACCTCTACGATGTAGTCGTAGAGCTCGTCGACGACGACATCGAACTCCGCGTCCGGGCAGTCCGGGAGAATCTTCATGTCGCTGTACAGGTCCATACTGGCAACGATCTCCCTGAGCTTCGTCCTTATCTCGGCCAGTCCCGCGGTGTTACCCTGCGCCTGGGCGTTCATGAAGCTCTGGACCGCCCCCTCTGCCTCTAGGATCTCATCGTATCCCCCGGCACGGGCCATCGTCGGGATCATATGATCGATAATGACCGCCGCTCCGCGCCTCTTCGCCTGTATTCCCTCGCCGGGATTCCCGATTATGTACGGGTAGATGTCCGGCAGGGAGTCAAGGACGTAGTCTGGGCAGCAGTCCCCGGACAGCGCCACAGATTTCCCCGGAAGCCACTCGAGTGTGCCGTGGGTGCCCACATGAACGACGGCATCCGCTCCGAAGACGTGCTCGACCCACCGATAGTACGCCAGATACTGATGGGGCATGACGGTGTGCGGGTCATGGTAGTCGCTCTGTATGTCGCGCCCACGGTCCGGCTGGAAGCCCACGTAGACGTTTCCGAACATCCTGCCCGGTATTGTCAGACGACCGTCCACCGTGTAGAAGTCCCCGGGAGGCTTTCCCCACCCCTTCTCGATACGAGACCTGGAATCGTCCGAGAGTCCGCCGTACCATCCCCCGTAGAGATCCGTACCGACGGTGTCCAGTGCCCTCTCGCGGATCGCATCCTCAGAAAGCCAGGAAGTGTCGTTGGTCAGACCGGACATCAGGATGGCTACGAGCTCCTCGGACGTCTCCGGGATCGAATCGCCCGTGTCATAGCCCTCGTCCCTCATCCTGTGCAGCAGGTCCACGACGCTACTGAACGTGTCAAGGCCGGATGCTCCGCCTGCGTTGGCGTTCTTCGGAGGGTACATGTACATTATCACCGCGACCCTGCGGTCACTGTTCGGAATCCTCCTGAGCCTGGCCCATTTCATGGCCGTCTTCGAGATACGCTCCGCCCTTTCGGGGATCGACCTGTAGTAGCGTGTCCCATCCTCCCTGCGCTCCGTGCTGGCCGACGGGACCGAGATGATCTGCCCATCGAACTCGGGATGCACGACGTCGTACGCGATCTCCGCGGGAGTCAGGCCGGCATCGCTCCCCCTCCAGGCCTCCTCGGACGATGCGAGGGTCATGGCCTGAATCACCGGGACTCCGTAGTCGAGGAGGAAGTTGTCATCGGACACCTGCTCCCCGGAGCCAGGGGTCGCTATGAGGATCTGGGAGAAGCTCATGGTCTCCACGATTGCATCGAGGAGGGGCTCACCGTCGCGTGTGAGATGCTCCCTTAGGACGCGTTTGACACCTATGGCGCCTGTCGTCTCGTCCTCGTAGGTCTGCAGGAACACCGGCACTGGGTTGCATCCCTGTGCCTCGATGGCGTGGATGAGTCCGTCGATGTTGTCGAGATTGCCTGTGAGCCACTGCTTCTGGTAGAACAGCACGCCTATTTTCGGCCGGAATGGGTCCAGATTGTCCAGAAACGACTGGAATGATATATCGCTGCGATCTGGGTAGTACGTCCCTTCTGTAGGAGGCATGATTGGATCTGGCACCTCCACTTCCGCTCCATCAATCTTCCTCAGAAGCCAGAGGATCAAAGACCTGTAGTTTTCACCGCCAAGCATCATGTAGCGGATGGCCTGAAGATACTCCTCGTCAGTTCCCTTAAAAAGATGCCTGTAGTCCCTTGTTACCTCGTCATCCGTGCATATCAGCAAGGCAGATTTATCCGCTGACTCCAGAGACTCTTTGAATCTGTTGTATTTCTTGAAGAATGACGTATCTCCGTGAACAATAACTGTCATGAAATCAGCATTTTCCACTTCATTCAGAAACCTGCAGAAAAGAATCTCGTCCGACTCAAGGTCCGCCGAATCATATCCTACGTAATCCAGACTCAGGCCCTCGTCCAAAAGACGATTGACTGTGTTGGTCATCAAATAGCTATCTTTCGTACAGATGGACAAGTGAACTAACCTCAGAAAAACACCTCTGTTGGATTATTATTCCAATTGCTTGAATTTCTACTTAAATGTTATTAACAAAGCTAAAAATACTATTTGGATGTATAATCCAATTCGATATGATGAACACGAAAATTGTTGTCGCGACGATAGTCGTTGTGGTAATCATAGCCGCTGCAGCGACAGTAGTCGTTATGAATAACAACGGAGAGAAGGAGTACGAATATGACCCCTCGAAAGGTTGGTATTCCTGGGATCCGATTACTCTTGAAACCAAAACTTCCTACTTCAGTATTACACCCCTTCTGACCACAGGTGTCGAAAAAATGTACGAGGACATCTACGGCGAGAAAGTTGATTACAGCAAATATACAATCGATGATGTGCCCGGGGACTTTCTCTCCTACGAAAGTCTCATCGTATCTGTGAATGAAAACAATGTTGTGGTGAACAGCACTGTCAGGGAGTCGTCGGCAAGCAGTGGCGGAGTCGCTATCAAAACGACTGTTGACAAGTGTCCCGATAACCTGCTCTGCACAGCTGGATACGCCGCGACACTCTACACACTTCTCGAAATGAAATACGGAGCATCCACGGCGGAAACCAAGCTCTGGGATTACGTGTACGGGCTCGACAAGAGCTCCTTCCCCGGACAGTCGGCCGACATGAAGGCACTCTACGGACTCACCATTCCCGAAGATGTCATCAGCATCACATCCACATACAGTCTGATCTCCAACCTGGAGGCTTACGTCGACTACGTCGGAGGAGCAACATCGAACGGTGAATCCTTCGTCATGATGGCTTCCGGGGCTCTCGGAAACGATTACTCAGAACTGGGGCCGTTCTACAATGTCCTAGAATCCGCTAACGGGCCTGCGTCCTCAGTGTTCTTCTTCTCCAATAACATAGGGGATGTCCTTGCGGCTTTCGAAGTCGTCGGTGCAATCTATGACCTTGAGGATCAGGCCAAGCAATACATTGACAACATTCGTCTCACCCTATACTCCATCAACCAGGAGTCTCTGGCTCACAATGCCGGATACACAGTATACCTGGAATCCAACAGCGGAACGGCCTGCGGTAACGGAACCATCACATCGGGCGCCTTCGAACTTCTCGGTCTGAGCAACATAAATACCACAGACCAGTGGCAGACCATCTCTGAAGAAGTTATAATAGATAAAATGCCGAACGTCATCATTTTCTACGATAACAATACGAAGTCGTGGGACGAGAGGATGAGGGTCGGATCCTCTGTGATCTGAAACCAATTAGGGGGGAATTCCCCCATCTCTACGGTGATTTCTTTTGATTGATGAACATCCAGTATACGACAGTCCGAAGATGCTGGAAGAGGCCATCTCCAAAAAGGAGGAGAGGGGCCAGTGGGCAATAATAGGGCTCATCGCAGCAATTGCTGTCGTGTATGTGATATGCATATTCGTCGGACCATCCAGCCTTACCGCAGGGGATGTCATAAATTCATTCATGGGTAACGGAACGTGGGGTTCCGACTACATCGTTTTTAACTTAAGGATACCGCGCACAGCCTGTGCGGCGATTGTCGGTGCCGGACTTGCAGTTGCGGGTATGGCGATGCAGGCGATGTTCAGAAACCCGATGGCTTCCCCGTCCGTACTCGGACTGTCATCAGGAGCATCGTTTGGCGCCAGCCTTGCAATCGCATTCGGATTCGGAGGTTTCATAGGCACGTTCTCAGTCCCGTTCATGGCCTTCGCGTTCTGCTTCATAACGATGATCCTCGTGTACAGCCTGGCCATTACACGCTACGGGACTCCAGCCATCCTGCTGCTCCTTTCCGGAGTTGCAGTAGGGGCATTCTTCAGCGGTCTGACCTCGTTCATCCAGTACATCGTAGAACCGGACATACTCCAGGGAGTGGTGTACTGGACCATGGGCAGCTTCAACAGGTGCAACTGGGACTCGGTAGTCATCGGTGCATTGGTAATCGGTGCTGGTATCGCCTTGATATGCCTGTGCATAAGGGAGCTCAATCAGATATCTCTGGGAGAAGACCAGGCAGAATCGTTGGGAGTCAACATTAAGCGCACACGTATAATGCTCCTCCTGGGAACAGCTTTGGCGGTCGGAGGATCGGTTGCCATTTCTGGAGTGATCGGCTTCGTAGGATTGATCATCCCGCATGTATGCAGAGCCATAGGCGGCCCGAATCACAAGTTGCTCACACCGTTGAGCATACTTTCAGGAGCTGTGTTCATGATGATCATGGATGCGATAGCCAAAAGCATCACATTCACTGGTGAGCTCCCTGTTGGGATACTCACATCCCTTCTGGGGGCACCGTTCTTCATCTATATCATGCGCAAAAAGAAGAACGATGTGTGGGGGTGAAAATACGATACTCAAAATCAGAAACCTTAGCTTCAGCTATTCCTCCTCGGACATCCTGAAGGACATAGAATTCGAAGCCAAGGAGGGAAAAATACTTGGAATCCTGGGACAGAATGGATGTGGCAAAACGACATTGCTCAAATGCATTGATAGAATGATGAATCCTCAGTCCGGCAGCATCATCATTGATGATCCCCGCCCTGACATCTTTGACAACGGGCATAAAAAATCAGAGAAATCAGTGGACTTGAACGATTTTAACAGAAAAGAATTAGCCCGCTGTGTCGCCGTGGTCTCGCAGAGTGCCTATGTGACTTTCCCATATACTGCGTATGATGCCGTGAAGATGGGACGCTATGCTCGTTACGAAAAAAGCAGAAAAGCAGAAAACGACAAGATATATGATGCGTTGAACAAAGCAGGCGCTCTGGAGTTCGCAGAAAGGTCTGTGAACGAACTCAGTGGAGGAGAACTCCGCAGGGTCTTGATTGCCCGTGCCCTTGCTCAGGAACCCAGCGTTCTGCTTCTGGATGAACCAACACTTCACCTGGATGTCAACCATCAGTTTGACTTGATGGACCTGATCACCCATCTCCGCGACGAATCCAATATGATCGTAATTATCGTGACACATGACATGATGTTCGCAGCCAGATACTGCGATGAGATCATCCTGATGGAGAAGGGAACAATCGTAGATGCGGGTGACACTAGGGATGTGCTGACGTCCGAGAACATCAAACGCATCTTTATGATAGATGCGATCGTCGAATACGACGAACGCGTGAAAGGCCTCAACGTGGTGATGATCGGCAAGGAGAGCTCAGAAACATATGCAAAGCCTTGACTGGACTCCAAACTATTTCCAGCATTCTCAATGTATGGCCGCACGCACGCTCTCCGCGAGCCTGTCCGCGTTGAGATCCTCAAGACGGAAGTAGATGCCTCCGAGTTCCTGTGCCAGACGCTCAGCGTTGTCGAACCTTATGTAGCCCGTGCTCGCATCGACGACTATCCATTTCACCTGGGGTATCGAAATCTCCCCGGCCAACCCAATGACTTCCTCGTTGGCATCCATACCCTCCCTCAAGGGGACGTTCGCCCTGCCGTCGGTTATCAGAACGACGTAGCATGACTCCCCCTGATGGGAACGGGAGTACGATGTCATGAACTCCTCGGCCGTGACCAGCGCCTCGGCCAAAGGCGTCTTTCCCCCGGTCGGCAGTTCCTCCAGCTTCCTGTAACTGTACTCCACCGACCTCGTCGGCGGAAGGATGAGCTCGGTGGAATCACGGCGGAACGCCATCATCCCTATCCTGTCCCTCTTCACGTAGCTGTCGCGCAGCATGGACAGCACCGCGCCCTTGACAGCGGCCATCCTCCTGCGGACACCCAGAGACCCGCTGGCGTCCACCAGGAAGAGGATTGTGCATCCTGAACGTCTCTCCCTGACCTTGACACGTATGTCCTGACTCGTGATGGTCATCGCCAGGTCCCCGCGTTCCCTGGACCTCTGGTACGGGGCCGCAGCCCTGACCGTCGCGTCGAAGGCCAGATCGACGACCCTGCCGTCCGGGATCCTGGACCTCGCGTAGCGTCCAGTGGTGTCCGAGCTCTCCGCCATGGCCCTACGGCCCTTGCGGCTCGAGGTCATCCTTATGACCCTCCTGAC
>OJMH01003648.1_pt1 | contig 11133 bp, 5 predicted proteins | sample 1597111 | NCBI WGS metagenome assembly OJMH01 (sample SAMEA2452115, study PRJEB22498) | human gut metagenome
TGGCGACGGCCGGCGGCGGCAATTTGTTCGGCGGCGGATTCGACGGCGGAGGGCTGCTTGACTTCGGCGGCGGCGGCGACGGGTTGCTTTACCTCTTCTGGTTTCTCCTTCGCCTGACAATTCAATATCCGCTCATCGGCATTCCGGCGGACATCCTCGTCATCGCATTTCTTTACTGGCAGATCTATCTGTTGAACCGGATGTACAAAGACCGTCTGAACCGCCGGAAACATCTGGCGCGGGAGCAGTTGAATTTCGACAAGCACAGCCGGGAATTCCGGCTGCGCAATCCGGAATTCTCCGAAGCGGCGTTGTGCGGCCGGGTCGCCAGAGCATACCGCCTCATCCAGGAGTGCTGGAGCAACCAGGATATGACGCCGGCCCGGGCTTTTCTTTCCGACGGCATCTTCGAACGTTTCCAGCTTCAATTGCTGATGCAGCGTTCCACCGCGGTGCACAACGTCGTGACGGTGGAGGAAATCGAAAACGTCCGGATCGTCGCCTGCAACGCCGACAATTATTTCGACCGGATGGATTTCCTGGTCACCGCCCGGCAGAGTGATTACTATCTCCACGCGGCGACCGGCAAACAACTGTACGGAAGCCGGAAAGCGGAAAAATTCTCCGAATACTGGACGCTGGTCCGCCGCAAGGGCGCCGGGGAGAAAAATGGCGCTTCTGTCTGGGAAAATTGCTGTCCGAATTGCGGCACGCCGCTGGAACGGCTGGACCGCTGCTGTTGTCCGAGCTGCGGCGCCATCGTCAATTCCGGCGATTACGACTGGGTGCTGACGAATCTGACGCAGGTGGAAGCCTACCGGCGTCTGGAAGACGAGGCTGCCCGGCCGGGGATCGCCCGGTTGCAGCAGCATGACCGGACCTTCAGCCCTTATGCCGTCGCCGACCGGACCGCGTTGATTTTTTACCGGTACCAGGCCGCCCGGCTGCTGGCCGACAGCCGCCAGTTGCGCAAAGTGGCCACGCCGGAATTTATCGCGGCCAATGCCGCAACTTTCCAACCGGACGCCGGCGGCGAACACCGCTTCCTGGCGGACGCGGCAATCGGCAGCATCGAACTGCTCGGCTGCGACAGTGAAAGCTCGGCGGAATTCGACTTCCTCACCATGCTGGTGGTATTCAGCGGCCACGAAACTGCCGCGCCGATTCCATCGTCGCTGCCGGTCCGTCCGGACCGGTCGATCCTCTACCGCCAGGTCTTCGTCCTCGCCCGGCGCAAAGGGGTCAAAACATTTTCGGAACGGGTTTTGAGCAGTACGTTCTGTCCGAATTGCGGCGCGCCGGAAACGCCGGAGGGGGTCGACCGCTGTGAATATTGCGGGACGATATGGTCCGACGGCAGCCGCAACTGGGTACTCACCGCCCTGCAGAATTATCTGGAACAAGCCGATTTCAGCGATCCCGGACTGCTGGCGACGCCGGACCGGCCGGATAACGATTTGCAGCTCGACTCGATCCCGCATGTCGACACGCTGCTGGCCGCCGCAGCCTGGATGATGCTCAAAGACCACGAGGAAGCGCCGGAAGAGCGCCGGTTGCTGGAGCAACTGGCGCGGGCGGTCAACGTCAGCGACGCCCGCCTGAAGATGATTCTGTCCGCCGTCAAAGACAGCAGTTTCGAGCTGGTACTGCCGGAAGATCCGATCGCCGCCAACCAGTTTCTGCAGGCCATCGCCCGTATGGCGCTGATCGACGGCAAATTATCGCCGCGGGAAGAGAAACTGCTCCACGAAATCGGCGAAATGCTGCATTTCAGCCGTTACGACGTCAGGCAGGCCATCAACCGGCAGCGCACCTGCCTTTACCATCTGAACCGCCGCCGAAACGGCTGAGCCGCCCAACGCCGGCGCCGAATATTCCAATCAAGTTCGATAAGTATGGTTTGACAAGATTTTAATTCATGGCATAGTAGATTCGTACCGCCCTGAAGGGCGAAATATGGATCGAGAGAGCCAATGCGAAGATGTACAGCAACAACACTGCGGTCCTTCCTGGAACGTTGACGGCGGCGGCGAAAACGGCGCGTTACGGCGTACCGGCCGCGTTGAGCAACTGCGCGGTTTCCAGAAACGCGGTCAGATGATCCGGCGGCGTCGCCGGATCGAACGAGGATCCGACGATCTGGTAATGATCCTGCAATTCCGCCGCCATCCGTTCCAGATTGGCGCCGATCTGCTCCGGAGACTCATTGAGCAGCGCCGCCGCCGAATAAAAGGCGATGATTCTGGTGTCCGGAAACAGTCGACGTGCCTGGGCCAGGTCGGTGCCGTAGCCGAGCTGGAGCTCCTCCAGCTTCGGAATCCGGGTGAAGCTTTCCAGCAGATGACTGGACGGTCCGCAAGAGTGCTGGACGCAGCCGGTATAGCCGCCTTCCCCGATGATTTTTTCGGCCAACACCAGATTGAAGCGTTCAAACCAATCCGGCGACAGCATCGTCGCCGCACAGTCGCCAAAGTGAATTTTGGTGATCCTCCAACCGGCCAGCCGACAGAAATGTTCCGCCTGACGGCGGTACTGCCGGTAGATGTACTCGAACAGCGCCATCGCCACCTCCTCCTCGAACATCATCAGCTCGAAGATGCGGTCGCCCAGCAGCCGGAAAGCGGTCGTATAGGAGCTGTGGGTAATCAGGATCGCCTCATCCCCGCCGGCGTGGAACGCGCATTGCAGCCCGGTCGGCCGCCCGGCCGGATCGGCGGCCCGCAGTTGCTCGTACTGCGCCAGCAGATTCCGGTACAACGGTTCCGTCTCCCAGTCGATTTCCGGCAACGCCCTGACATCATCGAGCGTTTCAATGTGGCTCAGCGGCTTATCCGGCGTCCAGACCGCTTCCGCCGGCATGAATTCCAGCCGGCCGCCGAGCGCCGCATTCAAAAAATCGAGCGGCTGGATGCCGATGCCGTCGAGCACTCCGGCGTGTTCCGCCGCCGGCGCCGGAAAGAGGCCGTACTGTCCGAAACGGTTGTGCAGTTCCTGCTGCACACGCCGCCACTCGCGGGCCCGTAAAAACGGGTCGGCGTGATACGCTTCGCCAAAATCGACCCCGAAGTTATCGTGGAGAAACTTCGGATGAAAATCCACGGAGACTTTTTGCGTCATATGCTTCCCTCTTTTCCTGCTGGCGGCATTACTTTTTCACATCCGGCAACGTCAATTGGCGCGGATTGAAAATCCGGGAAATATCGGTTGTATTCACCCATCCTTCCGCGTTGTTGACGGTGCGGACCCGGTAATAATCCGTCCGGCTTTCCAGGATGGTCAGCGGCGTTCCGGCCGGCAGAGTCTGTTCCACCTGGCCGGTCGTCTCGCTCGGCAAACTCCGCAATCTGGTATGCGCGGCAATGGTCAACGCCCGGTCCGGATTGTACGGGCCGGAACGCTGGAAGCTGGCCGCCGTCAAACACAGCCCGATCAAAACGACCAGCATGCCGAGCAACACATAAAATTTCCCCGGTCCGATCCGGCGGCGCAGCAGCAGAAAGAGAAACGCCGCACTCCAGAAAACAGTCGCCGCCATCAGCCACTGATCCGGCCGCAGCAGGTCGCGCCAATAAACGATCAGCTCCTTCGGATTGGTGATCTGGCCGGTTTCCGGCAGAAACAGTTTGCGCCGGACGAAATTGAGATTCTCCTGTATCGCCGAATCGCGCGGCGCCAACAATTTCGCCTGCTCGAAAGCGAGCAGCGCTTCCGCATAGTCGCCGTTCTGGCACAACGCACAACCCAGGTTGTAAAGCAGGTTCGGCTGCGGCGCCTGACGGCTGAGCTCCTGCCGGAAATAACCGGCCGCCTGATTGTAATCGCCGCGGTCGTAAGCGGTCAAGGCATCGGTGAACTCCGCCGGCGTCCCGGCCTGGACGCCGAGCGCGCCGAACAGCACCGCCCAGACGGTAAAATGTTTCAACGCTTTCAACAGCTTATCCCGCATCCCGTCGACCCCGGCGGCCGCCGAATGGCCCGGCAAATAACTGGAGTTCTCCGCCGCGCTCAGACAGGAAGCCAGCTCTTGATTCTGTAATTTGGCAGCCAGCTCGCCGGAAGCAGTCCCCGGCGGCAAATCGAAATAGTCGTTGAGGAACGGCACCACTTCGGCGTTGACGAACTGCGGCAAATCGGCTTCCGGGGTCTGCCGCAGCTTGCGCAGCAGCGCACTGCGCCGCTGCCGGGCCAGCATCCGGCGCTGGCCCCCCTGGTCGGCCGCCAGTTTCTGCTGCTGGAACCGCCGCCAGGCTACCAGGCCGAAAATGACCGGTCCGAGCAGAAAAATCAGCGTATAGCTGAACAGATAATTGCGGTAAAGCGGCAAATAAACGCTGCCGCCCGGCTGCTGCTTCAAGTAAAGGATGCCGCTGCGCCTGGGCGCTGCGGCGGGTTCGGCCGGCAACGGCGCCTCCGGCGTCTCGATCGCCGTACTGACATGGCTGCTGCCGGCGGCGCCGGGCGCCGCCGGCTCCACATTCAACGTCCGGGTGAACGGAAATTGCTGGTACTGGCCGGTCTGAATGTTGAATGCGCCCAGATTGACCGACAACACGGCAGAACCGGCTTTCAACGGAATGAAAGTGTATTGAACCGTCCCCTGGCTGATGCTGCTGTTGGAACGGGTATTGTGAAGGATTTCCGGCGGATACACCCGGAAATCCGGAATTTTCAACCCCGGGGCGGACAAATTGTCCAGGGAGCCTTCACCGCTCAAGGTCACAGTCAGCGTCACCGGTTCGCCGACCCGGAACGTGTCGCTGGAAAGTTGATAGTCGATCTTCCAGTCGCCGATCAACCCCAGCGGCGTCACTTCGGCCGGAGCGGCCGGCAGCGGCTTGACGGTAAACGCCGGCAAATCGACATTCATATCGTAGGGGTAACGCTGGTAGGAACTGCCGAAAAAGCTGTCCCAGGGATCGCGGCTGCGGCTCTGATTGGGGATTAAAATCACGCTGGAAACGGTGATGTCCGGCCGGAATTCCCCGGCGCCGATCATCCGGAAAGCGGTGCGGAAGCGGTAGACGCCGAACGGTTGCCCCTGAATGGAAGCCGTGCCCTGCTGCGGCGGCGCAAAGCGGGAATCTTCCGGATTCAAATTGGCATAATCGTGAAAAACCGCCTTGTCCAACTGAATTTGCGGATAACTGGTCAACTGCAGTTCCAGCGGCTGCCGGTAGTAGACGTTGATCTCCAGCGGAATTTCCTCGCCGACGTAAAACACGGTCCGGTCGTTGAGGAAACGGGCGTTGGCAAATACGCTGTCCTTGACGGAACGGGCGCCCCCCTGGGCATCGGCTTCTTCCGGCAGTTTCACCTCGGCCGCCGGCACCGCCTTGACGACGATCCGCTCGGTCAGATAGGAGTTCCGGCCGACTTTGACCTCCAGCGGCGGAATGACGATCTCGCCCGCCGCCGTCGCCAGCAAATGATAGCTGACCGAAGATTCGACGTTGCGGTTGACCAACTGCATCGAACTGGAATAGCCCGGCAGCCAGCGGGCATTGGCGATGTCGGGCTGACTGTTAAGCACCGGCTGCTCGCGGCTTTCGGTTTTCAACGTCAAAGAAAACTGCCCGCCGACAATGACCTCCGGAGTATCGACCGAAACTTCCACTCCCGCCGCGCCGGCCAGCGGGCCGACCGCCAGCAACAGCAGAAAAATGAAACTGTACCAGATAATTTTCACTTTATAACCGCTCCTGTTCTGTAAACACGATCTCTTACCAGTCCTTCTCAACCTCTTGCAAACGCCCCGCCCGTTGGCGGGCCGCTTTGATCTGGTCCCGCAATTCCTGTTCCTGACGGGCCATCATTTCCAGAATAGCCTTGGCCTGCGCCGGATCGATTTCCGGCGGCTCTTCTTCCGAACCGGCCTGGCCGGCCGCTTCCGTGCCGGGCTGCTGGGGCAACTGCTGGCCGGACTGATTATTTTCCGAAGGCTGCGGCGGCTCCGGCGGTTGCTGGCCGCTGCCGTCCTCCGATTCCTTCTTCTCCTGTTCCTGTTGCCGGGACTCGGATTGATCCTCCTGGTTCATACCGAGCTTCTGCAACGCTTCCTGCAATTTTTCATCGGCGCTGCGGTAATCCTGCTGCTGTTGCGCCGCTTCCGCTTCCCGGAGATTCTCTTCCGCCTGCCGGGCATTTTCCTGCAAAGTCCGCTGCTGCAGGTTCTCCGCCTGCTTCTGCAGTTCCTTCACCGCCTCCCGCGCCTGCTGCATCGCATCGTTCAATTGCGATTGCTCGGCACCCTGCTGCTGATTTTGCGGTTCGGCATTTTGCTGATCCGGTCGGGACTGCTGATCTTGAGAGTCCTGCCGGTCCTGATTCGATTGGTCATCAGCGCCTTGCTGCTGATCCTGACTTTGCTGCTGTTGATTATCAGCATTTTGCTGCTGTTGCGATTGCTGCTGGTCCTGACTTTGCTGATTATCAGCACCTTGCTGCTGGTCCTGCTGGTTCTGCTCTTGCGATTGCTGCTGGTTCTGCTCTTGCGATTGCTGCTGGTCCTGACTTTGCTGCTGCTGGTTCTGCTGTTGCGCCTGCTGCGTCTGCTGCTGCGCTTCCTGTTGCTGTTTTTTCAGCTCTTCAATCGCTTTTTTCAAATTTTCGATATTTTCCCGGTCATCCAGCAACTGCTGCTGCTGTCGGGCGGTCAGCTCTTCCACCTCCTGCCACTCCTGCCGCTGCTCCGGCGTCACCGGTCCGGTCGGTTTGATGCTCAGGGATTTTACATATAACTCTTCCGCCTTGTCCAACTGCCGGGCGGCTTCCGACAACGATTTCAAAGAACCATCCAGATCTTCGCTCTTCAATTGCTGGGCGACGGTCTCCAGAATCCGACGGGCCTGGCTGTGTTCCGCCACCGCCAGATTGTGGAAAGAGTGCTGGCGAACCACCGGCTGACTGTCGGCGGCGTTGATGGCATTCTCATACAATTTTATCGCATCTTTGGAACTGTTCTTCTGCAACTCCAACGCCTGGTTGTAAGCTTCGACCGCCGAAGCCGGCAGCAATTCGCCGGCCGGCAATTCCGCGGCAGCTTCCGGCTCCGCCGCACCGGGCAATGCCGTTTCCGCCGCCGGGGCCGCCGCCGCAATCCACGGCAGAACTCCCAGCAGCAGCCATACCGCCACTCCGGGAGAATGATATTTGTTCGGACGTTCGGAAAGAAAGAGATAGAGGAAAAACAGCACAAGCGCCGCCAGCAGGAAATAGTGGAACCGCTCGATCGGCAGAGTCCGTTCGCCGCTGCCGACCGTATCCGGCGTCAATTTCCGGATCGCGCTCAGCAATGTCTGTTCGCCATTGTCGGTCACGGTGCTGCGGACGTAGATGCCGCCGGATTCCAGGGCGATCTTTTCCAGCAGCGGTTCATTGAGCTTGCTTTTGACCAGTTCGCCGGAACGGTCGCGTTTGAATACGGTCGCGCCGCCACCGGACTCCGGCACCAGCGCCGGCACGTTCGGATCGCCGAGGCCAACGACGAAAAGCGGAATGTCCTGCTCCTTCAGTTTGGCCAGCGACCGGCCGGTATCGCCGGACAACTCGTCGCCGTCGGTAATCAGAATGATGGCGCGGTGATTGCCCTCCGCCGCATCGAAGGCCGCGACGGCGGTATTCAACGCCTGTTCCAGATTGGTGCCGCCGACCGGAATGCTGTCCGGCGACAATTCGTTGATATATTGTTCAAAACTGGTTTTGTCCGAAGTCAGCGGACACTCCAGAAACGCCGTGCCGGCAAAAGCGATCAAACCGAAACGGTCGCCGCCGGTTTTCTGAACCAGATCATTGACCAGCATCCGGGCGTGCGCCAGCCGGGAGGGAGCGATATCGGTGGCCAACATGCTCTTGGAAACGTCGAAAACGAACAGCAGGTCGCGCCCTTTGCTTTCATAGGGAATCAGGCGCTGTCCCCACCACGGCCGGGCGACGGCGATGCCGAGCAGCGCGATGACCGCCAGCAACAGGACGAAACGCCATCCCCGCTTGAATTCCGACAGATGAACGGACGCCGCCGCTTCGGGCCGGTTGCCGGTTACCATTTTCAGCGCCGCCCGCCGTCTGGTATTGGCATGAAAATAAACGATGACCATCGCCGCCAGCACAAACGGCAGAATCCAGAATACATAGCCGTTGATAAAATTCATTCTCGTTTTTCTCCTGCTTTTGAAAGCGCTGTCTTCCATCGGCCTTTCCATCCCGCAGACGCCAAAAAAACGCTTCCGGAGAAAAACCGGTGAAATTCAAATTACATTATCCTCTACCGGTAATGTAGCATATGAATGCTAGACATGCAAAACATTTCAGCGTTCAATTTTTTCAACTTTTTTTCGGAATTTACCCGGCGGCGCCCGATTACAAACAATAGTTGACATCACAAGCGTTGCGCTGCCGCCATTCGCGCGGCGAACAGCCGACGGCCGCCTTGAACAGGCGGTTGAAGCTGGACAGCGAATTGAAACCGCTGCCGAAAGCGATCTCGCCGATCGACCGGTTGCGGTCGGCCAGTTGGGCCAGGATGCCGGCCAACTGAAGCTGCCGCTGATAGCCAAGCGGCGAAGCGCCGGTAAACCGCCGGAAAAGCCGGCGGAAATGGGTTTCACTCAAATTGCACAACCGGGCCAGGTCGGAAACCTGAAAATTCTCATGATAGTGGCCGTTCAGATAATGCAGCGCCGGGCTGAGCCGCTCAAGCAGCTCCGGCGAAATCTGCCGGGAAGGCGTTTCCGGCGACGACGGAAAAAGCGCCTGCAGATCGATCATCAACAGGCAGAATTCCGCGATAGTCTTTTCCCGCCGGTAACGGTGCTCCTCCTGCATGCCGACCGCAATCTGCCGCAGCCGCCGGCTGATCGCCGGATAGCGCGACGCCGGCAGGATGCCGGGGAAATCCGCCCGCCAGCAGAAATGAAAGTTGCTCAGCGCAGTTTGACGGGTCAGCCGGCAGAACAGTTTCGGCAGGTCGACGTAAATCCAGTCCCAGCGGCTGCAGGAATTCGGCAAACTCTGCGCCAGATGCAACTGGCGGGCGTCGATCAAAGAAACATCGCCGGCCTGGTACGGAATCATCCGATTGTCGATCATGAAAATGCCGGCCCCTTCGTAACAGTACCCCAACTCCGGCAAGGAGTGGGCGTGCAGGAAGTCGATCGGCCGGTCATCCTGCCGGTCGGATGCGATAATTCTGACCGGCCAATCGGCATTCAACGCGACGGCATCGAAAACAATCGGCATATTTGGTCGTTTCTGCATAGTTTATGATTGAATGTAAGATGTTTTTAAAGTTAAAATACACTATATTATACAGTATTCAAATACCAACAGAAAGGGTTGCACACAATGTTGATCGCCGGTTATGACACGCCGCTGAATTTGCTGAAATTGGAACTGGTTCAATTGTCGGAAAGCGGCTACACGGTGCCTCCGTCGTTGAAGGCGCGCATCGAAGCACTGCATCCGGTCTACGATGCCTACAATGATTCCCTGCAGCATTTTTACGACGAATTACAGTCATTGGAGCGTTCCGCCGACTATCCCTACGTCGAGCCGGATGACCTGGCGGACATCCGCCGCGAACGGCCGGCCGGTCCGCGGCAACTGGCGCTGCAGTTGACCGAAGCGGAACTGATCGACCGCTGGCACGGCGCCTGGAGCGGCCGCTCGGCCGGTTGCGCCCTGGGTCAGGTGGTCGAAGGCTGGTCGGACGCGGCCATCAAGGAATATCTCCAGAAAATCGGCGACTGGCCGTTGACCGAGTACATCAGCCGGCGCGGCCTGGAACCGGACAGCTGGGTCTATAACCATCAGTCGGTCCGGGAAAATATCGACTGCATGGGGCCGGACGATGACATCCATTACACGCTGATCGGCCTCAAGGTTCTCGAGCAGTACGGCAGGGATTTTCAATGGAACAACGTCGCCGACACCTGGAACGATTCATTGCCCTACAACCAGATCTGCACCGCCGAAACCCAGGCCGTGCTCAATTACAACCTGCGGCGGACGCGCGCCGATACGGCGCGAAAAAGCGCCGCCACCAAGGAATTCACCCGCCGTTTCAACAACCCCTACCGGGAATGGATCGGCGCGCAAATCCGGGCCGACTTCTGGGGTTACATCAATCCGGGCAACCCGGAACTGGCGGCGGAATACGCCTGGCGCGACGCCTCCTGGACCCATGTCGCCAACGGCATTTACGGCGAAATGATGATGGCGGCGATCATCGCGGCCTCTTTCGTCGAAACGGATTTCGAGCGGCTCGTTGAAATCGGTCTTTCGGAAATTCCGGCCAACTGCCGCCTCGCCGCCGCCGTCCGGGAAGCGCTGGACTGGCTGCCGGAATGTCCGACCTTCGAACACTTCATGGTCAAACTCAACGAACGTTACGCGGCAATGCATCCGGTGCATACGATCAACAACGCGCTGATCGTCATCATGTCGCTGTATTACGGCCGAATGAATCCGGACCGTTCGCTCTGCATTGCGGTGATGGCCGGCAAGGACACCGACTGCAACGGCGCGACGGTCGGTTCGATCGTCGGGGCAGTGCACGGCCGCCGGAATTTCGGCGGAAAACTGCTGGAGCCGCTGCACGATCTGGTCAAACCGCTGGTTTTCGGTTTTCAGGAAATCACCATGCGCGCCCTGGCGGAACGGACCGCGGCACTCTATCGCAAGTTCAACTGAAAAAACGCGCCCGGCCGCGGCCTGTCCGCCGCAAACGGCCGGGCGCGGCCGCTTCACCGGTAGTATTTCTGCTGGAATGCCTTCAGCCGGCGCGCCATTTCCGGGACATCCCGACTTGACATGACAATTTCGATGTAGGCGCCGCCGTCATGGTGCTTCAAACGCGCCAGGACCGCCTCCCACTCCCGGCTCGAATGCACCTGCCCGACCAGAAACTCCCGGCAGCCCAAGGCGGCCGGCAACAGTTGATAATCCCAACGCGGCAAATCGTTGTAGCGGCGGTCGGGATCCGGATCCAGCAGCCGCTCGATCAGATAACCGTCATTGTTGACCACCAGAATCAACGGCCGCAGCCCGAACCGGCCGAATTGCGACACCTCCTGGGCGGTGAGCTGATGGGCACCCTCGCCGGTCAGGAGGATAGTGCGCCGCTCCGGCGCCGCCAGC
>OJMH01003651.1_pt1 | contig 11123 bp, 8 predicted proteins | sample 1597111 | NCBI WGS metagenome assembly OJMH01 (sample SAMEA2452115, study PRJEB22498) | human gut metagenome
ACAGCACTTCCAAAAACCAGAAGGGACGGATCGGATTGTCGGCCGGATAGAGAAAGGCGTGCAGATAGGCTGAAAAACTCAACTCCGACGGCCGCATGGCATAGGCGCTCAACAGCCCCTTGGGGATGAAGACGAGCGTCGTCCACACGACAAGCGGCAACAGCAGCCGCAGCGCACGGCGGCGTGCGAAAGTCCCCGCACCGACCCGTCCGCTCCCTCCGCCGTAACGGAACAGATAGCCCGAAAGGGCGAAGAAGAGCGGCATGTGGAAGGCGTAGATCCAGCGGAACAGCGCCGTCGAAGCGAAACGGGGATCCACTCCCGAATGGCCCGCTACGACCAGCAGGATCCCGATCACGTAGCAGAGATCGATCCGACGGTCGCGCGGGAGACGATCCGCCGGTCGGGACGTCGGGATCGGACTACTTTTCATAGATCGACTCGGAGCGGGGCGTATCGTGCGAATGTTCGTCGTTCTGGCGGCTGACGCTCAGGATCATCCCCAATGCGATGACCGTGAAGAGCACCGACGAGCCGCCGCGCGAGATGAGCGGCAGCGTCTGTCCCGTCTCGGGCATCAGGTTGACCGTCACCATGACGTGCAGCAGCGCCTGACAGGTAATCATGAGTGCAAGCCCCAAGACCAGCAGTCCCGGAAAGGCGGTGCCGCAGCGCACGAAGATTTCGCGGGCGCGGAAGAAGATCCACAGGTAGAGCATCAGCAGGATACCGGCCAGGATGATCCCGTACTCCTCGACGAAAAAGGCGTAGGCGTAGTCGCTTTCGGGATGGATCATCTCCACGCGCATGGCGCTCTGGCCCGCCCCCTCGCCCAGCAGTCCGCCGTTGTGGATGGCGATCATCGAACGTTCGGTGTCGGTGAGCCGGTCGATCGGTTTCTCGGTCTGCGACGACGTCCACAGGTCGATCCACGTACTCACGCGCCCGCCCGCCGTCTCGCTGCGGCCCAGATTGAGCAACCCCGCCAGCAGCAGGGCAGCGCAGGCCAGCCCCACGAGCCGCACCAGCTCGCTCACCCGCACACGTCCGATGAGCATCATCACCAGCGAGGTCAGAAAGACCAGCATCGCCGACGACGTATGCGCCGGAAAGATCACCGCACACGACAGCACGACGGGCAGCAGGATGGGCCTCGTCCCCTCGCGCCAGATCTTGCGCTGCGCGGGCCGCCCCCACCGGAAGGGGTTGAGCGACGGGACGATCCGGATGCGGTCGATCTTGCTCTGGCACGACGAAAGGCGGCGTGCCAGCAGCAGGATCGTGGCGACCTTCAATGCCTCGGAGGGCTGGAACTGGAATCCCGCGACGGGAATCCACCGCGCGGCGCCGTTGGTCGTGGCGCCGATGAAGTAGACGGCCAGCGTGAGCAGCAGACTCAGCACATAGACCGGCTGCGCCAGCCGGTTGTAGACGCGGCAGTTGATCTTGTGGACGATGACGATGATCGGGACGCAGAGGATCAGAATCCCCACCTGCTGACGCAGGAAATGCGCCGTCGAACGCGCCGTATGGGCGTCGTAGGCCATTTTGGCCGTCGACGAGTAGACCACCAGCACCGAAATGACGGCCAGCGCCGCAATGATGATCCACAGGACGCGGTCGCCGGTAAACACCGAGCCGACCAGCGCCCGCAGGCCGCTCTGCGGCGCGGAGGATGCAGTTTCGGAAGATCGGGTCTCTTTCATTGTTCAGTCGTCGTTAGCGCCGTGCGGCGGGTCTTCCCGCACCGCACGGACTCGTCATCGGAAGGGTCAGCAGTGTTCGCCGACCCATTTTTTGAACAGCTCGCCGCGCTGTTCGTAGTTGCGGAACAGATCGAACGAGGCGCAGGCGGGCGACAGCAGCACGGCGTCGCCCGGACGCGCCGCACGGCGGGCAGCCTCCATCGCCTCGTCCAGCGACGCCGTGGAGATCACCTCCGGCACGACACCCGTGAAGGACTCGACGAGCTTGCGGTTGTCGACACCCATGCATACGAGCGTATGCACCTTCTCGCGGGCGAAGGCTTTGAGCGGTTCGTAGTCGTTGCCCTTGTCGGTGCCGCCGGCGATCCACACCACGGGACGTTTCATGCTTTCGAGCGCATACCACACCGAATCGACGTTGGTCGCCTTCGAATCGTTGATCCACAACACGCCGTCCGTTTCGCGCACGGGTTCGAGACGGTGCTCGACCGGCGCGAAAGCGTAAATCGAACGGCGGATACGGTCGGGCGCGACGCCGGCCGCGAGCGCGGCCAGTGCGGCAGCCATGGCGTTGTAGGCGTTGTGCAGCCCGCCGATACGCATCCGGCGCGTGTCGATCTCGACCGAACGGTCGCCCACGGCGGCCGTGAAGCGGCCGTCGCCGTCGCTGGCAGCGACGGCAGCCCGTGCGGCGAAGGGCAGCTGCCGCTGCGGCAGCCGATACGACGGCAGCAGCGACCAGATCGTTTCGTCGTCGGCCGAATAGATGAAGTAGTCGCCTGCACGCTGGTTCTGCGCAATGCGCATCTTCGCCGCGGCATACTTCGCGAACGAGTGGTCGTAGCGGTCGAGATGGTCGGGCGTGATGTTGGTCAGCACACCGATGTCGGCCCGGAACCGGAACATGCCGTCCAGCTGGAACGAGCTGAGTTCCAGCACATACCAATCGTACCGGCCGGTTGCGACCGAATAGGCGAAGCTCTCGCCGATGTTGCCGCCCAGGGCGACGTTGCAGCCCGCGTCGCGCAGAATCCGGTAGACGAGCGACGTGGTGGTCGTCTTGCCGTTCGAACCGGTGATGCAGATCGTGCGCGCACCGTCGAGATAACGCCCCGCGAATTCGATCTCGGAGATCACGGGAACGCCCCGTTCGCGCAGTTTGCGCACGATGGGCGCCGAGTCGGGGATGCCGGGCGACTTGACGCATTCCGAAGCGGCGAGGATGCGCTCCTCGCTGTGGCCGCCCTCCTCGTAGGGCACGCCCCATGCTTCGAGTTTCATCCGGTAGCGGTCGGCGATGCGGCCGCTGTCGGACAGAAAGACGTCGAACCCTTTCCTGCGGGCGAGGATCGCCGAACCGTAGCCGCTGATACCTCCGCCCAATACAACGAGTTTCTTCATTTCAAAATGGCGTCAGGCGTTGAGAATCCGCTGGTACATCTCGCAGACGAAGTTGAGAATCGGCGCATAGCGCCCTTCGCGCAACGACTCGGAGAGCATCGAATAGTACTCCACCACCTCTTCGATCGGGAAGGGCTGGCAGGTGAAGTAGTAGGCCGACAGCGGCGACGAGGGGTTCTCGCGGATGTAGGCGCAACGGCGCTCCTTGATGCCGCGGTCGAGCAGACGCAGCTCGGCGTTGAGCTGCCGCTGCCGCTCCGGCGACAGGTCGTCCCACTCGCCCGCGAGGTTCTGGCGGCGCAGCGTCGCGGCGCGAAGCTCCTCGCGGCGATACTTCCTGCCGTATTCGTAGTCGGCTTCGAAGACGGGCGAGCCCTTCACGCGCCAGTCGAACGTATCCCCGTCCTGAAATAGGCCGAGGACTTCGAGCTGCTCGCCCGGAAGGATGAAGAAGCTGGCGAGCGCCGGCGCACCGGCCGCATCGTCGCGGCGGTGGAGCGTCACGGCATAGATCTTATCGTCGTCGGGCAGCATGTACCGCCCTTCGAGATCGGTCTGCGCCGTTCGCAGGTCGCCGGAGAAGGCCTTGTCGTACTCCGCATAACTGAGCCGCATGTCGACGCGCGGAACGCTCACGGCGATACGTCCTTTGAGCGGAGCCGGCGCCTGAGCCCGTGCGGCGAAACTGCCGAGCAGCAGCAGGGATACAATCCAGATTTTTTTCATGTCATTCATCGTTTTTTGGTTTGATTATCGGATTTTGAGCGTCGCGAGCGCCGCGAGCGACAGCAGCATGCTCACGATCCAGAAGCGGATGACGATCTTCGTCTCGAAGATTCCCTTCTTCTGATAGTGGTGGTGGATGGGCGACATCAGGAAGATGCGCCGTCCCTCGCCGTAGCGGCGTTTGGTATATTTGAAATAGGAAACCTGTATCATAACCGAAAGACTCTCGACAAAAAACACGCCGCAAAGGATCGGCAGCAACAATTCCTTGCGGATGCAGAGGGCGAAAACGGCGATGATGCCGCCGATGGCCAGCGACCCCGTATCGCCCATGAAGGTCTGGGCCGGGAACGAGTTGTACCACAGGAAACCGATCAGTGCGCCGGCGAAGGCAGCCGCGAAGACCACCAGTTCGCCCGAACCGGGGATATACATGATATTGAGGTAGTCGGCATAGACGATATGGCCCGAAAGGTAGGCCAGGATCGCCAGCACCACCACGATCGGCGCCGAAACGCCCGAAACCAGTCCGTCGAGCCCGTCGGTGAGATTGGCGCCGTTCGATACGGCCGTGACGACGAAGATCGCCACCAGCACGTAGAGAATCCATGTGGCCACGCGATTGCCGCCCGTGAACCACGCATAGTCGAACTCGTTGTTCTTGACGAAGGGGATCGTCGTCTGCGTGGTCTTGACGCTCTCGGTGCCCATGACCACGCGGTTCGTCGTGACGCTCTCGATCACCTCGCCGTCGTCGTCCACGAAGATCTGCTGGACGGGTTCGACCACCTTGTCGCGCACCACGACTTCGGGCGAAGCGCACATCACCGTACCGACGATGATGCCGATGCCCACCTGTCCCACGATCTTGAACTTGCCTTTGAGCCCCTCCTTGTTGTGGCGGAAGACCTTGATGTAGTCGTCCAGGAAGCCCAGCAGCCCCAGCCAGACGGTCGAAACGAGCATCAGCTGGATGTAGATGTTGTCCAGCCGGCCGAACAGCAGCACGGGAACCAGCACGGCCAAAAGGATCATCACGCCGCCCATGGTGGGCGTGCCCCGTTTCTGGAGCTGGCCTTCGAGGCCGAGGTTGCGGATCTCCTCGCCGATCTGACGGCGCTGCATGAAGCGGATGATCCCCTGTCCGAAGGTGATCGTAATGAGCAGCGCCAGGATGACGGCCAGCGCCGAGCGGAACGAGATGTACTGGAACATGCCCGCACCGGGCAGGTCGTAAGAACGGTCGAGATATTGGAAAAGATGATACAGCATACGTCGATAAAGTGCCGGTCGGCGCCGGCGGAATAAATGAGGTTAGCGGTGAATGGAAAACTGATGTTCGATCTGTTGACGGTCGTCGAAATGGCGGCGCTCGTCGCCCACGATCTGGTAGGTTTCGTGTCCCTTGCCGGCAAGCAGCACGATGTCGCCCGGACGGGCCAGCATCGCCGCCGCGCGAATCGCTTCGCCGCGGTCGGCGATGCGCAGGTAGCGGGCTTCGGGGGGCAGGCCGGCGACCATCTCGTCGAGGATCGACTCGGGGTCTTCGTGCCGCGGATTGTCGGAGGTGAAGATGGCCGTCGCGGCATACTTCACGGCCATAGCGGCCATTTCGGGACGCTTGGTGCGGTCGCGGTCGCCGCCGCAGCCGCAGACGGCAATGAGCTGTCCGCCGCCGGTGAGCAGTTCGCCGAGCGTCCGCAATACGTTCTCCAACGCATCGGGCGTATGGGCATAGTCGACCACGGCCGTACGGCCGTCGGCCGCACGCACGAATTCGAGCCGCCCGCTCACGGGCCTGAGGCAGCTCATCGCCGTCAGCACCTCGCTGCGGTCGGCGCCCAGCAGCAGCGCGGCGCCGTAGACGGCCAGCAGGTTCGAGGCGTTGAACCGGCCGAGAAATCCGACCCACACCTCGTCGCCGCCCAGACGCAGCAACATGCCGTCGAGGTGCTGTTCCAGTACGCGCCCCGTGAAGTCGGCGGCCGACCGGAGCGAATAGGCGGCCACCCGTGCACGGGTATTCTGCACCATGACGCGGCCGTTGCGGTCGTCGGCGTTCGTTAGGGCGAAAGCCCCGGCGGGCAGACGGTCGAAAAAGAGCTTCTTGGCCTCGATATAGGCGGCGAAGGTCTTGTGGTAGTCGAGATGGTCGTGGGTGATGTTGGTGAAGATGCCCCCTTCGAAATGCAGGCCGCGGATGCGCTCCTGCACGATGGCGTGCGACGACACCTCCATGAAGCAATAGGCGCAGCCCGCGTCGACCATTTCGCGCATCAGCGCGTTGAGCCGGATCACGTCGGGCGTGGTATGCGTCGACGCGATGCGCCGTTCGCCCACGCGGTAGACGACCGTCGAAATCAGTCCCGCCTCATAACCCAGCCGGCGGAAGAGGTCGTAGAGCAGCGTGGCGACGGTGGTCTTGCCGTTGGTGCCGGTGACGCCCACCAGATGCAGTTCGCGGCTGGGATGATCGTAGAAGGCGGCCGCCATGTCGGCCATCGCCGCATGGGTGTCGGCCACCGCGACGTAGCACACCCCTTCGGCCAGCGTTTCGGGCAACTGCTGGCAGACGACCGCAACGGCGCCCGCCGCAACGGCCTGCGGAATAAAACGGTGTCCGTCGGCCGCCGTCCCCGTCACGGCGAAGAAGCAGCTGCCCGCCGCGACCTCGCGCGAATCGCAGGTCAGCGAGCGAACGACCTGTCCCGCCGCATTGCAGACGGCCGCGACCGGCGTCGAACCGATCAGATTGTCGATACGTTTCATATAGTTCATTTATCTCAATTTCAATGTTACGGTTTGCCCCCGCTGTATCTTTGCGCCGGGCGGCAACGTCTGTTCGCGCACGGCCCCCTTGCCGGTGAAAGCGACCCGCAGTCCGCGGCTTTCCAGCAGAAAAACGGCCTCCTTCAATCCCATGCCGCGCACATCGGGCATCGTATGCGGGTCGTCCGCAAGCGGCGTCACCGTCACCCTGCCGAGCGAATCGACGCGCGTGCGCCCCCAGCCCGAACGGCGCTCGCTCACCACTCGGGGCATCAGTTCGCCCGCCGCCTCGCGGATCTGGGCGATGTCGCCCCCCTTGACCGTGCGGGCGTAATGCGCATCGTCGGTCTCTTCGACGCGGCCGTACCACTCGCGCTGACGGTTGTAGATGTAGTTGACGATCTGCTGCTCGACGGGTCCCGACAGACCGGCCCCGTAGTAGGTCGTACCCCGTCCGCGGCGGGTGAACATCGCCGTGAGCACCGTATACTTGGGTTCATCGGCCGGAAAGTAGAGCACCATCGTACCGAGGTAATAGCCGTCGGAGTATTTGATCCCGTCCTGCGCGAACTGCGCCGTACCGGTCTTGCCGGCGATCTTGAAGAGCGTCGTATCGCGGAAGAACTGCTTGGCCGTACCGGTCGTACCGACCTCTTCGAGGCACTCGCGTACCTTGCGCAGTGCCGACGAGGAGCAGATCTTGTCGACCAGCACCCGCCGTTCGGGACGCTCGACCACCTCGCCGCCGCGCCGGATTTCGCGCACGAGCCGCGGGGCGACCATGCAGCCGTCGTTGGCCACGGCGTTGTAGAGCGTGAGCGTATGCAGCGGCGTCAGTTCGATGGCATAGCCGTAACCCATGTTGACGATCGAGACGTCGGGGTACCAGATCTTCATGCCCGGTGCGGGGAAGATCGGGGCCACGGCGCCGAACTCCTCCAACCCTACCGTGCGGTCGAGGTGCAGGTGGCGCAGGTAGTCGACATAACGCTCGGGATCGTCCTTGTAGGTCTCGTAGACGGCGCGGGCGAAAAAGACGTTGGACGAGTGCGCGACGGCGTCTTTCAGATTGAGCGGCGGCAGCCCGTGCGAATCCTGCACCGTCGTGCGCCCCACCTTCACGCGGGCGCCGTTGCCGGTGTCGAAGGTCTCGTCGAGCGACATCCCCGCATCGTCGACCAGCGCCAGCAGCGCCGCGAGCTTGAAGGTCGACCCCGGCTCCATACGCGACGACAGGGCGTGGTTCTTCACCTCGGCGTAGGCGCCCGACTTGGTACGCGAAAGGTTGGCCATCGCCAGCAGGTCGCCCGTGGCGACCTCCATGACCAGCGCCGTACCCCACAGCGCATTCTGCGCTTCGAGCTGGCGGCGCAACGCGCGGTCGGCGACATCCTGCATCTCCAGGTCGAGCGTCGTCACCACGTCCAGCCCGTCCTCGGGTTCGGAGTTGTCGCCTCCGACCACGCGGCCGTAGAAACCGCGGGCGATGCGCTGACGGCGCGCCTTGCCGTCGCGTCCTTCGAGCACGTCGCGCAGAACGTACTCCACGCCGTAGTTGCCTTTGTCGCCGACCTGCCCAATCGTGCGGCGCGCCAGTTCGCCCTGCGGATAGACCCGTTCGTCGCGTTCGCGCAGGCGGTAGGTCATGCCCATATTCCAGTTGAGAATGGGATAGCGGCGCAAGGTCTGCCACTCGGTGTAGTCGATTTCGCGCGGGAAAAGCGCCACGGGCGTGTGGTCGCGCAACGTGTCGTAGAGCTTCACGGTCAGGAACTCCTCGCCCCGCATCCGGTCCCACCAGCGGGCGAGGCCCCCTTCGGAGCGCGGCACGAGCGTATCCTTGCGGTAGGTGACGCGGTAGCGGCGGGCGTGTTCGCGCTGCATCGCCTGCGCATAGGCCGCGGCCGATTTGTCGCGGAAATAGAGCGCCAGCAGCTTCGCGAGCGAATCGCTCTGCTCACGGAACGTGCGGAGCGAGTCGAACCCCGGGCTGCCGTAGTCCATTTCGACCTGATAACGGAAGAGCGACGTGGCCAGCGGCTCGCCGTCGCGCGTCAGGATGTTGCCGCGCCGTGCGGGAATGATCTCGTCGGTGAAGATCCGCCCCTCCAAACGTTCGGCGTTGTAGGCCACCTCCGACGAGAAGAGCTGCACCCAGATCAGACGCGCGAAGACCAGCGCCGCGATCAGGACGAAGGCGGCGTAGAGCAGGTGCACCCGGAAGAGGATGTCGCGCTTGATCGGGGAGTTTTCCTTGGGCTGCGGCATGGTCACTCTTCGATGATTTCGCCCGGAGCGGCCGGATCGTACAACGGAATGCCGCGCTCCGCGAGCGCGCGCACGACGGCCGAATGGGTCGTCGAACGGAAACTCTGCTCCTGCAAGCGTACGGAACGTTCGCGCAGGAGCTGCACCTCGCGTTCGAGGCGCGTATATTTCATGTCGAGATGCAGCGCCGTGAACATGACGAAGATGCTCACGAAGAACGTGACGGCCATATAGATCAGGTAGCGGTAGTAACCCGAAAAGCTTTCGCGCACGAGGATGTTGCCCGAAAAGAGCAGCCACAGGAAACTCGACTTGCGGCGGCGCTCCATGCGGGCGGCGCGCTCCTGCTCGGCACGCTGCTCCTGCTCGGCCTCGCGGTCGGCACGCAGGTCGTCGTCGGCCTCGCCGCGCTGCACGCGCAGCACCTCGCGGCGGATCTTGCGGGCGAGTTCCGCCTCGCGGGCCGCGGCTTCGCGGTCGGCGTCGGTCGCGGGATCGAATTCGGTGTCTTCGTAGCGCATGGGTTACCGGTCGTTTTTAATCGCCGCACGCAGTTTGGCCGAGCGGGAGCGGGGATTGCGATCCAGCTCTTCGGGCGAAGGCGTGACGGCCTTGCGGGTAAGAAGCGTGAAAGGACTTTCGGCACGGCCGTAGAAATCCTTCTCGACGCGGCCGTCGAAGTTGCCGCTGCGCAGGAAATTCTTGACCAGCCGGTCTTCGAGCGAATGGTAGGAGATCACCACCAGCCGACCGCCCGGCCGCAGCACCCGAAGGCTCTGTTCGAGCGCCATCCGCAGCGCCTCCATTTCGCCGTTGACCTCGATGCGCAACGCCTGAAAGAGCTTGGTGAGGAACTTCGCCTCCTCCCGTCTGGGCGTACACGGCGCCACGGCCGCTACCAGCGCGTCGGTCGTTGTGATCGGCGCGGCGGCACGGGCCCGCTCGATGCAGCCCGCGACCTTCCACGGCGTGGAGAGTTCGCCCCAGTCGCCCAGCACGCGCGTGAGCGCATCGCGGTCGTAGGTGTTGACCACGTCGGCCGCCGTCCTGCCGCCGCGGCGGTTCATCCGCATGTCGAGCGGCGCCGTGCCGCGGAACGAGAAGCCCCGCTCGACGGCGTCGAAATGGTGCGACGAAACACCCAGATCGGCCAAAATGCCGTCGACCTGCGCAACGCCCCGCAGGCGCAGCGCAGCGCGCAGAAAGCGGAAATTGCTCTCCACGTAATGAAAGCGCCCGTCGTCGGGACGGTTGGCGAGCGTATCGCGGTCCTGGTCGAAACCGTAGAGCCGCCCTTCGGGCCCCAGCAGCGAAAGAATGCGGCGCGAATGGCCGCCGCCGCCGAAGGTCAGATCGACGTAAGTGCCTGCCGGATCGACAGAGAGCAGTCCGACGGACTCCTCGAGCAACACCGGAGTATGGTAGCCCTGCTCCATGCGAGAAATAGGTATAAAAGCGTAATTTGGGGGTAAAGTTACCTATAATAAAAAAAATATCCCAACAAAATCGTTATATTTGCATGACGATACGGATATTCCTATGCCCCGAATTGATATCGACGAAGTGCTGCGCGAAAAGGCGCCCCGATTCGCAAAATACATCCCCCGTTTCGTACGGAACTGGCTCCGGCGCACCATTCACGAAGAGGCGCTCAACGACATCCTCGCCGCAGGATGGAACCGCCCGCCGCAGGAGTTCATCCATGTGGCGTTCGAACGGATGCGTATCGCATACCGGATCGACGGGCTGGAACGCCTCGATCCCGCGGAGCGCTACCTTTTCGTGGCGAACCACCCCTTCGGCGGGCTGGACGGAATGATGATCGCCGACGCGCTGATCGAGCGGTTCGGCGATGCGCGCGTGGTGGTCAACGACCTGCTGATGCACGTCGAACCGCTGCAACCGATCTGGCTTCCGGTCAACAAGCACGGACGGCAGACGGCCGCATACGCCCGCCGCTACGACGAAGCCTTCGCCGGCGACCTGCCGATCCTGACCTTTCCGGCAGGACTCTGCTCGCGGCGGCGCGACGGCGTGGTGAGCGACACGCCGTGGCGGCTCAACTTCATCAAGCGCGCCCACGCTTCGGGGCGCAAGATCGTACCGCTCTACGTCGAAGGCCGGCTGTCGGACTTTTTCTACCGCATCGCGCGGCTGCGCGAACGGCTCGGCATCAAACTCAACGTCGAGATGCTCTGGCTTCCCGACGAGATGTTCCGCCAGCGAGGAAAAGATTTCCGCATCCGCTTCGGA
>OJMH01003662.1_pt1 | contig 11102 bp, 7 predicted proteins | sample 1597111 | NCBI WGS metagenome assembly OJMH01 (sample SAMEA2452115, study PRJEB22498) | human gut metagenome
GAATTATTATACTTTAAATCACTAAACATTGTTGTAGATAAAGAATAATCACCTATTAAATTATCATCATCTTTTAAAACAAAGTTACCAGTCATCCAGTTTGATTGACTTGTTACAATATACTTATTTCCATTTTTTGTATAATTAATCTTACTAGAATCATTGGTTGAATATCTATCAAGATCTTTGCTAACTATAATATCTGAATACGTTACATTAATTGTTCCATTATTAGTGTTAGTATAGAATCCTGTTTTTGATTTTTTAGATAAAACATCATTACTATCCATTGATGATAAATCTTTACTTAAAACATAAGCTTTTCCATTTGTATCATAATACTTAACAGTAAATGTTTTTCCTAATTTTTCAACTTCTAATTTATGCTCTTCATTTGGTTTAATTAAACTTCCATCAACAGTAGTCATCCATGTTTCAATCCAAGTAGTTTCTACTCCATTAATTTTTCCATGTAATTGAATTGTTCTCATTCCATCAACTTTATCATTAGAATATTGAGCAAAAGCCATTAAATAGTTATCACTATCATAATAGAAACAAACTATTCCCATATGATATTCATAAGAATTATTATACTTTAAATCACTAAACATTGTTGTAGATAAAGAATAATCACCTACTAAATTATCATCATCTTTTAAAACAAAGTTACCCGTCATCCAGTTTGATTGGCTTGTTACAATATGCTTATCATCATTATAAGTATAGCTTACACCAGTTCCATTTGTATAATATGGACTAGATTTAACAATTTGTAAATTAGAAAATTTAATTGTTACTTCATCAATACTTGTATTAGCATAATATCCAACTTTAACTTCTTTATTAAAATCAATATTGAAAGATGAGAAATCTGCATAACTAACAGTTCGACCATTTTCATAACCATAAATTTCTATTCCATTAATTGTTGGATAAAAGTTACTTCCTAATTTTTTGATTGATAAATTAATATTTTTACTTGGATCAACTTTACTAGCATCAATACTATCATGTGTCCAAAAAGTATGCCATCCAGCAAAAGATCCATTTAAAATACCTGTTATTTCTACTGATCTTAAAGTATTTTCATGTTCAGTATTATAATTTGCATATGCCACTAAAAAATTATCATCATTTTCATAATAAAAACATAAACCAACAAAATAGTTTTTAATAAGAGGATAACTTGCATCTAATATAAGCATATCGCTAGAAACAACATAATCGCCTTGATAAGTTTTACCATTTTCTAAAACAATATTAGCAAATGGATCATAATTAGATTCATCTCTATATTGATCAAATGCAGGATTAGTAATTGAAACGCCTAATGTATCACTAGTAATATTTGTATTATTATGCCTTTGATTAACAATACTGTATCCTTTATGTTTTAAATCACCAACATTAGCAGTTCTTGATAATTCTTTTGTTGTCCCATCTTCGTTTGTTGCTAAAAAATTAATAGTATAATTTGTATTAACTTGCTTTTCTGATTTAAATTTTAAAACACAACATGCCCAATAATATTCACCTTTATATTGTTCATCATCAGTTACTTCTGTTCCAGAATAATACATTACTTTATCATTAGCTAATAAACCTTCGTAAATAGTATTAACTTCTTTGCTCTCGCCATTAAATGAATATTCAACCTTTTTTACACTACCTTTTAAAGCTGTAGCAAATCTTAATAAATCAAATCCTTCATCAGACTTACCATATTGAACATAAATATTTGAATAACTTGGTTCTTGATTATTTTCTTTTAATTTAGTAAGGTTAAATGCTTTACCATTTTCAAGATTACATACAAATTCAACTTCATTATTTGTTGAAATAGATGAACTACATAACATACTTAATAACAATAGTGGTAATAAAATATTTTTTTTCATAGTTAGTCTCCTAATCAATTGTCCATGTAGGATCGCTTACTTCACCAATGACATTGTTTTTATTAGTAGAAGAAAGTAAAATAACATCATCAAATTCGACTTTTTCAATTTCTAAAGCCGGTTTAACATACTCTTTCATAGATTTTCCTCCCTGTTTTCATATTGCTATAAAACACTATTCTACGCTTTCATTATATGTTTATAAAATAATGTTTGACAATATCAAAAAGACTCTATATTATGCAAAAAAACACCATAGTTTTTATAAATGTAAGCGGTTTTATTCTTTAAAATTATAAAACAATATACAAAATTGCACTTTATAAAAAACTAAAGTAACAAAAAAAAGAAATTAATATTATTGTATAAAAATAAAGTATTTTATTTATCAATAAATAAAAAATAAAAGTTAATATAATTATTACATTAAAATTAAATTTTTTTGTGGTGTTTTTTTTCATATTTTCGTTGCTATATTGTATTGTAAGCGGTTTTTTTGATATTTATAATAAAATTAAATGGAGAAAAAGATATGAAAAAAACAAACAAAAAACAAATTTGCATTTTCGGTGCTTTATTAGTATTAACCTCATGTACTTTTACAACCGGCGGAAATAATTCTTCATCAAATTCAATTTCTATTGAAGTAGATAAATCAGAATTAGAAACTATCATGGAAAAATATGATAATTTAGGCTATCAATATGATTATGATGGAGAAGAATGCACTTTAACAATGGCTCATTGGGATTCATCTGGAGCCTCAATCGAAAGACAAGTTGTTGAAGCTGTTTTATCAGGTTTCAAAAAAAGATATCCTAAAATTAATGTCACATTAGATATTATTCAAAGTTATGAAGATACCTATGGTAATAGAATAACTGCTGGTACTGCTCATGATGTATTTTTAACCCCTGATGGTGCTATTCCAAAATGGGCTGGTAGTAATAAACTTGAAAATTTAAATCCATATATATCTTCTTCATCTTTATTAAATTTATCTCAAGTATATTCTTCTTGTTTAACTAGATATCAATATAATCCTATCACTGGAAAAATGGGATCCGGAAATCAACTTGCCTTACCAAAAGATGTTGGTCCATATGTTATGTATTATAACAAAGATTGGTTCACTAATAAGGGGGTTACTTTACCACCTAAAGATCGTATTATGACTATTGATGAAGCAACAGAAATGTGGCAACAATTAACTAAATATGATGAAAACAATAACATAACTGGATATGGGGTAGCAGGTTTACCAATTGAAGGTTTAGTCTGGTCAGGAGGCGGTGATTTCTTAAATAGTACTAGAGACGCTTTTCCAACAGATGAAGTATCTTTAAACGGATTAAAACAAGCTTATCAATATATGCAAGATTCATATTGCAAATATAAAGTTCAACCTCCTGCTTCATTTACTGGAACCACAACTGCTTCAAATTTATTTACTCAACAAAAAGTTGCAACAGTTATTTCAGGACGTTGGGAAGTTTCAACCTTTAGAAGTTTATCTTTTAATTGGGATGTTGCATATGTTCCTGCTTTTACAACAAATCCAACTAAAAACATGTATAGTGGTTCAGTAGGATATGCAATAAATTCACAAACATCTAAAAAATTAGCCGCTTGGAAATTAATTGAATATATTGCTTCAAAAGAAGGACAAGAAATTTTAGCTACAACAGGATTTCAAATTCCTGTTTATGAAGATTTAGCTCTTGAAGAAAATTTAGTTAATTCAGAAAAAGAAAAAGGCCCTGAAAATTATGAAGTATTCGTCGAATCCGCTAAAAATCAAGGGTATGGTTTATGGCAATATAGAAGCAATACTCTTTGGAAAGAAAATGGTTATGATTTAAATTCAGAAAAATTATACGCTGAAGTCGAATCAGAAAGAATTTCAGTTGATGAATTTTTACAAAAAGCTAAAAATGATGTTAATAAATATTGTAAATAATTATGAAAAAAAATATTAATTACAAAAAAAGAAATGAAAATATTACCGGTTGGGTATTTATCAGTCCCTTATTAATAGGATTATCTTTATTTCTTTTATTTCCTTTACTATTTGCAATTTTTGTATCTTTCACCGATTATACAATGTATTCACCACATAGTTTTTTTGAATTCAAATTTCAAATGATTGGATTTGATAATTATATAAAAGCTTTTAATGATGAACTATTTTTAAGATCTTTATATAATGCTTTTATTAATTGTATAGGTGTACCTATTGGAATAGTGTTAGCAATATTTTTTACTAACTTATTAATTCGCAATCCAAAAGGCAGTTTGTTTTTTAGAACTTTATTTTATTTACCAACCATTTGTGGTGCTGTTATTATTACATTTATTTGGAAATGGATATTTACATTAATTCCATACGCTATAAGAAATACCACTGGTGAAAATATCAATTTATTAACTGGCGACAATTTTTTAAGAAGTATGATTATTATGGGAGTATGGTCTGGAATTGGTACATCAATCTTACTTTTATATTCTGCTATGAAAGGCGTAGATAAATCATTATATGAATCGGCTCAAATTGATGGAGCAAATTCTTTTAATCAATTAATACATATCACAATTCCTGCAATTTCTCCGGTCGCCTTTTATATTTTATTAACTGGTATTTCAGGTTCTTTACAAGATTTTTCTCGATTCAAAGTTATGGGTGGATCACCTGCTGAATATAGTATTGTTCCTGTATGGTATATTTATCAACAAGTACAAAGTGCTGATAATTTAGCATATGGATGTACACTAGGAATAATTCTTGGATTAATGATTATCTTATTATCTATAATTCAATTTGTTATCTCAAAATTATGGGTTCATTACGAATAGAGGACTTTTATGAAAAAAGAATTAAAATTTAATAATGGAATTATCATTAAAAAAACTCATTCTTTTACTTATTATTTAAGTAAAATACTTTCATATTTCTTTCTTATTCTATTTGCAATTATTATAATTGTCCCTTTCTTAATTGCAATTATAACTTCCATAACTCCTGAAAATAATATCTTAGAAAATGGTTTTCAATGGTTTACAGGAGTAGTAGATATTGAATATTATTTAACATTATTAACCACAAATGATTATGGAAATATCTTTCAATGTTTAGGTAATACCATATTATATATTTTACCAACTATTTTAATTGGAACATTTTGCTCATGTTTATCTGCCTATGCTTTTGCAAGAATAAAATTTAAAGGTAAAAATATTGTATTTTATTTAATGTTATCAACAATGGTCATTCCTGGAATTATTATCACATTTCCTTCTTATTTATTATTTATACAAGTATATAAAGTTAATGAATGGTTTTCATTATTTCCTATTATTGTTCCTGGTATGTTTGGTTCAGTTGGGAGCATGTTCTTTTTAAAACAATATTTTGAAACCTTACCAAAAGATTTAGAAGAAGCTGCTGAAATGGATGGAATGAACAGATTTAGTATGTTTTTACGAATCATTCTTCCTTTATCAATTCCTGCAATTATTACACAATTATTATTAGGCTTCAATGGTTTATATAACGATTATTTAACTCCTTTACTTTACATTGGAGGAGATACAACAAAATATACAATGCAATTATTTGTTAAAGGATTATCACCTGCTAAAAATCCAAGTTATCCATTAATTATGGCTGGTGGTTTATTAGCACTTATCCCAACATTAATTATTTACTTAAGCGGTCAAAAGTTCTTTGTTGAAGGAATAACAATGACTGGCATAAAATAAGGAGGTCTATATGAAAAAAAGCACTTTATTACTTTCAACTTTTCTATTAATGGGTTGTTCTTACTCTTCAACATCTAACAATGCTACATCCAATATTTATAAAGAAGGTGAATTACCAACAGCACCACAAGAAGCATTTCAAATAATTAATAACAATTCCTCTCTTGTAAGTAAAAATTATGAACTTATATTTGAAAACGATAATAATGTTTATGAAGTACATATAGCAAAAAAAGAAAATCATAATACTTTATATAAAACCATTAACTCTATTCAAATAAACATAAGAGATAAAGGTGGATTAATTGGATATAATGAAAAAAAATATACTTCTTCATATAATTCAATTACTCAAACAAGCTATGGTTATTTATTATCTAGCACTATTTCTTCACAAAAAGGTTCTAAGTTTTTAATTGAAGATGCATATTATATTCTAAAAGAAGATATTTTTGCTTTACAAAGAAAAATAACAGTTGCAGAAGCAAATCCAAACGATTATGGATTCGCTTCACAAATAAGATTTTTTGAAGAATCTTTATCAAATAAATATACCGATTTTGATTATTTCATTCCATCAATTTTATATAAAGATTCATCTAATATGCCTGGAGGTGCAATATGCTCTAATCTTGATTTAAATCAAGTATATGTAAAAGAAACAAGAATGGGTCTTCCAATGGTTATGGCTCATAATAAAAATAACTTTAATACTCTAGCATTAGCTCATTTAAATCCTCAAATAAGTACAGGAAATTGTACAAGTTCTGGATTAGGGGAAACAAATAACGACATTCAATATGGTTCTTTAGGATTAGATATCACTCCTAATGTAGGTGTTGGATTTATTTATCCAAGTTCAGAATTTCCAAATTCATACGATGCAAACGGTCCTATTAGTAGATATAATGAAATCAAAAAAGATTATTATCAAGAATATAGTTTATCTTTAATTGCAAGTAATAAACAAACATATAATGATGCTATGGTTTATTCATACCAACAAGCATATCAACAAGAAGCAAGAAAAATATATGATATGGATATCGATGAAATATATAAACAAAATATTGATTTATTTTCTAGTGAATATCGTGAATATAAATCAAATAATAACATTGTTTCAGCTGGTTTCCCATGGGCACTTGATCTTCCAGATGGAAAAAATACTGAGGGCGTTTCTTTTCAAATGGGCTTTGTAGGTCAACAAATTCCTGCTTCTTACCATTTATTTAGATATGGAACATTAAATAATAATCAAACCATAGCTAAAAAAGGAGAAAATATTTTAGATTTTTGGTCTTCAGATAAAATTAATGCTAACTATTTCCCATATGTTTGGTGGAATCCTTCTAATAATACAAATGGAGGAAATGTTCATCAATATTCATGCTTTTTAAGATGTATGATTGATGGAATGGAAGGAATGATTGATGCTTATATCTTTGCTAAGCAACAAAACATTGATAAACCTTCTTGGTATAATATGATAATTAAATTTGCAAACAATTTAGTTAATGTACAAAATGTAGATGGTTCTTTCTATCGTGCATACAAAACTAGTGGTGAAGTTGAAAGTGATACTAGCGATTATAAAACTCAAGGAAAATCAAAATTAAATACTCCTATTGCAGTTAGATTTTTAGGTAAAATGTATGAATTAACTAATGAAAACAAATATAAAGATGCCGCTTTAAAAGCTAGTGAATATTGCTACAATGAAATATATCAAAAATTATGCAAATATGTAGGTGGAACACCTGACAATGCTAATGTCGTTGATAAAGAAGCTTCTGTATACGCTATGTATTGTTTTAATACAGCGTACACTCTATCTAATGATGAAAAATATTTAAAAGCTAGTGAACATGCTGCAGTAAATGCTTTATCTTGGACTTATGTTTATGATTATGCTGTTCCTAATTTAACAGATGAAGATAAATTAATTAATCCATTCTCTTCAGGTGGTGTAATAGGCTTTTCAATTATTGCAACTGGACATTCTTCTGCTGATAATTATAGTGCTTATACATATTTTGAAACATATCGCCTTTATTTATTGACTGGCAATGAATTTTATAAAAATGCTGCTTTATTATTACAAAATAACACTAAACTATCTACTGATTATGATGGAAGACTTGGCTATAAATATAAAGCAATGATGCCAGAAGCCACAAGAGTATCCGATTTTAGATTTACTTCTACAAATACTTGGTTACCTTGGTCAGGGGTAGCAAACATTGAACCCATGATAGATTTCTTTGATGCATTTTCCACAAAAGATATTTATAAATTAAAAGATGATTTTAATACTCAAAAAAATAAAATACAAGCCTACGGATGTGGAGGTAAATTAAAATGAATTCAAAATTAATTTTAGCTGCTTTATTATTTTTAAATCAACAAAACACTACTTTATTAAACTGGGAAAATACTAAAAGCGAAAACTCTTCTTATCAAATAAGTGAAAATAATATTATTTCAACTAACGAAGAAGATAAAGCCTTTTTCATTAACAACGATCTAGAATTAGAAGGAAATTATTCACTATCTTGTAATATTCAAGGCACTATGGATTTTCCAAATACAAAGCTTACAAGAGCGGGATTACTTCCATGGTATCTTGATGAAAATAATTATATTCTTGTATATTTACAATGGTCTGATACTGATAGAACTAATCAATTACATCAAATCCAATTCACAGGAAAAATTAATGGTGATTATCTTAATGTCTGGCAAGGAAATCAATTTTACAATTCTGAATTTAATGATATTTGGACTGATAATATTACTATATCATCAACAAGCAATGTTAAATTCACTGTTGATAGAGTTTTAATTAATAATTCCTATTATCTTTTTTACTTTAAATTAAACGACCAAACAATTAATCAAAAAGCTTTAAAATATGATGAAATATTATCTCAAAAAGGAAAAATTGGTGTCTATTCTCAATTTGACACATTTACTTTTTCTAATATTACAAAAGAAGATACATCTTTTTCTGCAGATGATTCTCCTTATCAAGTAATTGGTGATTGGTCTTTTGTTGGTCCAAATAAATTAACATGGTCATATGATCAAGATAATAATCTAATAAATGGTGTTTATGATTATGGAACTGAATATTTAGCAACCAGTGCTTATTATAAAAATGAAGAAAAGAAAAATTTCTTTATGAGAAGTACAATTAACATTAGTGCAATTGCTTCACCAACAGACTCAGGAAATATTGAATATAAAGCAGGTTTAATGCCTTATTATAAAAATATTGATAATTATGTATTTTGCTGGTTATCTGTTTGGTCTGATGGTAGAGATCCACATATAGTAATTACTGCCAAACTAAATGGACAAATTATTTATGACACTAATGGAAGTGAATGGAGAGAATCTCAATGGCTTACAAATATTCCTTTTACAAATGTTGATTGCTTAATGGAAATTGAAGTTAAAGACGATCTAGTTAAAGTCTATTTAAATAGATCAGTTGAACCATATTTCACCACAGAAATTAATAATCTTTCTTCTCGAGATTTAACTAGATCTTCTGTTGGTCTTAATTTTGAAAATGTCAATTTAACATATAAAGACACTGGAGTATTACTTGATGAAAGAAATAGAGTAGTTGAAAAACCAATTATTCAAGAATTAGGTACAAGAAAAACAAGTGGAATACTTAATCAAACAATTAAATTACCTATCTATACTGCTACTAATTCTTTAAATGAGATTATGACACCTACTATAAAAATATCTTCACCATCTAATCAAAATGTTGAATTAACCAAAAATAGTTTTATTCCAACTGAACTTGGAAATTATCATGTTATAGTTTCATGTGAAGATTTATATGGTAATATAGCAGATCCAATAGAATACGATATTAATATTATTGACGAAAAAATAATTAATGATAATCATCCTGAAGAAAAAAATAATACGCCTTTAATTGTTGGATTAAGTATCGGTGGAGTAGTTATTTTATTAGGAATAATCTTAACAATATTAAAGATTAAAAAAATAATTTAAGTGAGTAAATCTATCAAAAATAAAATAATCATCTAAAATAAATGAAAAATGAATTTCTTGATTAATTTCAGGATTTTCATTTTTTTTAAGAGGAATTATTATTACATTATTATCACATTTAACATAAATATTTTCTTCTAAATCACTAGAAAACATTTTTTTAATTACTATACCTTTAAATGCACCATTTTTATCTAAATAAAAATTTTTATATGATATACCAAGCAAAAATGTTCCACCTATTTTTAAATTGATATTATAAATTATTTCGTTATCAAATTTTATTTTACCATTAGCAATAAACACATTAAAAGCATTTAATTTATCACCAATATAATCTCTTACCTCTAAATATTTTGGTTTATTAATCACTTCATTTATATTGCCAAATTGTAAAATTTTTCCATCTTTTAAAATTAAAATTTTATTCGCTAATTTATAAGCATCATTTGCTTCATGACAAACATATATAAACGGACAATTTTTTTCTTTTTTTATTTCAATTAATAAAGATAAAAGCATTTCTTTATTTTTTACATCAAGTGAAGAAAATGGTTCATCAAATAAATATAAGCTATCATTAGATAAAATATTTTTAGCTAAAGCAATTTTTTGTTGTTCACCTAAAGATAAATGTTTGGGTTTTAAATTTAAAAATTTAGTTATTTTTAATTTTTTTATTACATCTTTTATTATCAAGTCTTTCTCTTCTTCTTTAATTTTTTGCTTTTTAAAACCTAATAATAAATTTTGATAAATTGTTAAATTATTATATAAGTGATTTTCTTGAAAAATCATGCTTATTTTTCTTTTATAAGCAGGTAATTTATTTAAATTTTCATTATTTAAATAAACTTCACCACTACTAGGAAATAATAAGCCACTGATTATTTTTAATAATGTTGTTTTCCCTGAACCAGATTTTCCTAATACCACTAAAAAATCATCATTATTTAAAGAAAAAGTGATATTATCTAAAATTTTTTCTTCAGAATAAGAAAAACTTATTTGATCTACTACAAGATTATTCATTCATCTTCTCCATTATACAAACCTTTTCTATAAATTGAAGGAAATCGATCTTTATTAATTAATTCATCAAAAACACTACATGAATAAAGCATAGTTATTAATAAACAATTTCCAAATCCAATTATAAAATAAATTAAAATAATAATTATTTTTAAAACTGCATTTTGAAAATTCATAAATAAAACAAGTGGAAAAATAGTAATCAAATTAATAAGACTTACTTTAAACAATTGATTAAAAGAAAAACATAAAGAATTTTTTATTAAATGAAAAATATTATTCGAATAAATATGAATTTGACAATACGTAAAAATAAAAACATTAACCAATAAAAAAATTATTATAAAAACAAAAATACTCAAAGGAATATAA
>OJMH01003666.1_pt1 | contig 11095 bp, 6 predicted proteins | sample 1597111 | NCBI WGS metagenome assembly OJMH01 (sample SAMEA2452115, study PRJEB22498) | human gut metagenome
CGGCGGGGCGCATCACTCGGTGGTCTCCACCGCGCTCGACGCCTCCTTCATCCGCCTGTTCGCGAAGCTGACGGACACCGAACTCATAGAGATAAATTCACGCACGGAAATGCCTTTCGGCGCCTGAACGCCGGCATACATGTTCCTTTACTCACGCCCGTCCGGATCGGATGAACATCCCCGTCCGGGCGTGTTTTTGTGTGTTACAACTTATCAATAAATATATGGATGAAAATGTCAGTTACATTAGATTTGCATAAAAATTATGCAAATAGTTTTTTAAAATCTTTACTTATATTGCACTTTATGATACAATTAATTTAATAGAAATATTATTTTATATAATACGGATTTTAAACGATCCGTATTGGGGAACTAAGAGCATTAGCGGAAAATGATGAGAACGATTCGATGAGCTGCGGATAATTATTCGTAAATCAACGTGATACGTTAATAGTATTTTACGATTATGAGTATTTGCGTTTTGCCGATATTGCTGCGTTTATGTGCTGATCGAACGGGATATGGTTGTTGCTTTCCGCGCTTGTCATTTTCATTCGCGGTTTTTTTACGTCGTGCGCGGTTCAGAATTGGATTGATAATAAAAATCATTTATACATACATCGTTTTTTGCTTATGATGATGTGTAATAAGAGATTTTATTTTGAAATCGTATGATGCGAGTATTGCATGTAGGTGGATCGTGCAACACTGTAAGCGAATTTGCGGATATTTATTGGAAACAGTATGAGATATTTTGCTCATTCAAAAGAGAATAGCGACGAAGAACAGTGGCAGACCATTAAAGCGCATTCTGAAAATGTGGCTGAATTATGCGCAATCTTTTCCGAGCGTTGGTGTAGCCGCGAATATGCTTATGATCTTGGGCTGCTGCACGATATAGGAAAATATCAAAGTGATTTTCAATATAGAATACGCGGTCATAATGAAATTCACGTCGAGCATTCAATTTGCGGAGCATTGGAATGTGAGCGTTACCTGTTGCCATTTGCGGATTATTGTGTGGCAGGGCATCATTCGGGACTGCCGGATATCGGGACGAGAGTGGATCCGCCTGACGAATCTACGCTGATCGCACGTAAAAAACGTAAAATGCAAGATTATTCAGCATATACCAAGGAGCTTACACTTTATTCCGTTCACGAGAGTCCGTGGAAAATTGAATTATCATCAAATACTGTCGAAAGCAAGAAACAAATTGCTTTTTGGATAAGAATGATGTTTTCCGCGCTTGTCGATGCGGACTACCTTGATACTGAATTGTTTTATTGCGGAAATAATGACAGGGGTTTATATGCCGATTTTGATGAATGTATAATGCGTATAGAGAAAAAACTATCGTCGTTTGTGCCGGATACTTTCGTTAAGAAAGCACGAGCGCTGTTGCTTTCGCAGATACTTTCGCGTAGTACGTCTAAAGCTGATCTATATTTGATGAATATGCCTACAGGCAGCGGAAAAACGTTGGCGAGTATGTATTTTGCCTTACTCCAGGCGAAGAAGTTCGATCTTAAAAGAATAATTTACGTTATTCCGTATACCAGCATAATTGAACAAAACGCTCATGTGTTCAAAGAGCTTTTTGGCGAGAACGCAGTGTTGGAGCACCACTGTAATTTTGACAGCGATCTATGCGAGGATGCCGCGACGGCGGAAAAAGTGTTAAAGGCTGCGGAAAATTGGGATGCGTCTATTGTAGTGACAACTAATGTTCGATTTTTTGAGTCTATATATGCCAATAAAACTTCAGAGACGAGAAGACTGCATAATATAGCGCAAAGTATGATCGTTTTTGACGAAGTGCAGATGTTTCCATTGCGATTTTACAGACCATGTCTCGAAGCCGTAAGCATATTGGTAAAGGATTATTCATGCAAAGCTGTTTTTATGAGCGCGACCATGCCGGATTTCAGCCGGTGGCTGAGTGAATTCGGTGGAAGCCGTATGCAAATATGTGATTTAATAGAAGACACTTCCGTATTTACCGCATTTGAACGATATCGCATAGCCGATCTTAAAACGATTTCTAAAGAACGGTTGGTGTCATCGGCACAGGAGCATGTTTCTGCTTTAATAGTCGTAAATAAGCGCAAATCCGCACGAGAAGTATACAATGCTGTCAGCGGGCGCAAATATCACTTATCAACATATATGACTAAAAAAGACAGAAATCGCATTATACGGAACGTAAAGAATGACCTCATGCAAGGCGAGAAATTTGTCCTTGTATCTACATCATTGATCGAGGCGGGCGTAGATCTTGATTTTTCATGCGTGTTCAGAGAGCGGACCGGAATAGACAGCATTTTGCAGACAGCGGGACGATGTAATCGCGAAGGGAAAAGAGATAGAGGTACAAGCATTGCTTATGTTTTTGATTTTGAAGAATCTGAATTAAGATCAAATGACAAGAGCACAGAGATAAGGAGATATCTGTGTTCGGAAATATTTGAAAAATACGGAATTTCTGAAAAAGAAACTATCCCGAATGATGCTGTTCGCGAATATTTCGATCGTCTGTTTTCTTATGTTCGGAACGATATGAATATGTTTGATTTTGCTGCCTACATTACACCGTTTGGTTTTGATTTTGACAGATATGCCCATGATTTTAAACTTATAGATGATGGCGGCAATGATATCGTTATCGTATATCCAGATGATGTTGAAGAACGGTCGGTTTTTAACGAAATTTATGATGGTAAACGAAAAAGGCGTAAGCTTCAGAATTATGCGGTCTCATTGAGATCTTATGAATGGAAGGAACTATACGAACAGGGCGTGATATCAAATAAGGACGGAATATTCTATTTGTCAGATTTCGGATATTACGATCCCGAAACAGGTATAAAGTTTGAAAATGACGATGTTTATATCGTTTGAATAAGCGGAGGCTGAAAAATGTATGGATTCAAGATAAGGATAAAGGGCAAATATGCATTGTTTTCTCGACCGGAAATGAAAGTTGAACGCGTCAGCTATGATGTCCCGACGCCGAGCGCACTGGTTGGATTGATATCTGGGATATATTGGCATCCGGGTGTAAAATACGTTATAGATAAAATATATATTTATAACCCGATTTCCTTCGTTAATGTGCGGCGGAATGAGCTTGCGGAAAAAACCGGGCTGCAGAAGATAAGAAATCAAATGGAAGGCAAGGAAGATGCGAGCATATACACCTGTGATATTAATATCAGAACACAGCGCGCTTCCATGCTGCTTAGGGATGTAGATTATGGCGTTGAGTTCCATTTTGAATTGACGGATGATGCCGAACCGAGTCAAAACGACGATAAGTGCTATAATATATTGCTGAGGAGATTAAAAAGAGGGCAGTATTTTAATAAGCCATGTCTTGGTTGTCGCGAGTTTCCTGCGGATGTTTCTCTTGTCGAGGAATTACCGGAAAGTCAGCTGACCGGAGAAGTCGATCTCGGTTATATGTTGTATGATCTGCAATTCGAAAAAGATAAAAAGGGAGGCTATAGCAATTGCGCGACACCGAGATTTTACAGACCGCATATGATAAACGGTATGATTAATGTGGGCGAATATGCAAAGGAGTTATTATGCTGAGAGCATTGTGCAGGTATTATGATAATCTTCGCCGGCGACCTAACTGTGGTTTACCTCCTGACGGGTACAGCAAGGTTACTGTAAATTATAACCTGACCCTTACGAAAGACGGCGAGATAAAGGATATAATTCCATATGTTCGCGAGATAATGTCGGGGGGAAAGATAAAGACGGAAGGCAGAAAAGAGTTGTTTCCATTCAGAAACTCGTCTACATCAATTGCTGCCGAAGTTATAGATCACAGAGAGAAGTATATTTTCGGTATCGTATATGACAAAAGAAACGGTGGTTTAACTGTCGATAGCAAGTCTCTTGAGGCTTTCGAAAAATGTGCTGAAAAGAATATGGATTTTCTGAGCGATGTTCGTGATGAGGTAGCAGAAGCGTATAAAAATTTTATGCGCAAATGGGATCCGCGTGAGAATATATCTAATCCTATATTATTAAAGATGGGGAAGGATTATAACGGAGCAAAATTCGTTATAACGACCGAAGACAATGAAACGAAACCGTTGAATGCTGCTGCCGGTGTTGCCGCAAAGTGGAATGAGACCATTAAAAAGCGAGAAGAAGATCCGTTGGCTGAACGTGGACAATGCGCTGTGACCGGAAAGATCGAGGAAATAGCCCGAACACATGATAATATACTTGGTATTCGGGGAGCACAAACGTCCGGTGCGAGTTTAGTATGCTTCAATAATACGGCATTTGAGTCATACGGAAAGAAACAATCATATAACAGCGGTGTTTCTGTAGAGGCGATGAAAAAATATACGGCGGCACTGAATTATCTCGTTTCCGAGGAGACTCACAAACAGGAACTCGGCGATATGACATTGGTCTTTTGGGCGGACACCGATACTGATGAGACGCCGTACTTGAGCGGTTTCTGGTATGGAATGTTCCCTTCTGCTGAAATGGCCGAGGATAAAGAATTAAAGTCTGTATTCGAAAGGATGGCAAGAGGGGAAACCTCGGATATCGAAGGAATGGATATGTCTGTTGATTTTTGCGTGATCGGATTGAAACCGAATTCGAGCAGATTGTCCGTCAAGTTATTCGAGAAGAATTCTTTTGGCGCTATGATGAAAAACATAATCTCACATTGTGAGGATATGCGTTTTTCTTCGGATGATGATATGATTTCAGTATGGCAAATCGATCGCGAACTGAAATCGCCAAATGTCACGGATGGCGGGGATGCGTCACTGCAATCAAAATTATTGATGTCAGTGTTGAAAGGGTCACCGTATCCGCGCTATATGCTGGAGACAGTTGTTCGCCGATGCAGAACGGATCACGATAATTCTACCAAGAAGTTTTATTCTGTAAACAAAAGACGCGTCAGGATAATCAGGGCGTGTTTGATCAGAGATAAATACATAGAAAAAGGAGGTTACAGTATGTTACAGGAAAACAGTACGGATACCGCATATTTACTTGGCAGGCTATTCGCGGTATTGGAAAAGACACAGAGGGATGCTCTTGGCGATATCAATTCATCGATCAAAGATAAGTATTTTTCTTCCGCGTGTGCAACGCCATATCTTGTGTTCCCTCGTCTGTTGAAACTGTTTCAGACGCACATTGCAAAGTTGGATGAAGGGAACCGGATATATAGGGACAGGCTTGTTCAGGAGATTTTATCAAAACTGGATGGCGGATTCCCGAGAACATACGGTACAGAAGAACAAGGGATGTTTATCCTTGGTTACTATCAGCAAAAACAAAAATTTTACGAAAAAATTAATAAAGGAGAAGAATAATCATGACAGAACTTAACAATAGATATGAATTTATAATGCTTTTTGATTGCGAGAACGGCAATCCGAACGGAGATCCTGATGCCGGAAATATGCCGCGCGTGGATGCTGAAACCAGCATCGGACTCGTAACGGATGTGTGTATCAAAAGAAAAATCAGAAACTATATTGAAATAGCATATGAAGGTAAACCGAGCTATAATATTCTCATAAAAACTGACCGTTCTCTTAATTCAAAATTTACGGAAGCTTATGAGAAAAGTGATTTGAAACGCGGTGAAAAGGGGAAAAATTCAGATTTTGTCAGGATCGCAAGGGATTACATGTGCAAGAATTATTATGATGTAAGGTGCTTTGGAGCCGTTATGAATACCGGCGATGATCCATGCGGTATAGTGCGCGGGCCCGTTCAGATAAATTTCGCACATAGTATAGATCCGGTTTTGCCGCAAGAAATGACTATAACAAGACAAGCTATTACAAAAGATTCTGATAAAGCAAAAAAAGAAACGGAAATGGGCAAAAAGAATTATATCCCGTATGGACTTTACAGGGCTGAAGGCTATGTTTCCGCTATGCTTGCGCAGAAAACAGGCTTTTCGGAAGAGGATCTGAATGTGTTATGGGAAGCAATAATGAATATGTTTGAACATGATCATAGTGCTGCCCGAGGAAAGATGAGCATGCGAAAGTTGATCATATTTAAGCATGATTCACTGCTTGGGAATGCTCCGTCAAATGTTCTTTTTGATAAAGTGAGTGTTTTCAGAAAACCGGGAGTCGAAACAGCACGCAGTTATTCGGATTACGACGTTGTTATAGATGATAGTGAAATTGCCGGAGTGGAGATCATAAATAAATTGTGAAACGAGAGATAACGATACGCGAATTGCAACATTATGTCTATTGCCCGCATAGATGGGGGTTAGGATTGAAATGCAACACTTCTCCCTCGAAGCCAACGGTGGCACGGTCGCACCCCGCGAGGGGTGTGTGGATTGAAATGTAAAAAAGGAGCTTCCTGTGGACGTTCAGGCTCAGGTCGCACCCCGCGAGGGGTGTGTGGATTGAAATATGAGATCAAAGCTGTTAGGCTGTCCGTATGCGGTCGCACCCCGCGAGGGGTGTGTGGATTGAAATACCGTCGGGCAAATGCTGTATCAATGGCTGTCACAGGTCGCACCCCGCGAGGGGTGTGTGGATTGAAATTCCACTGGTCAAGGTGACGCGCTCTTGACATTGCGTCGCACCCCGCGAGGGGTGTGTGGATTGAAATCGTGGTCGCATAGCGCGTGGCGGATATAGTCTTGTCGCACCCCGCGAGGGGTGTGTGGATTGAAATGTCCTTTGCCTCGTTATACGTCATGCTCGACTTGTCGCACCCCGCGAGGGGTGTGTGGATTGAAATGTTAGTGCCACCAAACTTGAGAGTACTGCAAAAGGTCGCACCCCGCGAGGGGTGTGTGGATTGAAATATGTAGTGCGCTTCGGGATAGCCCGGACGTCCGCGTCGCACCCCGCGAGGGGTGTGTGGATTGAAATGGCTATCAATGACGCAATGGTCAAGGTCGAGGAGTCGCACCCCGCGAGGGGTGTGTGGATTGAAATTTTGAGTTGTATGCGTTTATATACTGCGAGCCTCTTGTTATTTTGTAATGATCCTGATATAGCCTGACCGCTGACGCTATCAATATTGAGTTTGATCCTCTTGTTATTTTGTAATAACTTTGATACAATATATTCCAGTATACTGAATCATGGCTGTTAGCGGGTCGATATTGTAATATCTTTGATAAAAAGTGCGGTTGCGCCGAGGCGGGAGGATCGGAGCGCGATAACGGGGGCATATGATGCATTATATTTTCGGATATGAGTCGTCGCTCGGCGGAATGACTATGGCGGGCGACGGGGAAAGGCTGGTCGGATTGTGGTTTAACGGACAGAAATATTTCGCCGCCGGGCTGACTGATGAATGCGCGGAGTCCGATCTGCCCGTGTTTGCGCGGGCGAGGGAATGGTTGGATATTTATTTCTCGGGCAGGGATCCCGGCTTCGTGCCGCCGCTCCGGACGGACGGCATGTCTGCGTTCCGCAAAGCCGTTACGGAGATCATGCTCGGTATCCCGTTCGGCAGGGTGACTACGTATGGCGAGATCGCCAAACGGATAGAGCGCGATACGGGCAGAAAAACTTCGGCAAGAGCCGTAGGCGGTGCGGTCGGGCACAATCCTCTTTCTCTTATAGTGCCCTGTCATCGTATAGTCGGCGCCGGAGGCGCGGTCACCGGATACGCGGGAGGAGTTGATAAAAAGCTCGCTCTTCTCCGGCTTGAACGTGCGGATTTGTTCTCTCCGATACCTGCCGGGAAGCTTTCGCCGCGTCGCTTGCAGTGAGCGTATGTATAGGTGCCATGACGGCAGGTCGAGGCGGAAGCGGTATGTCGCTTGTCCGATGCGCCCGTTTTTGCTTTCCGGCAGAATGCGCGGGGCGATCGCCAGACTGACCGTATAACTGACGGAACGATAAAAGATATTTGCGCCGGCGCAGTCTGTGATGCGTCGGTTTTTTGTCCGGCTCCGGCTGCGCCTTCTTATAAATTGAAAAAATATTCGCAAAACGGTGCGGATAACGAAAAGATTTACGAAAAAGCCTCTAAAAGTTGTGCGATGTACTTGTTTTAATTTAATTTTAATGATATAATAAATGCATATCACAAACAGAGGAGGAAATATGGAAGAAGAGAACAAGCAGTCTCAGGCCGTTGATCCCGAAACAGGGGTTGGGGATGTCACAGAAACGACGGAGACGGTAACGTCTGCCGCACCGCCGGAAGCGGATATACCCGAGGCGGTCGCGGTAAGCGACGCTCCCGTCGAGTCACCGTACAGTAATAAGCTCCTGCGCGGGCTGGATAATTTTTACGGAGTGACGCAAAAGAAAAGCTCGATAAAGGTGGAGATCTTCGCGGGCATAGCTACGTTCCTGGCAATGTGCTATATCCTTGTCGTCAATCCCAACATGATACTCGGCGATGAACCGGGTTCGCTCTGGGGTTCGGTATTCATCGCTACCGCGCTCGGCGCGATCGTCGGCACTTTGCTGATGTCTTTTGTCGCCAAGATGCCTTACGCTCAGGCGCCAGGCATGGGACTCAACTCGCAGGTGGGCGCGCTTCTCGGAGGATACGCCGCCGGAGCCGGAACATATGTGTTTTCTTTCGGTACTGCGATGTTGCTCGTCCTTATAAGCGGACTTATCTTCCTCCTGCTTTCGATCGTTCCCGGAGGCAAGGATAAGGAAACCGGTAAGTTCAAGAGCCTTCGCGAATATATATTCGACGGTATACCGGAAGCCGTGCGCAAAGCGATACCCGTAGGCATAGGATTGTTTATTGCATATATCGGTTTCCAGAACGCCGGTATCATACAGGCAAACGCCTACACCGTCAGCGATCTCGTTGTGTTCAACGTTTATACGCCTTCGATAGGCGACTATGTGGCAAGCGGCGCGGTGATCTGCTTCGTAGGACTCATAGCGATAGCCATACTGTCGCACTTTAAGGTAAAGGCGGCGGTTGTCATAGGAATAATAATCAGTACCCTCATAGCGATCCCCATGGGAGTCGCGGATGTGAACACGCTTGCCGGCAGCGGTAACGTCAGCTGGGCATTCTGGGAGAATTTCGCGGATTTCTTCTCCATGGAGAAGGGAACGGGAACGTTCCTCTCCGCATTTTGGGATGTCGATTTCAGCGGTGCGTCGGTGATGTTCTGCATAATGACTGTCGTGTCGTTCTGTATGATAGATATGTTCGATACGATGGGCACGATAACCGGATGTTCCGCGCGTGCGGGACTTGTCGACGAAAAAGGCAAGCCGCTTGCTCTCGATAAGTGCATGTATGCGGATTCTATCGCTACCTGCACGGGCGCAATATTCGGAACGTCCACGGTCACGACGTTCGTCGAATCGGGTGCGGGCGTAGCCGTAGGCGGCAAGACGGGTCTTACGTCTCTTGTCACGGCGGTGCTGTTCTTCCTCTCGATATTCCTGCTTCCGCTTTTCGCGTTTATCCCGTCTGCGGCTGCGGCGTGCGCATTGGTGTATGTCGGCGTACTCATGATGAGCAATGTAAAGAGCATCGATTTCTCTTCGGTCAAGAATGCGGTCCCGGCGTTCCTTACGATAATCGTGATGCCGCTGGGTTACAGCATAACCGACGGTATCGGCGTGGGCTTGCTTATGTATCTTATCATCGCATTGCTCGAATACGTGATCGGTCTGATCGTGGCGGCGGCGAAACACGTTGAGCGCCCTGCGTTCGATATACCGATCGTTACGATCGTAGTATCCGTGCTTTTTGCCGTATATTTCTTCGTCCCCAATACGATATGATACGGCATTATTCATTGAGCATACAGGTCCCTTTCTTCCTGAGTGAAGAGAGGGACCTTTGTGCAAAGATCCGGTCCGGCATGTCGTTAATGCTCTTCGCCGTACGGATCGGGCGTTATTTTCGCTACGTCGCCCGCATATGTGCCTGAAAATTTTTTTGTATGAAGATCATACTTGCAATTATCCTGATTTCATGTATAATGTAATATAAGGACTTTCTGTAATATGTAGACGGAAAGGTAGCGAGCATAATATCCGCGGGGGCTGAAGATAGTAGCGGGAGTAGCACTGTGCGCTACTGGAGTAGGGGGAGCGCTCGGGGCGAGCATGATAGCGTAATTTTCAGACTGTCCGGATACAATTAACGGTCTGATAACATAGAGGCAAAAGAACAATATTGTGCAATGGAAATCTGTTCAAACAACAGACATTCTTTTGCACACGCTTAAAACGGGTAAAAGGAGGAAATACATGCCTGTATTGGATAAAGATAAGGTCAAAGTGTACAGACCGGGCGACGCGGTACCTGAACCTTGTGAGTTTTTCGCCGGTTGGTAACAATATATCGATTCGATACAAAAGAAAAACCGTCATAAACGGCGGTTTTTTGGAGCTGCTAACCGGACTTGAACCGGTGACCTCGTCCTTACCAAGGACGTGCTCTACCTACTGAGCCATAGCAGCATATATTTTCACATCATGTCACGCGAGAGACGTGCTTGTGCACTTTAGCCCTCAGCCGAGCCGCGACAGCGGCGAACGCCACGAGCGTAAGCGAGTATAGCAACATATACGCTTTTGCCGGATATGGCGGCTTGCATCATGCGTTTTAATAAGAAAGGGGCGGAGATCGTGGCAATCTCTCACGTAGGCGCTGCAAGCAATAATGATTATACTATAATGAAACGAAAAAATCAATAACTTTAGCCCACTTTTCCAAAAATTTATCGCATGGCTGTCTGCCGCTCGCGTGTGCAAAAATTACACATAAAACGTGATACAATAAATGAATTGCGGACAGACAGTTGTCCGCAATAGTGTGGTAATATGGAGAAAAAGCACAAACCGGACGTCCCATAAACGGAACGCCCGGTTTGTGTATTAAAAACAAGGAGGCAAAACATGAAAATTTCCGTAGTGATCCCCGCGCGGAACGCGGAAGGGACGATCGTGAAGTGCCTGGACAGCATAGCGGCGCAGGACTTCGACCGCACAGAGTATGAAGCACTCGTCGCGTTCGACTCGTGCACGGATAACACCGAACAGGCCGTAAGGGCGTGGAGCGCACTGCACCCCGACGTGAACGTGCGTTTCTTTGCGTGCACCTGCGGCAGCCC
>OJMH01003669.1_pt1 | contig 11090 bp, 6 predicted proteins | sample 1597111 | NCBI WGS metagenome assembly OJMH01 (sample SAMEA2452115, study PRJEB22498) | human gut metagenome
CCTCCCATTTTTCAACCGCTTCCGCTTACATTCCGCCCATGCCCTGATCGGTATCTTGCAGGACATCCTCCAGGGTATAGCCACACACTGTTATTGAGTGTAAATCACTTTTCCCTCAATGGAAAGAAAGTTTACCTTCCAATTATAGTTTTCAAAACTGACAAGTTCACCGTCTGCGCCAAGCCATTTTCCAACCGTTACATTGGTAAGACCGAGATAATTGGTTTCAAATTTCGCATTTCCTGCGGCATTGCAGCCTATCTTCATCGTATAGCTTTGATAATCCTCTTCCTTTTGACCGTCTGTATAATAACTGACTTCAAATGTAAATACAACGTCCTCGTACAGTGCATAATTGAGAACGCCTTCGATGTCATAACTAAATCGACCTTTTTCGCCCGCGTTTAAATTATTCATATCGTAGTTGACGGTAAAGTATTTCCAATAATTATTTTCATTCAGCTCAACAACCGTTCGTGTGGTTTGCCCTTTCTCGTCACCGTTGCCTGAAATCTGACAGCCTGTAAGCAAAAGCGCAGTCAATACAATAATACACGCAAAAAATAACGCAATACTTTTTTTCATAAAGACCTCCTCAAATTCCGATTTGTCGTTGTCTTATTATACCATAAATCCTCCCATTTTTCAACCGCTTTCGCTTACATCCCGCCCATGCCCTGATCCATGTCCTGCAGGACATCCTCCAGGGTATAGCCTTCTTCCATGCAGACAAAGCCGAGTCCTTCCACAAATTCGCCGTCATTGTTTTCGGCTATTGATTCGCCATAGCCCTCGTAATCGAAAAACTCGTCAATTTCATAGGGCAAAGAACAGTCCAGCTTGTTTTCCAGCCACCATGCGCCGAGGTTGCTTGTGTCGCCGGTTTTGGGGGACTTCGGCAGCTTAGCCGTTACGGTGTCGGCCTTGGCAATCTCCTTGGTGCCGTCTTTGCCTCTGTAATACTTATTGCAGCCGCCGCAGTGCCAATACTCGGTGTTGCCCTCGGCGTCCTCGGTCGCCGCCCTTGCGTCATTGTGCTCAAGGTCGGTGTGGTTGTTCGGGTCGAGCTCGCCGTAGGCTTTGCCGCAGTTTTCGCATACCGCCTTTTCGGTGCAGGTCGCTGCGCCGCCGGAGCAATCCTTTGTTTCAATGCCGTTGCAGCCGTCCACCGTGCATTTGCGGGTGTGTGTGCAGTCGCCGTTCGATTGCCATTCGCCGAAAGTATGCCCGTCGTTTACCGTCACGGTCATCTCGGCGGTGTTGCCCGCCCTATCGATAACGATTATCTTCTGCTCGGCGTCTGCCGGAGAGAGGGTACACTTTCAGTGTGCGAAGCAATCGTTGCTGCATATAAGGGGAGTATACATACTATTCTGACCTCCGGTACAATTATGGTGCTGATTACTGCCGTTATAGGTCCGCTGTTTGGCAATCCAACCATTGAGCAGATCGTTCGCACTTTGTCGGTTGGATGTGCTTCTGCCATGTTCCTGATCCTATTTGTTTTGCCGGGTATTCTTGCTTTGTGTGACAGAGTTATAGTCAGAAAAACTAAAGGGTAAAATGCACAAGCACATAGTATATTTTTATAACAGCAGAGATAAATTACGCAGGCAAGTATATACGGAAAACAACTGACTTTCGACTGTTGAAAGCCAAGAACAATCCAAGAGTGCCGCCGACTCATACATTATTGCGGGTCGGCGGCACTTTCTTGGCTTTATGGATTACATTTTTTGTACGGATCGTAGCACAAGACCTCCGATTAGCCGGAGGTCTTGCATCCTTTTAAATTCGAACAATCATCCGAATTAAATTAGTTTTTTCTTCCTTACAATCGCCGCAACAAGCGAAACAATATTCCAAAGAAGAGACACTCCGGAAATAGAAACTGCTGCGGTTGCAAGAGGCTTGGAAACACTGACTTTATCGCTGATCGCGGAAATGTTGCCGGCGTTCAGCGTTGTGTTGTCGGTCAGGGTTATTATCAGGTTTCCACCATCGTCAATGCGGCATCCTTTAATACCGAGACCGTCTTTTCCGTCCTTGCCATCTTTGCCATTGGTACCATCTTTACCATTGACACCATCTTTCCCGTCCGTTCCGACGATTTTTCCGAGATTGGTTATAACTCCGTCGGTAAAGGTGAGGATAAGATTGCCGTCTGCGTCGATATGAGCGGACTTGATTCCGGTACCGTTAATGCCGTTGGTTCCTGCAGTACCGGCTTCGCCCTTTGCACCGACTACTTTCCCGAGGTTATGCACAGTGTCGTCGGTAAGGGCGATGATTAGATTGCCGTTTTCATCGATTTCGGTGGTTTTTACACCGACTCCGACATTGCCCGTATCGCCCTTGTCACCTTTATCTCCGGTCACCCGTCCGGCATTGTGTACGGTCTTATCGGTAAGAGTGATAATCAAATTGCCGCTTTCATCAATCATAACGGATTTAACACCAACGCCATTCACGCCCTGTTCGCCTTTATCTCCGACTACCTTTCCGAGATTATGCACGGTATTGTCTGTGAGAGTTATGACCAGATTTCCGTTTTCATCAATTGCGACGGATTTAACTCCTACTCCTGCGGCACCGGGAGCACCTGTTTCGCCCTGACTTCCGTTATCTCCGATCACTTTCCCGAGGTTATGCACGCTGTTGTCTGTAAGTGTTATGACCAGATTTCCGTTTTCATCAATTGCGACGGATTTAACTCCTACTCCTGCGGCACCGGGAGCACCTGGTTCGCCCTGACTTCCGTTATCTCCGATCACTTTCCCGAGGTTATGCACGCTGTTGTCTGTAAGTGTTATGACCAGATTTCCGTTTTCATCAATTGCGACGGATTTAACTCCTACTCCTGCGGCACCAGGAACACCTTGTTCGCCCTGACTTCCGTTATCTCCGATCACTTTCCCGAGGTTATGCACGCTGTTGTCTGTAAGTGTTATGACCAGATTTCCGTTTTCATCAATTGCGACGGATTTAACTCCTACTCCTGCGGCACCAGGAACACCTTGTTCGCCCTGACTTCCGTTATCTCCGATCACTTTCCCGAGGTTATGCACGCTGTTGTCTGTAAGTGTTATGACCAGATTTCCGTTTTCATCAATTGCGACGGATTTAACTCCTACTCCTGCGGCACCGGGAACACCTTGTTCGCCCTGACTTCCGTTATCTCCGATCACTTTCCCGAGGTTATGCACGCTGTTGTCTGTAAGTGTTATGACCAGATTTCCGTTTTCATCAATTGCGACGGATTTAACTCCTACTCCTGCGGCACCGGGAACACCCTGTTCGCCCTGACTTCCGTTATCTCCGGTGACCTTTCCGAGGTTTAACACCGTGTCGTCGGTAAGAGTAATAATGAGGTTTCCGCTTTCGTCAATAATTGCTGATTTGATTCCGATGCCGGTATCACCCTTGTCGCCTTTTACATTTTCAACGATTACGGAAAGAAGGGTGTCTCCGTCCACCGTAAAGGAAACTTCGGTCTTGTTGGTTTCGGGACTGAATTCGCCGCCGATGTACCAGCCTTTGAGGATATATGACGGCTCAAGCACGATACTCGCAACAAGAATTGTGCCTTCACGAATTTTACTGCCGCTTGTGATTTTTTCATTTTTGCTGCGCACTGTCAGCACACAGCCCTCAATCATTGTCGGGAAGGTGACGGTGTATTCCGGAATTTCCTCTACCGCCACACGGATATGCGTTTCCATCTTGATTCTGCCGGTCTTGTAGGTATAGCTCCCGTCGCCGTTATCGGACCAGCTCTCTGTGTCGGCAAGACGGTATCCATCCTTCGGCTTGACGGTTACGGTGATTTCATCGCCGAAATTGACCTTTTGACCGCTTTCAAAATCCGATGTCCCGTTTTTAACGGTAATTTCGGCGTTCTTATTCGGCATATCAACTGTGACCGTATATTTTTCGATCTCCGTAAAGTATACCTTGATATCGGTTTGGGTATCAACGGTGAGCTCATACTCGTACATATCGTAAAGCCTGTTATCTGTTATTACCGTGTCGGGAATTTCGTTTTTGGTGATAACGAGCTTTTGCACCCTATAGCCTTCTGCCGCCTGAGCGATGAAGTTGATTTTCGTTCCCACGGGAACAGCGGTACCGGACTGATAGGTCTGCTTTGTTGCCGCCATACCGGTTTCGTTGCCGCTTGCAACGGAATAGGTCAGCTTCACGGGTCTGTCGGTTTCGGAAACTCTTTCAAATTCCGCTTCGACGGTGTATCTTGTTGAGCCAAGGGTAAGCGTGTAGGTATTTGAGCCTGCCGCGTTAACAATATCCGTATTGTTTTCGGCATCTGTTATTCTCCACGACTTCAGTGTATAGCCGTTTTGCGGAACGGCGGTAAATGTTACATCGCCGGTCACCGTGCCGCCCGGAGCAGGCAGACCTGTTTCACCGACCTTTGCGGTAACTGTTCCGAGAAGGTCTTCGCCGTTCTTATATTCGCCGACAAAGATGACCTCAGCCGAATCGAATGTTTTTCGTGTGGATACGAATATGTTAGCTTCGCCGCCCAGTGCAAACGCGCACTCTATGTTGCCGTTGAGGTCGGGTCTGAATACAGTCTCTTCTCCGCCGTTATCAAGAGTCAGCGACACAAGTTCAAAGTGCCGGTTCTTTGGCGAAACTCTGATTTTAATAATATCGTTTTCATTGATCTCATCGCCCGATTTAATATTAACATTGCCGAGGTGCCGCACACTGATATCGGCGGCTTTCTCGTTGTCGATTTTATAGTTGACCTTATAGTCTCTCTTTGCTGTTGTTATGGTTGCAGAGTTTGACCAGGCACTTTCCTTATCCTTTCCGTCTACCTTGCAAACGGTTGTAAGCACATATTCGTACTCTGTATTGGTTTTAAGTCCGGAAATGTCATAAGAGGTCGTGCCGACAGGAATAAGATTTGAAATCCTGTTATATTCACCGTTTTCAACTTGATAAAGATAGTAGCCCTCCGCATCCGGCCAGCCGGGAGTTTTATCGGGCTGCGACCAAGTAAGGCGTATCTCGTCTTCGTCAAGCAGTTCTGCCTCAAGGTCGACCACTGCCGGTGAAGGAGCACTGAGATTTGTCAAGTTATAGCCTATAAAGATGGTCTTGTTGTTTTCATCGCCGTAAAGGTGTCGGAACCACTGACCGAGCGTCCAGTCAAAGGTGTATTGCGTGTATACGTTTGCAGGGATTCCGTTTGAGGCAAGATCCGGACCGTCGATATCATTGACCACGCCGGTACAGCCTTCGGACGATGTCTTTGTGGTGGATACGCCCGAGCCGTTGCTGTAGCTCAAACTGGTTTCAAAACCAACATCATGCGAGAATAGTATACCATCGCCGAATACACCGAAGCTGATGGAGAAGTTGAAATAAAAACCGTGCGACATTTCTTCGGAAACGGATTTTATATTGCTTTTTCCCCACGAAACCTCGTTAAGACCGCCGTTATGTCCGAGTCGAATGGCGAGCTTACTGAGCTGCTCTGCACCCAAATGGCTGTAAACGCCCCAGCCGAGCTGATTGTACATAAACGGGTTGCCCTCGTTTCCGTCAAGCCAGTTTGCCGCTTTATCTATTTTTACCAAGGGATAATAGTATTTTTTATCTTTGTCTGTTTTATCCGATTCCCTTATGACGGCATGATAGTTCTTGTTATTCATATAACCGTTATACTCATCAACAAAGCCGTTGTAGTCGTCAACGCTCAGCTGCTGATATACCGGCTGCTGCGGAATGGAAAGCGTTATGGCGGTATCTCCCGACCATTTGCCGTTTTCGTCCAGTATCTCATAGGCGTAGATAAATACAGGCGTTCTGGACACAAGCACCGTGTTGTACGCCCGTGCCTTAACCGTCAGGGAATATTCCTTCTGCAGAGCCGTGGAATAGGTTTTGCTCCATTCAAGCGAGTAGCCTGCCGAGATGTTCACCTCAACGGGGGCGAGAAGCCCTCCGTAAGAGTAAGACATTCCGACGCTGAAGGAAACATTCTTCGATGAGGACTGCTCCAACTCGAAACTCTCTGTGATTGTATATGCGGTTTCGTTTTCGCCGGAGTCACTCAGCGCGGAGAAATACGGCGCAGCCTGTATGACTGCCTTGACCTCCGGGTCGCTGTAGGCATAGCTTACGCCCTTATATTTGGCTATAACACCGTCCTGGTTTCTGTCGCAGGCGGTGAGAAGTACCTGAGCCGTACAGCCGTAGTAATCACCGTACGCTTCGTTCGGACTCCAGTATGACAATGTCAGGTCAAAGCCGTTTGCCGCCTCATAGCTGTCGCTTGTATCCGGATAGGTTGCGGAAATCATACCCTTGCTGAAGGAATATTTATCCTCGTTACCGGTTTCGGCAGAGGTTACAAACACAATCTGCTCACGTCCTGCATTGTTGCCGTCAAAATTTCCGACGGCAACCGAGCGGAAGAATTCTGTCTTACCGCCGATCTCGCCCTCAAACCAGAAGTTGTTTGTTCTGCCGTTTGAGTTTGTGCGGAAAGAATACTCGTTTGAAGTGAGCTTGTAAAGTTCTCCGGTCTGGGCATTATAGTTGTACAGTGTGCCGTTGATAAAGACGAAATCTGCGGCGCTCGCACCGTTAAAAGCAACAGCCTCTACCGCTAAAGGCGAAACAACTTCTTTAGTTCTGGAACCGGCCTTCGTCCAACCGTTGGAAGCCATCACCTTATATTCGGATTGTACAAAGCCTCTGTTTCCGTTATTAAGGAGCGTTGTATATGCAATTTCGGATGAAGAAGTCGATGCAACAGACAAAGTGATACCAGCGACACTGGCACGTAAGCCCGCAACAAGGATATCTTCATATCCGTCGTTGTTGAAGTCTCCTGCCGTGATGCTGCAGGCGTTCATGCTGTTACTATTAAAAACAACATTATTTCGGACTTCTCCCTCCGGGCAAACATAGAATTTTTCATCGGCGTCGCCGTCCACAAACGAGGAGCCTCCGCCGGAAGAACTACCGCCGGCTTTTCCATATTTAATTTTTACCTGAGGACGATATAGATTCAAATTGCGACTGTTTACATTGTTTATGAAGAAATAGGACAGCACGGCGATGTCATCGATTTGGTCGCCGTTAAAATCGCCCACCACCATGTCTACACCCAGCTTATGAAATCGGTTGTCAAAGGTTGGGCCAGAGCTTCCACCTATGCTGTCACCATTTGCCCCTGGGTCCGTGGGACTTCCAACAGTGGTGTGATATAATTTTTTGTAGGAGTCATGAAGCATATCATTGCCGAAGCCGAGTTTTTTGCCTTCTCCCATAATGCTTGTGTTATTTAATAATACAAAGCTGTTTTTGCCGGTAAAGGAATATTCATACAGAAAGCAGCCGACAAAAGGTTCGTAATCAAAAGTCTGCATCAAACCTGTCGAGCGTTTTGTGTGCGGAACATAGATGATCAGCGTGTCCTTGCCGTCTCCGTCAAAGTCGCCTGCGGTAATGTTCAGATAGGCGTTGGTTTCAAGGTTTAGAGCACGAATAAGGCCTTTGTTGTCAAACATCCAGTTCATTTCGCCGACCCACTGTTTGCCTTTATATTCTCCCGTTCTTGTATCATATATATGAAGATAGACCTGCTTATCCGACTTATCAAGACCTACATAGGCAACATGGTCTCTCCTGCCTGAGCCGAACGGGTCAAAGGAAACGGACTGGACAAACGCATAGTACGTCTGAAGCGCACTGATGTCCATATTGGGCAGAGAGGCATCGGAAGCGGTTCCTTTTTTGGAAATAAAGTTCTTGAGAGACTCCGGGGTTCCTACATCCGCAATTTTGCCTGTTGCGGACGTGCCGTATGTCTCAAAATAAAGCAGTTCGTTTTTTTCAACCATTGCAAAGGGACGGCCGACAGCATACCCGTAAGGGTTGGTTGTATTGTCAAAGCCAGTGGGTTTTGTGTTTTTCATCAGAGTATTAGCGGCATCCGATGAAAACTGCGGCTCACTCGGGTCGGCGGCAAAGACCGACAGGGGCAGACATGCTGCGATTATTATGACCGACAGCAGCGCGCATAGCGAGCGCTTCAGAATGAATTTTTTGTACATAGAGAGTTCTCCTTTTCTTTTCACGGGGGAAAGATTGTTTTCGGGCGGGGATTTGCCGCAGCAAATCATAAAGTATTCTGTTATACTTCCTCTCTTACATTATATCAAATTATGTCGTCCTCTGTCGTGTCGTTTACGCTGTATATCGGTTGTTTACGCTGTAAACGGGGTGAAGTGTGAAATATCTCTTGCAAAACGAGAAAAAAGCCAGTAAAATAATGATGAAAAGTTCGGCGCTCCGAGTTATGAAGTTGAATGGAAAGGAATGGAATTTCGAATATGAAACGCTGCCTGCAGGTTGTTTGTACTGCCGTTTTTATACTGCTTTGTTTGGGGACAATGTGTTTTCTGCAGTTTTTTATTAAGACGGACATGTCGATTCGCTATATTGATTGGCAGTCTTCTGTCAAAATTGAGACAGACGGCTCCGAAAGTTCGTTGGATTATACCGTTGTGCCTCAAACAGGGGAGAGTTTTCGGCTTGAAACTGTTTTTCCGCCGACAGAGGAAAACGGGAATCTGGTGTTTGAAACGGCAGGGTTGGAGCTTACGGTTTGTATCAACGGAGTTGAAGTATGGCACTCCTCGTCCGCTGTCCCTGCAGGGGCAGCGGGACAGACACAGGCAGTAATTCCTATGCCGAGAAATGAAGAATGCCATGTCACAATGACATGTGTAGTTAAAAGTACAACCAGCTTGGTGTTTCCTCCGGCTGCTCGCTTTGTACCAGTAGAATACGATGCGACTGAGAGCTATGCATATGCTAATTTTTACGGAATTCCCGCCGGCGTAACCGCAGCGATTTCACTTCTTGTGGCGGGTATATTTCTTTTGGGAGTTGCACACAAAAAGCCCGACTGGAGTCTGATTCCGCTGCTTCTTGCGGCTGCCGGTCTTACGGCACAGTGGATTACAAAGGGAATGGGCTATTTCTTCCTGAATAACCGGTTGGTCGATTTTCTTATCCGCCGGGAGGTTGGCTTCTTCTTTATACTGTTACTGATTCTCTTTCTTGCAATGAACCGACAGCGGAAATTTTGGAAGTATTTTGGAATCACTACGGCGGTCAGCTTTACTACACTGTTGATTGCTTTCGGAATATCTGCCGCCGTAAATGGGTATCTTGCAGGATATATCGTGCAGATGTTCCGTGATACAGTTGAGCTTGGGCATTATGGGGAACTTTTGTATTGGATTACCGTTTGGCTGACTGCTGTTTGTGCTGTAATTTCTACATATGCAGTGATGTGCGCCTTTGTCACGCAGCGAACGGAAACACAGGCGCTCCGCCTGCACAATCAGCTGATTCTGGACGGATATCGTGCCATCGAAAGCAAAATGAGGGCAAGTGCGGCAATCAGGCATGAGGAAAGACACAGAATTGTTGCCTTGGAGTCGGCTTACAAAAAGGGAGACTATGAAACTCTGGGCAAAATGCTGCAGGATATGAGAGGACAGTGCGAGCACCTGGCGCAAACACACTTTTCCAAAAATTTCGTTGTCAATGCTATTTTGCAGGATGCTGCCTACAGAGCGGCACGGGCGGGAATATCATTTGATGCCACTGCTTCGGTGTCCGCAGAGATTCCGATTTCCGAAAATGAACTGTGCGGGCTGCTTATGAATATGTTGGATAATGCTATAGAGGCGGCCTCGCGCTGCACGGAAAAAAGCTTTATCCGATTCAAGGCAGAGGAACGAAACGGTTTTCTCGCCGTAAAATGTGAGAATTCGTTTATTGAAGAGCCAAAACAGGATAAGAACGGGCAGTATATTTCTACAAAGGATGAAAAGGAAAGTCATGGCTTTGGATTAAAGCTTATGAACGCTGTCGCAGAGAAATATCACAGTATGCTGGATATTTTTATTTCGGATGAAAATGTTTTTACTGTTCAGACCGCTTTAAGAATTCCGAAAAAATAATAAAATCAGCGGGTGTCATTCATTTGAAAATGACACCCGCTGATTTTATTGATTTATATATCGTATAAATGCGCTTTGAAAGGCTTTATAGTATGTACGCCCCACAGGAAGCATATCACCATTTCGAAGCGTTAGGTCCGTCCGTCCGATTTCCTTTACTCTGCTCAGATTCACCAGAAAGCTGTTATGACAACGTGAAAAATGGCCTTTTGGAAGCTGTTTTTCAAACTCGGTAAGAGAAAGATAATAGGTGTTGCTGTTTCCGGAACTTTGATGAATGATTATGTTGTGGTTATAACTTTCTACATAACGTATTTCCGACACGGAGAAATGCAGTATCTTATTACCGATGCTAAGCGTGACTGCTTTGGGTAAGTAATTCAATTTAAGATCCGTACGGATTGCATTTGCCAGTGCTTCCCGGCAAATCGGTTTAAGAAGAAAATGAATGGGCTGTACATCATAGCCCTCGGAAAGATAATTGTCGCATGCGGTCACAAATATAATTGAAATACGGTCGTCCTTGCTTCGCAGAGAACGCGCCAACTCCAGTCCCGTCATGCCGTTCATCTGAATATCCAAGATAAGCAGATTGAACGGTTTCTCGACATCAGAATTCATCCTTTTCTCAAGTTCCGCGGCAGAGGGAAAAGCTGTTATCGCATACGGAATACTTTCTCCATCCAGCAGCTCCCTGCAGAAAGAATGCAATTGTTCTCTCATGACCGGATCGTCATCACAAACGGCTATTCGGTATGTGTTCATTTTCTCACCCGCAATCACATGCACTTTAATACATTATATCATAAAACCGATCGGAAGCTGATTACCAGTTCCTCACATTCCGATTTATCGATATCTTATTATACCATAAATCTTCCCATATTTCAACCCCTTCCGCTTACATTCCGCCCATGCCCTGGTCGGCGTCCTGCAGGACATCCTCCAGGGTATAGCCTTCTTCCATACAGACGAAGCCGAATCCTTCCACAAATTCGCCGTCATTGTTTTCGGCTATTGATTCGCCATAGCCCGCGTAATCGAAAAACTCGTCAATTTCATAGGGCAAAG
>OJMH01003670.1_pt1 | contig 11088 bp, 7 predicted proteins | sample 1597111 | NCBI WGS metagenome assembly OJMH01 (sample SAMEA2452115, study PRJEB22498) | human gut metagenome
AAACTTTCGCCGCCGCGCCGGTTGGCCGGAACCTGTAGCGGCAGCAGCCGGAAGGGGATGCCGCGCCGGGCGGCGAATTGGCGGCAGTATTCGGCGTCGGCCAGACTGGCCGTGCCGCGGATGCCGTGTTCGCAGTGGACGGCGACGACTGCAATCCGGTAAGGCGCGGCGAAACGGGCGGCCAGCAGCAGCAGCGCGCAACTGTCGGCGCCGCCGGAAAAGCCGACGAAAAAGGTGCCGCCTTGCCAGGCTGCCAGCAGAGCTTCGATGCGGTTAAAATCCATGATAAAACCTTCCGGAACGGTTGAATTGTCGGACCTTCGGCCTATAATATAAGATGAATTGAAATCTTTGTAAAGAAAGGATCCGAAGAATGGCCTACATTGTCGCGGCGACCGCCAACTTGCACAAAGTCGAAGAGTATCGCGAGTTGCTTGCCGATCAGAAAGTGGAGCTGAAATCGCTGGCCGATTATCCGAATTTTCCGGAAGTGGAGGAGGATGGCGCGACGTTCCGGGAGAATGCCGCCAAAAAGGCGTTGAGCGCCTGTATTTATTGCGACGTGCCGGCTTTTGCCGACGATTCCGGACTGGTCGTCGACGCGCTGAACGGCGAACCGGGGATTTATTCCGCCCGATATGCGCCGACCGAGGCGGAGCGAATTGCCAAAGTCTTGCAGAAGCTGGCGGGCCAGACCAACCGGAAGGCCCGTTTCGTCTGCGCCATCGCCATCGCCGCCAACGGCGAAGTGATCGAGACGTTTGAGGGCGTGGTCGAAGGGTCGATCATCGAGGCGCCGCGCGGCGCGAACGGTTTCGGTTACGATCCGATTTTCGTGCCGGACGGCTATACGCAGACTTTTGCCGAAATGCCGGCGGAGTTGAAAAATAAGATCAGCCACCGGGCGAAGGCGTTTGCCAGGGCGTTGGAATTCGTCGAGGACGAAATGTCCGTGCTGGATGACGATTTTTGAGCGCGGGAGGAAATTGACATGGCATCGGATTTTGTTCATCTGCATCTGCATACCCATTACAGCCTGCTGGACGGCGCCTGTACGGTCAAGGGCCTGATCGAGCAGGCGAAGCTCTACGACATGCCGGCGGTGGCGATGACCGACCACGGCTATATGGGCGGCACCCAGGATATGTACCAGAATTTCACCAAGGCCGGCCTGAAACCGATCATCGGCTGCGAAGCCTATGTTTCGCCGACGACCCGGTTCGACCGCAATCCGTCCAATCCGCGCATCCGCGGCTATCACCTGGTGCTGCTGGCCAAAAATATGGACGGTTATCACAGCTTGTGCAAGCTGCTGAGTGAGGCTTATATCAACGGCATGTATTACAAGCCGCGGATCGACAAGGAGATTTTGCAGCAGTACCACGAAGGGCTGATCGCCCTGTCCGCCTGCATCGGCGGCGAGGTGCCGTCGGCGGTCCTGAATGACGATATGGCCGAAGCCGAGCGGCTGATCGGCGAATATTGCGAGATCATGGGACGGGACAATTTTTACCTTGAATTGATGGATCACGGCATGCCGGAGGAGCGCAAGGTCAACCGTGCGCTGGTGGAATTCAGCAGGAAACTCGACCTGCCGCTGGTGGCGACCAACGACGTTCATTATCTGAAAAAAGAGCACGCCAAGGCGCATGAGATCATGCTCTGCATCCAGACGCAGGCGAAACTGGACGATCCGAAGCATTTCCGTTTTTCGGCGCCGGAGTTCTATTTCAAGAGTCCGGAGGAGATGATGGCGCTGTTCAAAGAGTTGCCGGAAGCGATCACCAACACGCGGGCCGTCGCCGAACGCTGCGAAATCGAGTTCAAATATGCGCCGCACGTCAACCATTATCCGGTGTTCAATATTCCCGATCCGGCCGTTTCCGAGAAGGAATACCTGCGCAACTTCTGTATCGAAGGCATCAAACAGCGTTACGGATTCGATCCGCGTTCGGAGAACCTGACCGATTTCCAGAAGACCGTCGTTGAACGGATGGATTATGAACTCAATATCATCGACGGCTCGAAATACTGCTCTTACTTTCTGGTGGTCAGCGACTTCATCCGGTATGCGAAATCGCAGGACATCCCGGTCGGACCCGGCCGCGGCAGCGGCGCCGGCAGCCTGGTGGCGTATGCGACCGGCATCACCGATATCGAGCCGCTGCGGTTCAATCTGCTGTTCGAGCGTTTCCTGAACCCGGAGCGCGTCAGCCCGCCGGACTTCGACATCGACTTCTGCGAACAGCGCCGCGGCGAAGTGATCGATTATGTGCGCAACAAATACGGTCATGACAGCGTGGCGCAGATCTGCACCTACGGCACCTTGAAAGCCAAGGCGGTGATCAAGGATGTCGCCCGGGTGCTCGGACATGATTTCGAACATGGCGACCGGATCACCAAATTGATTCCGGCTGATCCGAAGATGACGCTGGCCAAGGCCCGCAAGGAGTCCAAGGAGCTCAACGAACTCATCGAGAAAGAGGATTGGGTCAAGGAAATTTTCAGCTATGCCGAGGTGCTCGAAGGGATCAACCGGCAGTTGGGCATCCACGCCGCCGGCGTGATTATCGGCGACCAGCGGCTGGACAATTTGGTGCCGCTGGCGCGCGGCGCCAAAAATGAAATCATCACCGAATTTCCGAGCGTGCCCTGTGAAGAGCTCGGTTTGCTGAAGATGGACTTCCTCGGCCTGCGGACGCTGACCATCATTCACAATGCGGTCAACCTGATCAGGAAATCGCGCGGCTTTCATCTGGATATCTCCAATATTCCGCTCGACGATCCGAAAACCTACGAGTTGCTGAACCGGGGCGACACCGTCGCGGTGTTCCAGTTGGAATCCACCGGCATGCAGAATCTCTGCCGCCAGTTCGGCGTGGAGACCATCGAGCATATCATCGCGTTGCTGGCGATCTACCGGCCGGGGCCGATGCAGTTCATCCCGCAATTCATCGCCCGCAAACGCGGCGATGAGGAGATCGTCTACGAAAATCCGAAGATGGAGCCGTTGCTGAAGGAAACCTACGGCATCATGCTCTATCAGGAGCAGATTATGCAGGTGGTGCAGGTGCTGGCCGGATTTTCGCTGGGCGGCGCCGATATCCTGCGGCGGGCGATCGGCAAGAAGAAGGCCGACGTGCTGGCGCAGCAGAAAGCAAAATTCGTCGCCGGCTGCGCCGAACACAGCGGCATCAACGAAGCGGTGGCCAATGCGATCTGGGATAAAATCGAGATGTTCGCCGGCTACGGCTTCAATAAATCGCACAGCGCCGCTTACGCGATCGTCGCTTATCGGACCGCTTACCTGAAAGCCAATTATCCGGTGGAATTCATGGCGGCTATGCTCACCAGCGAGCTGGACAACGCCGAAGAGATCGCGTTCCTGATCAACGCCTGCCGGGAGATGCACATCAAAGTGCTGCCGCCGGACGTCAACGCCAGCGATATCAGCTTCGGCGTTTCCAACGGTTCGATCGTTTTCGGGCTCGGGGCGATCAAAGGGGTCGGCGAGGCGGCGGCCGGCCGGATTATCGAGGCGCGCGAGAGCGAAGGCGCTTTCAAGGATTTCACCGATTTTTGCGAACGCTGCGGCGATGCGCTGAACTCCCGGATGATCGAACATCTGACCCGGGCGGGAGCGTTCGATTCGCTCGGTCTGCGCCGGTCGCAGATTCTGGCGATCGCCGAACCGACGATGAGTTATGCGGCCGGCCGGATCAAGGACCGCCAGAGCGGACAGGGGTCGCTGTTCGACCTGCTCGACGACGGCGACAAGGCGGAAATCTGCACGATTCCGGTGCCGGATATTCCGGAGTTTGATCCGGACGAGATTTTGAAAAGCGAAAAGGAGTTGCTCGGGTTTTATGTGACCGGTCACCCGTTGGCGCGCTATGCGGAGTTGATCAACACGATGTCGACGTTGAAACTGCGCAACCTCGACCAGTTGGGCGACAACGTCGGCGTGCGGATCGGCGGTATGATCAAGAGCGTGCAGAAGAAATACAGCAAGAACAACAACAAACCGTTCATGGTTTTGACGCTGGAAGACCTCGACCACAGCGCGGAATGCATGATCTATGAGCGCGGTATCGAACGACTGGAGCAATCCGGCATCGAACTGACGCCGGAGATGCCGATTTTCATCGAAGCGTTGAGCAGCCGGCGGGATGAAAGCGAAAAACCGCGGCTGATTATCGAGAATGTCGTGACGATGCAGCAGGCGCCTGAATTGTATACCGAAGAATTGCTGCTTTATCTGTACGAAAAGAACACTGACGCCGCCTTGCTGGATCATTTGAAAGCGCTCTGTTTGGAGTATCGCGGCGAAACGCGAGTGATCCTTTGCGTCAGTTGTCCGGAACCGCAGGAGCGGGTGGTTTTCGTCGAGGTGAGGGCGTTCACGGTGCGCGTCTGCTTCGAACTGCTGGAACGCCTTACTTCGCTGCTCGGAGAGCAATGCTACAAACTGAAACCGAACAAAAAGGTGCCGGAAGCCAGGGCGCGCAATTGGACGCCGCGGCCGGTGATGCAGAATTGAGCGGACCTCCAGCGCCGGCGCCGGCTTGCAGTAGGCCGGACCGTCGAAAAGTCCGCGTATAAAACCGGGATATCGGCGGCGGCCGGAATTATGGCGCCGGCGCCAAATCCGGTTCCGGCGGCTGTTCCGGCTTGAGAATCCGCTGCCGATGTTCCAGATCGTAGAATTCCCGGCGAAACGGCAGCGCGTATTCGCCGAGCAAATCAACCGGCAGTCCGACCGCGGCGCTGAATTTTTCTTTGTTCAACAGCAACGGCCGGCAGAAACGGTTGATGAAGCAGATCAATTTTCCCTCGTCATCAACAGTCGGCGCGCCGCCTAACAGCAGTTCGCCGTAAGCCTCGTCCGGCTGCCCGGACAGCATCAGCGCATTGGCCTTCAACAGCCGGGCCAGGGTCAACAGCTCCTGCTTTTTCACATCTTCATCCGGCAGCCGTTCGGCCCGTTTCCGCAATTCGGCCGCGCCGTAGGCTTGACAGCCGCCCTGCCCGGCCAGACCGGCCGCCAGGCTGTAAGCCAGCCAGAAGCCGGGTTGCTCCTGTTCGGCGGCAATGCCGGTGAAATAAACTTCCAGCCAGGCCGCCGGCATCTTTTCCTCCAGCAGCCGCAGGTAATCGTTGGCCAGATAAAAGGACAACGGAAATTCCCGGACCGCCTCGGCAAACAATTGGTCGCTGCCGGCGATGTCGTGTTTCCAGCCGTCGATGAACCGGTTGACGCCGGATTCGCCCATCGCCAGATTTTCCGGCAGCAGGCGGTCATCCCAGGTGAAACGTACCGGATAGTACAGCGCGGAATCCTGGTCCAGCCTGTCCAGCAGGGCTTGTGCTTCCGTATTTTCCGGCTCTCGGCGAAGCGCCATCTGCGCCAGCACCATCGCCTGAACCGGATTCGGCGTAATCGCGTTCTTGTAATCATCCGCCAGGGCGAGCATCGCCGGCAGAATGCCCCGCTCGGCCGCCCGCGTCAGATAAGCGATTGCCTCCGGCGTGCGCTGTTCTCCCGGCTGGCTGGCATAAATTTCCAACAGGGCGGGCGGATAATTCAAGTCGGCCGCCAATTTCAACAACTGTTCCGCCCGCGTCCGCCGGCTTTCATCCGCTGTGTCCTTCAAGTGTTCGTAGGCGGCGAAAATTGCCGGCGGATATTTCTTTTTCATCGCCCGTTCCAGCCAGTTGACTGCCGGGGTCGTCTTGCCCTGTTCCCGGTAAACCCGGGACAGCGCGTATTCCGCCTCCGCATAACCGGCTTCCGCCGCCGGCAGCAGCAGTTCGGCCGCTTTGGCCAAATCCCGCTCGACGCCGCGGCCTTCCAGGTACAAAAGTCCCAGTTTCATCTTTGCCGGGACAAAATTTTCCTCCACGCAGAAGCGGTACAGTTCCACCGCCCGCGGCAGGTCCTCTTTCAAACCGCGGCCATGTTCGCAGGCATCGCCGAGCAGGTAGAGCGAAGTCAAATTCTTTTGGCGGGCATATTCACTCAACTGCGGTATGACCACCTCGTAGAGCTTGTCGGCCCGCTGCCGGTCCGGCAACGGCGTGCCCCAGCCGTTTTCCAGCATTACCGCCTGATAGTAAATCGCCGCCGGGTGGTTGCCCAGCGCCGCTTCCCGGAAATAATCGGTCGCCGCCTGATAATCGACGCCCCCTTCGCCATAGCCGAGCAATGCCTGCTGGCCGAGTTCCGTCTGCGCCGGACTGCTGCCGTGACGGGCCAGTTCGATCAAGCGCTCCTGTTTCGAAGTGGTCAGCGTGTACATCCAGTCGCTGTCGCTTTCGCAGCCGGTTGCCAGCAACAATAGTCCGGCGGCGGCCAGCCGAATCGAAATCCGCTTTTTCATGGCATTCTCCCTCAGGAATCAGCCCGGCAAACCGAGGTTATCTCGGATTCCAGGTGAAGCCCATGTTGAAATGAAATCTGAGTTTGCTCGACAAACCGTCAACATTGTTCAACACCGGATAAGCCAGATCGAGCTTCACCGGCGCATTCAGATAAGGCACCTTGATGCGCAGGCCGTAACCGACGCCGACATTGAAATTGCCGATGCCGAAACTGTAGGGATTGCTCCAGACGCTGCCGGCGTCGACGAACGCCGCGCCGCGGATGAACTGCCAGATCGGATGACTTATTTCAGTGGTCAGCAACAGCATCGACGAACCGCCGACATTGTGGTCGTCCTTGTCGACCGGCGACACTTCCCGGTAGGGGAAGCCGCGCAGCGTATCGCCGCCGCCGAGGAAATAGCGTTCGTACAACGGCACCGTATTGTCGCCGTCGAAATCGTCAATGACGCCGATCTTGCCGCCGATGTGCCAGATCAGCGCTTTGTCGAGGAAGGAATAATAATAACTTCCCTGGCCTTCCAAACGGTAGAAATTGTGCGACGAGGCCAGAATTTTCAGCGCCGCCGCCGACAGGAAGCTGACCTGGTAACCGCTGGTCGGCTCCATCAGGCTGTCGCGGGTATCGCGGTTCAGCAGCAGCGACACCTGGCTGACCCAGTCGTGCGTCTGCAGGTCGCGCAATTCCTGCGACAAACCGCGGCTCATATCCTTGACGTCGACCCGTTCGAATTTATAACCGAGCGTCGCGCTGGTGAAATCATCGAAAAACCGACGGGTCAGCGCCATGCGGCCGCCGATGCGGTCCTCCTGCCAGTTGTCGTAAAGAATCTGGTTGACATAGGCCGAGAAATCGAAGCGCAGCGGCAGATCGAACAGCCACGGTTCGGTGAAATCGAGGTTGACCATACTGCGTTCAAGGCCGCCGATCGCCTGCAGGCGCATCCGCTGGCCGCCGCCGAGGAAATAGTTGCTCGGTTTGGTGATGTCCATGTTGATGTTGGACAACTCCACCATACCGGCCAGACTGTTGAAGTCGGAATACCCGGCGCCGATTTTAAAACTGTAGAAGTCCTTCTCCTTCACCTCGAAATGGACATCGCGCTCACCGACTTTGTCGGCGTTGGCGGTCACCGCCTTGACTTCGTCGAAATAACCCATCCCCATCAGGCGCGATTTGCTGGCTTCCACCCGGTTCGGGTCGAGCAGGTCGCCGTCGTGGATCACCAGCTCGCGGCGGATCACCTTCTCCTGGGTCAGTGTATTGCCGGAAATCACCACCTTGTTGACCGTGTATTTCCGGCCTTCGTTGATATCGAAAATCACCTTGACGGTATGGTTCGTGAAATCGGCCTGGCGTTCCGCCCGGCAACTGACATCGGCATAGCCGTGCGTTTCGTACTCTTTGGTAATCGCCTCGCAGGCGGCCGTTTCCAGCGCATAATCGAAAACCTGATCCGGCTTAAGCTTGATCAGCGCCAACAGCTCGTCGGTCGGCAGCACCTGATTGCCGACCAGTTCCACGCTGCTGATCCGGTAGGGTTCGCCTTCGAAAATTTTAAAATTGATATCGACGTATTCCGGATCGTCCGCCGTCGGCGTCACGGTAATGTCCTCGACCTTGAAGTCGAGATAGCCGTGATTCCAGTACAAGTCGCGCAGCCGCGCCTTGTCCAGTTCCAGTTCGCCGGAATCGAACAGCCCCCAGCCCAGGATGGAGATCCAGCTGAAATAACTGTGCCGGTTGGCGATGGCGCCGCGCATGTCCGGCGCATCGACGGCGGTGGCGCCGTCGAATTCGACGTCGTTGACCTTCAGGCGCAAATGCTCCTCGATGTGAAAGGTGACGGAGACTTCCTGCTCGCCGGTTTTCTTCACCAGCGGAATGATCCGCGCTTCGTTGTAGCCTTTGTCGCGGTAAAATTCCCGCAGCTTCCGGGTGCCTTCCTCCAACTGGCGGTTGTTCAGCAACGTTCCCGGCTGAATGGCGACCAGATTGCGCAACTCGGCGGTCTTGAATTTCTGGTTGCCTTCGAAGATCACTTCCGACACTTCCGGATTGAGCTGGACTTTGAACACCAGCACCAGCCGTCCGTCCGGCAGTTCCTGCGTCTCGAACACCACATCGGAAAAATAACCGCTCTTCGACAGCCGGGCGATATCCTCCCGGACGATGGCCGGGTCATATTCCGTCCCGGCACGCTGCTGAATATTGTACAACAGCAGCTCTTCCTTCTGCGGATGTTTGCCCTGTTGCTCAATTTTCACTTCGGCAATCTGTTCGGCCCAGGCCGAAGATCCCAACCCGAAGGCCATCACCAACGCCAGCTGCCACTTATTCAGTTGCTTCACAAAAACAGGCCCTTTCCTTATTCGACGTGAGCCGGACGATCAGCATCGCTGAAACGGCTCTCACTGCAAAATTCCATTCGTTGCGGGAAGAAACGCAGCTTGACATAGCCGGTCTGTCCGTTACGGTTCTTTTCGACGATCAATTCGGCTTCCAACCCGTCGCGCAACGACTCCGGCGTAACGATTTTCGCCTCGTCGCGGTCGCGGTGCAGGAAGGAAACGATATCGGCATCCTGCTCGATCGCCCCGGATTCGCGCAGATGGCTCAGTTTCGGGCGGCTCGAGGCGCCGGCGGTTTTTTCCACTTCCCGGTTCAACTGCGCCAGTACCAGGATCGGCAGATTCAATTCTTTGGCCAATTGTTTGATGCCGCTGGAAATTTCGGCGACTTCCTGCTGGCGGCTGTCGATCCGGCCGTCCGCTTTCATCAACTGCAGATAGTCGATGACGATCAACTCGATTTTCTCGTTGTAATAAAGCCGCCGCGCTTTGGCCCGCAATTCGGCGATGGTCAGGCCGCCGGTCGGATCGATGAAAATCTTGGCCTTCCGGAAAACGCTGACCGCCTGGGTCAATTTCGGCAGTTCATCGCTGCGGAACGAATGGTCGTAGAAACAGCTTTCGGAAATTTTCGCTTCCGTGCACAGCAGCCGCCGGGCAATCTGGTCGGCGGTCATTTCCAGGCTGAAGAACGCGATCGGCCGCTGCCGGTTGCCCTGCAGCGCGACATTGCGGATAATATTCAGCGCCATCGACGTTTTGCCGATCGACGGGCGCGCCGCCAGCACGAACATCTCCCCCGGCTTCAATCCGGCCGTCATCCGGTCCAGGTCCGGGTAGCCGGTCGGAATGCCGACTTCGACTTCATGGTTGATAATCTGCTGAATGCGCCGGAAGGTCTCGACGATGCCGTCCTTGATCGGCACGATGTCGCTGCGGGTATTCTGGTTGCGTACTTTGAAAATATCCGTTTCGATCTCTTCGACGACGGTTTTCGCATCGGAATCGGCGTCGTAACATTTGACCAGCGCCTCGGAACAGACCGCGATCATTTTGCGCAATACCGCCAGCTCCCGGACGATGGAACACCAGCTTTCCAGATTGGCGGTCGTCGCGATGCAGTGATAGAGTTCCGCCAGGAACACTTCACCGCCGATGTCTTCGAGCCGGTTGAGCTTGTGAAGGTGGTGGGCGACGCTGATCAAATCAATCTGCAGCTCGCCGGCGTTGTGCAGATCCCAGATCGCCTGAAAAATTTCCCGGTGAATATGCGAATAGAACACCTCGGCGGAGCCGAGATGTTCGATCGCCATATCCACGCACGGACGCGGCTCGCGCAGCATCGCCGCCAACACCGCCCGCTCCGCATCGAGATTGTGCGGCTGGGGACGGTCGCCGGCGACGACACCGGGTGTCGCCGCGCCTGCGAATGGTCTTCTGTCATCCGGCATAATCAGGCACGGACAACCCAGACTTTGACGGTGGCATTGACGTCATGATGCAATTTGATTTCGACATCATAACTGCCGAGCTGCTTGATCGGCTCATCCAATTTGATTTTCTGATGTTCCACTTCATAACCGCTCTCCGCCAATTTTTCGGCGATGGTGCGGGCGCCTACCGAACCGAACAACTGATCGTCTTCGGAAGCCTGCGCCGCGATGGAAAGCTCCACCTCGGCCAGTTTGGCGGCCAGCGCCTGGGCGGCGGCCAGCTCTTCCTGGCGGCGCTGCTGGATCTTTTCCTGACGGGCCGCCAGCAGGCGCAGCGTGCCGGCGGTGGCTTTGGCAGCCAGGCCGCGCGGCAGCAGATAGTTGCGGGCATAACCCGGCGCCACCGACACTTCCGCGCCGGCCAGACCGAGGTTCTCGACATCTTCGAGCAAAATAAGTCTTACGTTAGCCATGACCAAAATTCTCCTTCAGATTAATAAACCAGGCTGATGATTCTGGCCCGCTTGATCGCCATGCTGAGCATCTTCTGGTGGTTCAGACAGGTTCCGGTAATCCGACGCGGCAGAATTTTGCCTTTTTCCGTCTGGAATTTTTTCAATGTTTCAGCATCCTTGAAGTCGATATAATTGACCTTCGCTTCACAAAAACGGCAAATTTTCGGCTTGGCAGCCTGTCTTCTGCGTGAACTTCTCTTCAGCATTTTATTTTAAGCCTTTCTAAACTTGTTGCCAAATTTTCAAATTTCCCCCGGCCGGCGGCCGGAACCTTGTTACCCGAATTTAAAATGGAATGTCGTCATCGACGTCATTGCCGACGTTGAACGCGTCGTCCGGCAGCGGCGGCATGCCGCCCGGACCGGCCGGCGCGCCGCCCTGATTGTAACGCGGCGCTTCATTCTGTC
>OJMH01003671.1_pt1 | contig 11087 bp, 9 predicted proteins | sample 1597111 | NCBI WGS metagenome assembly OJMH01 (sample SAMEA2452115, study PRJEB22498) | human gut metagenome
TATCGCCTACGCAGAGATTGAAGGTTTGCATAAGCGTGCCGTCGTTATAAAACGTAATCGTATACACCTGGTTCCAGCGACCGTGAAGCGTGACATCCCCCACCGTCGTTATCCGCGTTATGCGGGCGGCGTCCGGCGCGGTCGAGCCGTACCACCCCATAAACCGGTAACCGCTCCTCGACGCATCGGCCAGCACGACCGGCAGTGCTTCTACCGTGAACGCACCGGGATTGCCGTGCGTATACCCGTCTATATACATGATCGTGTAGGTAATTATCTCCCATTGCGCATAAAGCGTCGCCGCAGACACATCCTTGTCCCACGCCCGGAACATTTCTCCGTCCGCATCCGCATACGGTGTGCCGTTACCGTCACTCCACCCGGTAAACGTATACCCCGTTCGATCCGGCACACCCAGATCAGACGTTTCCCCGTACGTCAGAGTTACCTGCGTACTGTTCGCGTCGTATGCAACGAGCGTCACCAGCGTCGTATGCGCTACCATTACCGGCATTAGCTGCATACTGCCGTTGCCCTGTGCCGCTCCATAATCCCCGTTCACCACCGGTGTGCAGTCCGGCATAACGACGTATTGGAAAGCCTGACCCTCCTGCGCCGTATTCCCCGGCCAGTCCACTATTTTCCAATAGCTGAAACTGTACCCGGTTATAACAGGTATCCTCGCCGCCAGCTCGCTTTCTATACTGCTGCCCGACAAAGCCGTTATGCTGTTGGCTCCCTCCATTCCGTCCGGCATATCGAAGTATATCGTATGCTCCTCCTGCTCCCATTCCGGCGTAAGAACTATGACGCTTCCGGCTTCTATCGCTCCTTCGTATTGCAGCGAATCATCCAGATACTTCGTCGATCCGTTGTCCTCGTATAGAAACCGCTCAAACGCATAGTGCTCTCTGTACCCGTACTCCGACGCGGAAAACAGTTCGTACATGTCATTGATTATCCCCGCCGCCGTCGAATAGCGCAGATACCCTTCCGTCTCCGTAAACCCGTCATTGGTGTACCAGATTACCTGCGCCGTTCCGCCGGCCTGCGTGACGATCTTTATCTGATACACATCATAGGCCCAGTGCGCCGTCAGCTCGGTATCTGCCGCCAGATTCCAATACGTCTGCGTAGGTTCTCCGTTCTCATCCGAATACTGGACGCTGCCCGCAAACCATCCAATAAACCGATACTGGGCGCGCTCCGGCACCGGCAGCATATATGCCTGTCCGTACGTTACTGTTGTCGGCGGGCAGTCTCCCTCCGCTGGATGCTGTTCGCTGTCGTTCATATCGAACGTAACGGTATACGTCTCAGCCGTCCACGCGGCATACAGATTGATGTCGCCCGTCCGTCCCGCTGCAAAACTTTCCCCTGCCGGCTCCGTCAGCGCCTCGTCCGTATACCATCCCGCAAACGTATACCCGACCCGTGTCGGCAATGCGAATGTTACCGCGTCCTCTATCGTATAGGCTGTCTGCGTCGTTTCCATCGTTCCGCCGTTCGGTTCGTAATAGATTATGTACTCCGTGGGCGTCCACGCGGCATACAGCGTCACCGCCGCTGCTTTATTCGTCCAGGGCGCCGTCGAGTCTATCGCCTGCCCCGCAGCCGCCCCGTCCTGCACACCGTCATACCAGCCGCCGAATTCATATCCCGTTCGAACCGGCGTCGGCAGTTCCGGATAATCCGCATACTCTACGACAATGCTCTCCGTCGTGTTTCCGCCCAGCGTATCGAACGTGATTGTCGTTGTCCGCACCTCTATGTTCTCTGCGTACGCCGCCCAGCCCTCAGATTGCTGAAAACCTGCGGCGTTCACGCTGCTCACGTACACCACCGGGTCTCCGCACATTTCGAATATGCCTTCCCCGATGCTTACTGCATTGTTCGCATCGCTGAAATCTACTTCCTCCAGCGCCTCGCAACCCATAAAGGCATAGGAGTCGATTATCAGCAGCGTATTACCCGCATCCACTGTCTCCAACGTGCTGTTACCGGCAAACGCAAATTCGCTAACGCTCTCATAACCCTGTAAATCCACCGACGTCGCTGTCCCGACGTACCGCAGATATACCTTGCCCAGGGTCAGCGCGTCTCCGTCCGTTTCCGCCCAGCTAGTGCCGCTGAATGCCCCCGATTCCACAAACCGCATCTCCGGCGCCGTCACGCTCGCCAGATTCGTACAGCGTGAAAACGCCTCCGCATGGACTGTCTGCGCATTGCCCAAATTGACTGCGGTCAGGTTCGTATTCCCCGTGCACGCATACGGCGCTATTTCCGTCACTGTTGCCGGTATCGTCAGCTGCGTCACTGCGCTTTCTCCTGCTTGCTTATTACACGGTACCGCTATGAGCGTTTCCACCGCCTCGTTATACAGTAACCCGTCCACCGATTCATATACCGTATTCCCCGCGTCGACCGTTATGCTCTCCAGCTGCGCACACTCCCGGAATACTCCCGCTCCGATTGATTCCACCGTTGCCCCTATGGTAAACGTCGTCAACGCCGTTCCCGCAAACGCTCCGTTCCCTATCGTCTTAAGCTCCGAGCCCGCCGCAAACGTCACCGTGCTCAACTGGGGACTCCGCGCAAACGCATAGGCTCCTATCGTTTCCACCGAACTCGGGATTACCACTTCCGTATAGTTCTTCCCGTATCCTCCGTTAGCAAACGCATTGGCTCCGATCGCTTTGACCGCCTTGTCATCTATTGTTGCCGGAATGTTCAGAACCGAACTTCCTCCGCTCTTTCCCGCATAGCCGGTGATTTCCACTCCCCCGTCTATGTCCCGCGTCAGATACGTCGGCGTACCGCCTACTTCTATGTTCCGCAGCACGTACTTGATCATTTCCCCGTCATACAGCGACATATTGTGCACCACCGGGATATTGTTATGCACCCCCTGCCGGATCGCTCCGTTCCCGTTTAACCGCGTCACGTTATCCATTGTGAACCTTTTCGTATAGCGTATAAACCCCTCGTACGTCCGGTTCTCATCGGTACCCAGTTGCGAATCCAGGTCTACACTCATATCGTTGTATAACATTGGTGCGCCGCCGGTAAATACTTCGGCAGCACCGTAATAATCGTAACTGAGATTTCCGATAACTCCGGCATAATCGGTCAGATCCCCGGTGTATTCTAAATACTGTGGGGCATATTCGTTTAGTAGAGTCTGCGCCACCGTCAAATAATAGTCTGGCATTTTTGTAACTAATACAGGATTAATACCGGTTACTGCAACGGCAAACATAGGCATAATCATTTGGAACTGCGTCAACTGCGTTAGGATCCATAATGACAAAACTCCGGATGACAATAAAATATTACCGCCTATGGTTGCCCCATAATTAAAATAGGCTCGGGCCGCTTCTATGCCTTTGCTGCCCATTCCTGCATTTTCCAGTGTATCCAGTAAAAAATCCGTATCCGAATACCCGCCCATCGCATACACTTCGATGTCGCTGTACAAGGTATCGTAATTGTCGTTCCACCGGTCGTTATAGTGGTAGTATACATCCTGATCATTTATGCTGACCAGCCCCGGGCCGCCCATAAAGGAATCCGCCAGACTCGTCTTGGCCGAATGCGACCCCAGGTACGGGGTGTCGAAACTGAACAGACCGGCCACCATATCCGGGTGATCGAGCGCGTACTGCAAGTTGGTCAGCCCACCGCGGCTGTGCCCTATGAGGTTAAGTCTTGGCAATACACCGCCATTATAATACGCTATATCATAAATAATCTTACTGAGTGCATAGTTGAATTGTTTATAGATGTAGTTGTTAGAAGCATTGGGATTATATGCCTCAAACAATAATATAATGTGATGGGAGGAACTTGGGAGAGTCTTTACAGAATAATGTTCATCATAGTCGTTGTAATTAGTTTGCGCCTTTTGATCATTCAAAGGAACAAGAAAGAACTTCACATCAGGCTGTTCCGTTTCGCTAACATTCCGCATCAACGCCCAATATATATCCGCATCTTCTCCTGTACTCTGCTTGACTAAGGCATTCAACTGTTGTACCGGCGATTGCTCATCATAAGCAAATGCTCCACTATTGTCGTTGCTCCAATGTTTTGCATCCGCATCTAGTCCATGTGTAAATACTGTAACAGATGGCGCATCTGTTGACACAGTTTTTTTGTTTGAAGTCGACAGATCATACCAGTCATTAAATACCTTTTTCCCTGTTTCGTCATATTGATAATCATCAATATAGTCAGATCCCACCGCATACGCTGTCGCATTATACGTATTTGTCGCACTGTACAAATCATATTCGCTCAATGTTTCACTGTGCCCTACGAATTCCCCGTGATATGCATCCGATTCATTGGCCCTTACGATGTCTATCCCCGTGCACACCGTCAGCAGTAAGCTGACGCCAAGCAACAGGGACAAGCCGAGTCCTAATACAATATGTCTTGCTTTCTTCCGTGTTTCCATCGTTTTAACCCTCCGATAATAATATTTTTAACTTACTCTATCACCCATTTGGCATAGAGACAAGTTTCCTTATATACATAGTCCCCATCCTCGGTATATTCTTTTGCCGGGACTATATCCGTCGCAAAATCCCACGCATTTATACATTCCGATTCCTTATACCACCCTCCGAACGCATACCCTTCCCGCTCCGGTACTGGCGGAATTACTTCTATCTTTTCATTATCTAAATCATCTATCCAACAAAATCCGTCGTTCGGCGCACCGGTATAATTATAATAAAATGATGTATTCGCTATGTTTCTTTCCCGTGAAACAAAAATCAATTTATTGGGGAAATAGTGCAATTGGTCATATTGGACATAATAGGATGTTCTTACTAAGAAAATCATCTTTTTTAGCTGTTTGAACTGCGAAAATAAATCAGTATTTGAAATTTGAAATACATCAGCAAAATATATTTTCTCTATGGATTCGCTTTTCCAATTACCTATTTTTCCACCTAGTAAATTTGTATAGCCAACTTGTTTTACTGGTAAATCCTCTATATTCTGCGGAATCACAAGATTGATTTGTTTTTCTCCATATTCTGACAACTCTCGAATACGTACATAGTATTCATCCTCCGGCAATTCTTCGCCGTTCTCCGTTGTTACCACCTCATACACAAAACATCCGTCTGTCTTGTACTTTTCCCCGCACCCTGTCAGTACGCTCATAAGCAATACCAACGCCATGCCTATGACTGTCCATTTCCTTTTCATATCCATTCCTCCTTGCTATATTTGTACCTCTATGCCCGGCGCCCCGCTCGCTACGGGTTTCCCTGTTTCTGCCGACATATCATACCAGTCTTTGAACACTTTGCGCCGTTCTCCGTCACGTAGTCCGCCGTGTAGTCATGTCCCGCGTATTCTATATACTTGTACGTATTGGTCGCGTCATACAGTTGCTTTTCAATCGATGGTTCGCCTTCTTCGGTCTCCAAGGCGGCGCTGTACCCTTGGAACGCGCCGCGATACACCTCTTCCGCTTGGGCAAAGTCTATCCCCGTGCACACCGTCAGCAGCAGACATGCCGCCATCACTCCCGCCAGCAATATGCCGGTTGCCGCCTTTCTCTTCTGTACCGTCATTTTTCCGTCCTCCTTCTGATATGGTATTATCTATATTTCCACTCTATGCCGCTATCCACTGCGCATAGAGATTGATTTCCTGATATTTGTACACCCCTTCTGCATCATATTTCGCCGGTATTTTATCTACGGCAAAATTCCACGCGTTTATACATTCCGGCTCTTTGTACCACCCGCCGAACATGTATCCTTCCCGCTCCGGTGCCGGCGGTATATACCCTATTACCTCGTCGTCCAAGTCATCCAGCCAATAATACCCGTCATTCGGGGCGCCGGCATAATTATACCGGAACGATACGTTCGCTGGGCTATAATCATAAATCGTTACAACATTCCTTCTGTATGTAGTGCCGTACTTTCGATATCCTCCTATAGTGGGAATAAATAGTAAAATTTTCTTATCCAAATTCACACACCCACCAAAAAAATTTTGACTCACCGTTATTTCATGGAAACTGTTTATATACACTTTTTTTAGTTTTTCGCTGTCCCAGCCGCCATACGCATATCCCCCGCCCAATTTCGTCACCTTGATGCCGTCTATTTCTCCCGGGATTATGATATACTCCTGCTCTTTCCCCAACTCCGTCAGTTCCATGATCCGTATGTATCGATTCTCTTTTTCTCCCATAATCTCATAATGGAAGTATTCGCCCTCTTTCTTTTCCCCGCACCCCGTCAGTACGCTCATAAGCAATACCAACGCCATACCCACGACTGTCCATTTCCTTTTCATATCCATTCCTCCTTGCTATATTTGCACCTCTTCTATCCCCGTGCTCACCGTCAGCAGTAAACTGGCGCCAAGTAACAGGGATAACCCTATGCCCAAAACGATTCGTTCCATTCTCTTTTGTGTTTTCATTTTCCGCCTCCTGATAATTTTTTTATAACTCACCCTTTCTGCCATTTGGCATAGAGACAAGTTTCCTTATACACATACTCTCCGTCCTCGGTATATTCTTTCGCCGGGACTATATCCGTCTCAAAGTTCCATGCGTTTATACACCCCGGCTCTTTATACCACCCGCCGAATTCATAACCTTCCCGCTCCGGCGACGGCGGTATCACTTCTATCTTTTCATTATCCAAATCATCTATCCACCATACCCCTTCATTTGTACTTCCTTCATAATTAAATCTAAATGTTACGTTCGCAAATTGTTTATCTATGGAAGAACTTGTCGATATCTGACTTTCGGTATGAGGAAAATAACTTCTTTTGTCAAAGCCCATATCCTCAAAACCGCCAACAATTAGTAATATTTTTTCTAATTCCGGGCAATTACTCAGAAATGAACTAGGACCGGTTTCATACGCACCTTGAAAATAGATTTTTTCCAGCACCTCGCTCTCCCACTGCGTATACAGCCCTGCCAATAAATGCGGCTTTCCTATCTCTTTGATCGGATACCCGTCCAATTCAGCCGGAACTATTATATATTTCTGTTGTTTCCCGTAGTCGGATAATTCCCGCAAGCGTACATAGTATTCATCCTCCGTCAAGTACTCTCCGTTCTCCGTTGTTACAACTTCGTACACAAAACAACCGTCTGTCTTGTATTTTTCCCCGCACCCTGTCAGTACGCTCATCATCATCACTATCGCCGCACCGATCACTGTCAACCGCTTTACCATCTCCCTGCCTCCTTGTTTCTTTTTGGCTTTGCCGTCAGGTCAATTCCGCCCTATGGAGCACGTAATTCTTTCCGCATCACTGACCTATGAATGCAGAAATTATTGTACTGATTTTGCCGATTTATCTTTATAACGACTATACCACGGTTTCTCCCGTTTGTCAAGGTATTCATGCTTGTTTCTTGGAGCGTCTAAAAACTTTGCGGCTCTTACCTGATCTTTGCCGACAGTCCGTAAACATTAACAAATTGAATTTCACCCATTCGTCCATGGATTCTGAAAAATCGATGTGCAGTAACCGATAAATCTCGCTATCATGCCCCGATCACGATATAGTAAACGGCAGACCGAAATATTGTCTTCTCGGCCTGCCGCTTTTTTGGTACGCCATTACAAGCCTAAACCGAATCGCAGATACATTTCTATTGTAACGATTACAATCTTGGGACTTTTATTCTGAATTTCGCTTATAATTTTACTCTTGCCGACATATAACAAAAAGCCCCGACTTTCGTCAGGACTCTTGGTTGTGGGATTATTGTAATAGATTTCTATCTTGTCGTCATAGAGGACGATTTCTTTGACAAGCAGATTGATCAATATTTTAGGCTCGGCTTTTAATGCCTGTTCGTAAAACCGCCGTTTTTCAAGCTCTTGCAGGCGGTTGTTCGTCGTGTTGGATATGATTCCGTTTTCTATGGCATTTATAAGATTTGCAAGCGATCTCTCCACGCCGTGCTTTTCGTTGAGCAGCATCGTCAGAGCGGAGCTGACCGTTTCTTCCGTGTTCTGCAATTGCACGAGTTTGTTTACGATTTTGTCCATAACATCGGGAGAACTCAATTGTTCTACAATCGCATTTATGACACATTCTTCGAGTTCTTCTTTTCGGATTTGCATCTTTTGACAACCGTTAAAATGTTTTTTGCCCGTACATTTATAATATCGTTTTCAATCGTTTCTTTTTCGCCTTTGTTCAGGTTGAGTTTTTCCATTATCTCATCGTACTTTGTATAGTCCGTTTCTTGTTTCTGTTCGAAGTCCGTAAACGGCTCTTTGCTTCTGTATAGATCTTCTGCACTTTCGGTATACCGTTTGATTTTCCATTCCTCGTACAGTTTATGACAGAGTATCTTACTGCACATTCGTCTTATTGCATACGTCTTTCCGCTTTTCGGGTCGATACAGGTGTCGAATACCGATTTTCCCATATATCCGCATAGGAATAACGCCGCCTCCTGCGCAAGGTCGTAACTGTCCGTAAGGACGTATCCGTTTAAGTCTTTGTAATCGATATCCCTTGCAAGATTGGCATACATTCTGTGCAGCATTTTGTGTTCACACATAAACTTCAACGCGCTGAGTGCAAGCAATTCTCCCATACGCATCACATTGTCCGGCGAGATCTTCTCGTCTAATATTTCGTAACCTTTTCTTACCTTTTCCATTTTCTATGCCTCCGAAATTTGATTGTCTTTCGGCAGGCAAAAGGGAGCATATGACGGTAAAAGGAATGTGTCTTTATTATTTGTATGGGAAAGTCAGCGGGCAAAAGAAAAATCCTTGCATTTCTGTCTTTTAATTCAGACTTTTACGCAAGGATTTTACGACCGTTTACTTTCCCGAGGAGTATGCGACAATATGCCCACGAAAGGCAATGTTCGGAGAATAACAAGCACAATACCGTATAACAAAAAAATAAGGCTATATCGAGGAAAAATACGAGAGAGCGAAAAAGCGGAAGTTCGCCCAAGCGGTTCAGCGCGAAACTCCGCTTCGCTCTCGCTTTCCGTCTATCCTTATTATTTTGTAGCGGCGTGTGCTTGTCTGGCGGAGCGAAGCGACGCCACTTGTCTATGACAAGCACACGCCGTAGTGCCAAGAGCTAAAAATAAACAGTAAAATATAGTCTTATATTTATTTTTCAATAAGGAACATATGCTTAAATTGCAATTAAGTTCTTTATTTCGTAACGCTACATTCAATATTTTTTTACAAAGATTTTTTTACGCACCCTAATTATTAATAACGTAATCCCTGCGGCAAACACTATAACACTCGCTACAAGTATCAGAGCGTAACCCCACATCGGCATGACAAACGCAACTCCCGGTATACAGATGATAAACGTACCCGTTTTATCCGTTTGCAGCCTCACGTATCTGCCGTACCCCGAACAATCAATTTTCGTCAGTTCTCCGTCCTCGCTCAAATGATAGACAACGATCTCATTACGGTCATAGGTCATATTAGCCATCAGGTACAGCGTGACGTTTCCGCTCGGAGTTACAGTCTCGCCGCTCTCTGCGAAATAAGAAACGCTCATCACTGAAAAGTTATCCGCAATCGTCTTCATTTTGTCCGCTGCAAGCTCATATGTAGTTCCTACTGTAATATTGCTTGCCTGAATTGCCGTACCCGACGAGAGAGCTCCGCTTTCATCTTCAAATTTTGCAAGCACCGTCGCCCCGACTTTGGAGACGACAGTAAAAGCATATTCACTGTATGCGTTATTGCCGAAATTTGTTTTGTACGCCGAACTCTCTGCGCGATATATTACGGCATACTCTCCCGCGTTTTCAAGAGTAAAACGATTTCCGTCAAAAGCGACTTCTTCTCCGCCATAAAATACTTTTGTTGTAACTTCGCACACCTCGTCGCCGAGAACAGCCGTTGCCGCAGGCAAAACGTAAGTCGCACCCTTTTCCATTTGGGTATCGCCTGCCGTCGTCGTAATGACGGGAACATACTCCGCAGGGCGTTCGCCTTCATAGGAATAATCTCCCGTTCTCGTTGCCCCCGAAAGGTTCAGCTTTACCGTCAGATTAACATTGCGGCTCATAGCATTGATGTACGCCGAAAAAGAGAGTTCGGAGGAAAGCCGCTCTGCACTCAGAGTATACGTATAGTACGTCCAGCCGCCTTCGGCTTTTACCGTATAACCGGTCTGCTTGTTTCCGCTTTCCAGCACGAGATTTGATATTGACGAACTGTGCCCAAACGTCATGTAATAATTATCGCCGCTCTTTTCGACGGTTGCCGAGGACGAAAAATTATCCGCACCCATTGCAAGACCGCTTAAATCAATTGGCACAGAATATACACCGTCTGAACCTTGTACGGGGCTTTCCGCATATGCCGTAAGCCCGCCGCCCATAAGAGCGGCAAGCATTATAAGGCATATAAACATTGCGGCAAACACCGTTATCTTGAACTTTCTTATATCATTCATGTGCATTCTCCCATCTAAGACGACCAAACCGCAAATAGGACAATATCTTGTGAGTTGAACATTGAAATCAAATCGCGAATCGTATAACCCGCACGCAAATCAGAATTTTGCACTCCCTCAGTCAATGACCAGCCGTATAATGCTTTCCCATCACGATCTGCGAAGATATTAGATGAAGGTAAGGTAAAACTTGAAGTAAGATCGACCGTGACTGTATATCTTCCGTCACCGTCAGGATCAAGATCTTCGGAAAAAGAAGTTCCATCGGTTGCTACAAACGTTATCGAGGCTTCTCCTTCCCCGTCCATAACTTCCACATACCATACAAAACTGATATTCAGGAATGTAGTTCCGCTTATATATCCCGGAGAATAAGTAATTGCATATACACCGGTCGAATGAAAGGTTATACTATAAATCCCATTTCCCAAATCGGTAAACTGATAATTGTTCAAACCGCTTACGCTTGAAACATACATACTTCGGCCGGCCGCAATAAACTCACCGTCTATCGTAACGAGATGCGGCATACGGAGCGTATATGTTACGCCGGTAAACATATTATCATATTTGACAGGCTCAAAAGTATGTTCTCCATCAAAAGTCATTTGCCATGAATAATA
>OJMH01003672.1_pt1 | contig 11082 bp, 8 predicted proteins | sample 1597111 | NCBI WGS metagenome assembly OJMH01 (sample SAMEA2452115, study PRJEB22498) | human gut metagenome
GCCAGTTATATCATAATAGTCTGTATAAATGTAATCTCCCCGTCTATGGCTTTTAGAACCGCTTAGGCACATTGGTCCTTTCTGGGTTATATAATACGTCCAATAAGGCATATATATACCTCTGAAACCATCTATAAACTTCTCATCTTTTAATTCCTTAGGGGCAAACCACGCGTGACGTACCATTTTCTTATAAGCCTGCTTACAGTCTTCCTCTTGGAAAATGGTATTATATATCCTGGTCTTTGCTGTTTTGATACTCTGCTTGTCAGAATTGTTGATGCTCCACAAAAGCTGCAAAAATTAGCTGCAGTATTATCAGTACTTAATATCTCTCCACCACAGTTCGGACATTTGAATACAGTAACGTCATATTCCTGACTTTCCTCCGCATCCTGTTCCTTACTTATTGCATATGGGTCATACTTCGTACTGCAATGGTCGCACATCAACTGCTGTGATGGTATGTCAAAGACTAATCTTCCACCACAACCCGGACACTGATACATATATTAATCCTCCCTCATATAATAATATGTAATTACAAAATCCGATTACCTGAATACAGCTACATAAGTGCATTCTTAGCCTTATCTGTAATCTCTCTCTGATATGCAATTTCGTTCTCGATATTTCTTGCAACCTCATTAGCAGTGTATGCCGCATCTACAACTTTATTAAGCACATTACCAATCTCATCTGCCTTTTCTTTCTGCTGGTTAGAATTCTCATATATGTTCTTCATAGAGCCAACTGTCTTATCAACTGACTGCTGTACCATATTGATTGTATCTGTAATCTCCTTTGATGACTTGGCCGACTGTGCAGCAAGATTCCTTACCTCACTTGCAACAACAGCAAAGCCTCTTCCGTGCTCACCTGCTCTTGCAGCCTCAATAGAAGCATTAAGCGAAAGTATATTGGTTCTGCTTGATATTGATGCTATAACGCCTGCAAACTGTTCAATGTCTTTAGAAAGCTTTTCAAGTTCTTTAATTCTTGCCGCTGATTCTTCTGCTATCTCATTAAGTTCAGTTATCATCTTAAGAATTTCCTCAACACTTGAAATACTCTCTTTCACGAGATTAAGTGATGTATCTGATGAATTAATTACATCAAAAGCATCTTTTTCTAACTGCTCCTGTGATGAATCCAATCCTTCAAGAATTCCTGACAGGTCGCTTACTAATTTACTGTTATCCATATTCTTCCTCCAAATATGTATATTATTCTTGTATATTTATATTAAGTCAATTGCTTCGTTAACATTATGTATACCAATAAGATTAATTTTATCATTATTTTTAATATTTTTCAAGCATACATATGGTAATATGCAGGTTGTGAACCCTAGCTTAACAGCTTCATTCACCCTCTGCTGTGCCTGTGTTACGGCTCTTACCTCGCCTGACAATCCGACTTCACCAAATATAACTGTTCTGCTGTCAACTTCTTTATTCTTAAAACTACTGACAAGTGCTATAACTATCCCTAAATCAAGTGCTGGTTCAGATACCTTTATTCCACCTGCCACATTAAGATAGGCATCGCTTGAGGACATTCTCATTCCCGCCCTTTTTTCAAGGACTGCCATCAACAGATTAACCCTGTTATAATCCGTTCCCGCAGCAGTACGCCTTGGCATACCAAAGTTAGAGTCACACACAAGTGCCTGAACCTCAACCATAAGAGGTCGCGTACCTTCAATAAGACATACTACAACTGAGCCTGACGCCCCTTCTGGTCTTCCAGACAACATATACTCCGATGGATTGGCGACCTCACTTAAACCGTCCTGCCTCATCTCGAACACCCCAATTTCATTGGTAGACCCAAATCTGTTCTTTACACTTCTTAATATTCTGTATGAAGCATATCTGTCCCCTTCAAAATAAAGCACTGTATCAACCATATGCTCAAGCACTCTTGGCCCTGCAACAACACCTTCCTTGGTAACGTGTCCTACAATAAATATCGTTATATTAAGTCCCTTGGCTAACTGCATAAGAATAGATGTACTTTCCCTTACCTGTGACACACTTCCAGGTGCCGCAGATATTTCTTCCCTGTACATAGTCTGTATAGAGTCAATTATAACCACCTGTGGCATTTCTTTTTTTAGAACCTCTTCTATAATATCAAGATTAGTCTCGCAGAACGTCTTAAGGTTATCGTTACATCCACCTATCCTTTCAGCTCTTAGCTTAATCTGTCTTAACGACTCCTCTCCGGATATATACAGCACCTTATTGCCTGCATCTGATAGGTAATAGCACATCTGTAACAAAAGTGTTGACTTTCCAATACCGGGATCTCCACCTACAAGCACCAGTGAACCCTGCACAATTCCACCACCAAGAACTCTGTCAAGTTCGCCTATTCCTGTTGATGTTCTCTCCTTCTCTTCAGAATTAATCTCTTTTAAGCTCACCGGATGGTTATCCTTATAGGTGCTTTCTTTCCTGACTGCTGATATACCCTTAACCGATGACTTAGATGCTATTGGTTCTTCAACAAATGTATTCCACACCTTGCACGCCGGACACTGCCCGAACCATTTTGCTGACTCATATCCACACTCACTGCAAAAAAATGCCGTATTTTTTGCTTTTGCCACTTCTCTTCTCCTCTCTTTCTGATACCAAATATAAAAAAGCTGCACCCCGCATTGGTCTATATATGACTTTATGCCAGGCACAGCATTTATTAAAATTTACAATTATGACACCTGTTAATGTTAAAGATTGTAGTATTATTATGCTTTAACAACTTCTACACTAACACTCTTACCTTCTTCAAGGCTTACTGAAAGTACAATCTTGCCACCCATATTAGTAGCCATAGTTCCCTCAGATACTCCATTGATTGTTACATTATAAGAAGCGCCTTCTTCAAGCTCAACTGTTATCTGTGCATCATCGCTTCCTTCCACCGTAAATGATAAGCCTGTATCTGCAGCCTTAAAATTCATAACAGCTGTTCCAGGAACAGATTCATATACAAATGAACCATTGCGTTCAAGCTTCGTAATCTCCTTAAATGTCTTTACCTTGTAAGAATCTCCACAATGTTCAAAATCTGATAACTTTGACTTAGTATCCAGCTTATAATTACCAAAGCTAAGAGTTCCATCCTTCTCTGAACGAATTAACTCATTAATTACTGGCATATTATTGTCCTCCTATGTTTTATTACGAATATCTATACACACATTATACAACATAATGTACAATGACGCTAGTATTTTAGTAGTATTATTTGTGAATATTTCTATTATGACCTCGTTTGCAGCTAAAGTTCAGTTTACCATCCTTAACTGTTACCAATACTTTGTTGCCAGCCTTTATACTGCCTTCAAGTATCTTCTCTGCCATAACATCTTCTATTTCATTCTGTATTGTTCTTCTTAATGGACGTGCTCCATATTTAGAATCGTAGCCCTTATCAACAATATAAGCCTTAGCCTCATCATCAAGTTCAACCGAAAGACTCATCTGCTCCATAATTCTGTTATTAACGGTTCTCATCATAATATCAACAATCTGTCCAATCTGTTCTTTCTTAAGCATATGGAATACAATTATGTCATCAATTCTGTTAATGAATTCCGGACGGAATATTCTCTTAACTTCTTCCATTACTTTGCTCTTCATATCTTCGTGCTCTTTTTCCTCTGATGTTTCCGAAGTAAATCCTAAAGATTTAGGTGCTACAATATTCTCCGCACCTGCATTGGAAGTCATAATAATAACTGTATTCTTAAAGTCCACAACCCTTCCTGTTGAATCTGTTATATGTCCGTCATCAAGCACCTGTAAAAGTACATTGAATACATCTGGGTGAGCTTTTTCAACCTCATCAAAAAGTACAACTGAATAAGGGTTTCTTCTTACCTTCTCACTTAGCTGTCCGCCCTCATCATATCCTACATATCCCGGAGGTGAACCGATAAGCTTAGACACCGTATGCTTTTCCATATACTCAGACATATCAACTCTTATAAGAGAATTATCTGTTCCAAACATACAGTCAGCAAGTGCCTTTGAAAGTTCTGTCTTACCTACACCTGTAGGCCCTAAGAATAAGAATGAGCCTATTGGTCTGTTAGGATCTTTTAAACCTACCCTGCCTCGTCTTATAGCCTTGGCAACTGCTGTAACCGCCTCATCCTGTCCTATAACCCTGTTATGAAGCATTTTTTCCAAATTCATAAGCTTCTCTGACTCAGCCTCTGCTATCTTGGCAACTGGAATCTTAGTCCACATTGACACAGTCCTAGCTATCTGTTCTTCATCAACAGTAAGGTCACTGCCGTCTATGCTCTCCTGCCAGCTTGTGCGAAGCTTTTCAAGCCTGTTCTTCTTTCTTGTCTGCTGTTTCTTAAGCTCAGCCGCTTCATCATATTTCTCTGACTTAATAGCCTGCTCTTTCTTAACTGAAAGTTCATCTATCTGTGTTTCAAGCTTCTTAATATCCTTTGGTACAACAAATGCTTCAAGCCTTGTTCTTGAAGAAGCCTCATCTATAAGGTCAATTGCCTTATCTGGAAGAAATCTGTCATTGATATATCTCTTAGAAAGCTTAACTGCCGCTCTTACGGCATCATCTGTAATAACTACATTATGGTGTTCCTCATACTTAGGTCTAAGTCCCATAAGTATGTCAATCGCCTCATCTTCTGTTGGCTCTTCCACCTTAACCGGCTGAAATCTTCTTTCTAATGCAGCATCTTTTTCTATATGTTTTCTGTATTCTTCTAGAGTTGTAGCACCTATAAGCTGGATTTCTCCTCTTGCAAGTGATGGCTTAAGAATATTAGAAGCATCTATAGCTCCTTCTGCACCACCAGCACCAATAATTGTGTGAATTTCATCTAAGAATAATAAAATGTTGCCTGCATTTCTTACTTCTGCAATTACCCTTTTAATTCTTTCTTCAAATTCACCTCTGTATTTAGAACCAGCCACCATACCTGATAAATCAAGTGTTACTAATCTCTTATCCTTAATAGTTGATGGAACTTCGCCTTCAACTATTCTTAATGCAAGACCCTCAACAACTGCGGTCTTACCTACACCGGGCTCGCCGATAAGGCACGGATTATTCTTTGTTCTTCTTGATAATATCTGGATAACTCTCTGGATTTCCTCTTCCCTGCCTATAACAGGGTCAAGCTTTTTATTACGGGCAAGTTCTGTTAAATCCCTGCTGTACTGGTCTAACATAGTTGTTGCCTTTTTATCCTTAGCCTTAATTCTGCCATTCTGAAAATCTTCTTTAAGACGTGATACATCTTCGCCCATTCCCTCTAATAACTCTGTATATATCTTCTTAATTGATACACCCATTGTATTAAGAAGTCTTGAGGCAACACTTTCAGTTTCCTTCATAATGGCAATAAGAATATGTTCTGTACCTACTTTATCAGCTTTAAATCTTGCAGCTTCCTCTATTGAGTTAGTAAGAATCTTACGGACTCTTGGAGTATAGCCTGCCGGTTCTTTAACACTTACCGCATTATCCGGTGCAATAAGCTGATATATAAGATTAAGCACTTTAGTTTCTGTTACATCATTGTTCTGTAAAACCTTGTATGCAAGGCTGTCTTCAACCTGTATAAGTCCTAAAAGCAAATGTTCAGACCCAATATAGCTGTGTCCATTAACCGCAGCAGCAAATGCAGCCTGTTCCAATACTTTTTTGGCTTTATCTGTAAACTTATCCTGCACTTTATTTCCTCTCTTTCCTGATTATATTAATCTATAATGATGTGAGTATCAAAATTTTATTTTAACACTCTCTGATATATCCAGACTATTTTGTAATAATACCATTTATCAGAATACATCTTTAAACTTCTTCATAAGAAGAACATATGGTCCAAAATATGTGATTGCTGCAACACACAATGCCACAAGCACTGATATTGTATTAGACATTGTAATATTATTAATTATATTATATGTCAAAAGTGTACATATACCCATTAATGCTGAACATATAACCGGCTTTGCAAATATTGATATAACAGGAAGCCTGTATCCTTCATCTCTATACAATGCTATAAGATTAAGCACAAATATAATAACAGGGAATGAAGCATTACCTATTACAAGTGAGAATATGCCAAGATTAGTAAATTCCAGCAATACAAGCACAAGTATTATATGGACAACTAATGATATAAATGAATTAATCATAGGAGTCTTAACTCTGTCTACTGCCTGAAGTGCTGAGCTTGTAACTGTTGATAATGTATAAAACACAATGGCTATAGCACCTATTTTTAACATAAGCCCGCCCTGTACACTATCATATCTTGAAAATAGCAGTTTAATAATAGGCTCACCTATCACAAAAAATCCAACAAATGATGGTACCGCTATAAACATATTAGTCTTAAGAGTCTTTGTTATCTTTGAATATATACTGTCATAATCATCTTCTGTATAAGATGCTACAATACTTGGAAGCATTGAAGCTGATAACGCTGTCGCTATACCCTGCGGTATACTTATAAGCAGTGTATAACTTGAACCAAAGTTACCAAGATCCATTGATATATTTTTCGATATATTTCTTGTCATCATTATATTGCTAAACATTACATCATCTATTAAGGCACTAATCTGATAAAACGTCTGGCTTAATATAATAGGAACCATTGTAATTATAATTGTCTTATAAATGTACCTGTTAGTATCCTGCCTTGTAACACTCTTATCTTTAGCAACCATACGCATAAATGTAGGTCTGTATATAAGATATAGAAATATAAAGAATACAAGTGCAGTAAGAGCACCCATAGCTGTACCAAGTGTACTTCCTGCCGCTCCATAAGCAGAAGCATTAGAAGCACTACTGTATGCTTTCATAAGCATATAACCTGCAGCTATACTAACACCTGCATTGACAAGCTGTTCTATAATCTGTGAAACAGCCGTTGGAATCATAGTTCCCTGTCCCTGAAAGAAACCTCTTAATACACCTAATAATGCAACTATAAATATGGTTGGGGCTAATACTCTTAATGGTATTGCAAGACCAGGTACACCCCCGCCATATATAACATTTTCTATAAAATCAGCACCAAAGTATACAAGCAGTGCCGCAACACTACCAGTAAACGCACCGACTGTCAGCGAACATCTTAATACCTTCGCAGCATTCTTATATCTTCTTTTAGTAAACCTTGCAGAAATCAGCTTTGAAACAGCCATCGGAAGTCCATATGATGACAGCACAAGTATTATGTTATATACATTATATGCCGTTACATATATACCATTACCTTCACTTCCAATTATATTAAGCACCGGAATCCTATAAACCATTCCAATTATTCTTACAAAAATTCCAGCCATAGCAAGTATGGAACCATGTAATATAAAATTGCGCTTATTATCCTGTGACATAACTTTCTCCATTCCTGCGCTGACAGCGCATTGTTATTTCCTGCTATATATGTCTGTTGTTTATAATTATCTTATCTATAATTATCTTATAGAAAAATCAGCTAACATCCACTTGTCATTCTGCTTAACAAACACATATGTTAAAGAAATATTGTATGTTGTGCTTCCTGATGACCATTTTACATTAAGATTGTAATCTACATCACACGAATAACAGTCATCTGAATATTTTCTAAAGTTACTTACATTCTCGTCAGTGATATCATATGTAAAAGTTCTTCCTATCAGATATACATCGATAGCCGGAATATCACTCATATATTCCTTGGCATTACCAATCATATAGCTTGAAAGAGTACTTAAGCTTCCTCTGTTAATCATATATTTACCGTAATTCTCAGCAACTGTTAATATATGACTCTTCTCGCTTGCAAGAAGCTCATCGTCTGATGGATAATATGCCTCATATCCATCTTTAACATATTCAGTATCAAGCTCTTTGCCATTATAGGTAACCTTAACCTCTGGCTTGGCAAACATTCCATTAATATTGTATACATCATCAACTGGTGTAGTAACATAATCTCCAACGTGCTTGCAAAGGCTTACATCTGCCTCACCTGTAATATAATCAGATGAAACCTTAACTCCGTTAACTGTCACTTCACTATTCTTAGGTGCTGTAATTTTAACTGAATGTTCTGTATTCTTAGTCTTAGAGTCTACATTAAAATCTATAGAAGCTAACTTCCACTCTGTGAACTTATGAGCGTTCTTTTTCTTCTCTGTAAGAGTAACATTGGCTATCTTCTTATCATCAGCATAAAGAATATATACCGGATTGTTCTCTGTATATTCTCCTGCCTTCTTCTTATAGCTTACTTCCTTATCGGCAAATGTATCCTTAAAATAATCTGATACAATATCTTCTGTCTCGAACTCTCCAAGGATACCTGCATCCTTAATCCATTTGCCTACATTCCCTGCTTCAATATGTGATACAAGCTTATCCATAGTATTGGCTGGCCTGCCCGCCTCATAATCCTTTAACAACCCGTATAAAAGCACTAACGCAACAGCAATAATTACTACCAGCGCAGAGGCATATATCACAAGAAACTTCTTAAATCCCGATAATTTCTTAAAAAAATTCTTCTTTCCACTATTATTATTCTCTGACATTCTTCTCATCTCCGTGTAATTATTTAATCAAAAATGCTGTTGGAAGTGTTCTTGGTCCTGTTGGTGAATATGGTTTATTAATAACCTCGCCATTATAATACATCTGTGTAGATGTACCACCGTCCATAGCTGACGCATTTACAGCGCCGTACTGAAGCATAATATCCTGTAAATCTGAGAACGATGCACCAAGGCTTGTAGCCTGTCTTCCATCTACGACAAGAAGAAGAATAGCTCCGTCAGCTCTCTGTCCTATTGCTGTTCGTGGATTAAGTCCTCCACCAACACCATCAACGTCCTGTGGTTCACCGTTAATTATAAGAAATGGACCTATATCACTGCTTACATTGACACAATCTCTTATTCCAAGCTCTACAGCCTTAGCTGATGTCATATTACCCATTACAAGCTTATTATCAAATGTTATTCCTGTAACGTGGTACATTGTAGATGAATCACCCTTTAATATATTGCCATCTACCATAACAAGTCCGATTGGCATAGCTGTCTGTGGTGTTGAGTCAACGAATTCTCCACCATTGATACCTGCTAGTGCATCATATCTCTGTGCTATCTCAGCAACTGTCCAGCCCTTTTCAAGCTTGAATTCTGGTACTGTTCCTACAAATAATCTTGAAGGATCTTTGACAATCATAAGCTTACCGCTATATGTTCCAGCCTTTACATCAACAACATAAAGGTCTTCTTCATCACTAGATGAATCCTGTCCGATTACAACAAGGCTTGAATCAGTTATATCAGTAGTATCCTTAACTGAATTCTCCTCTTTAATCATATCAATCTCTTCCTGTGAACAGAACCAGTTAGCCATAAAACCAAGCTCTCCTGTCTCCTGAAGCGATAATATAAACTGCTTCTTAGCAAATGTAGAAGGTCCCCACGCAAGCATAGCCATAACAAGATAAAGACCAACTACAAGAATTACGATAGTAGTTAAAAGCGTAGCTCCAACTCTTCCTAGCCACTTAAGTACGTTATTCTTCATTATTATCCTCATTTCTATTGATGTAATTCGTGTCTAATTATTTAAACACCCATTTTTTCTGTATGTTGTAGCTTATTACAAATAAGCATAAATCAACAATTATCTTTGTAAATGCGACAGCCACACTGCCAAGCACTAATAATCTTGTAAAGATGTATACAAGAAGATATGATGCCATAAGCTGACACGCCCATAATATGTAATATCTGACCATAGATGACTTGACATCTTTGTCTGATTTAAACACAAGACGTCTGTTCATCGTGAAATTAAATATTGACGATATAATTCTTGCGGCTACCGTACTAAATAACAGTCTTATTGATATTGTAAACGCAAAAAGAAAAAATTCAAGTAAATTAAATATTAAATTATCTATAACCCACGATGCCAATGAGCTTAATATATATTTAACAACTGTTGGTGAAAATGAATACTTGAATATAACCTTATATATCTTTATTGAGTCCTTAACCGGATTAAAATGTGTTGATGCATTATCTTCTATATACACTGTCTCAATTGGCACTTCCATAAATTGAATATCCGACTTCTTAAATTCAAGCAGCATAGTTGTTTCATACTCGAATCTCTCGCCCTCAATATTACAAAATGTATCAAGATAACGGTATGGAATAGCCCTCAAACCAGTCTGTGTATCTGAAATATTAAGTCCACACATAACTTTGAATACCATACTTGTCATATTGTTACCAAACCGGCTCTTAAACGGAACATCTTCTCCATCAAAACGTCTTACTCCAAGAACAACCTTGTCATTCTTTACCATAGCCTCACAACAGTTATATATATCATCTGCCCTATGCTGGTTATCTCCATCTACTGTTACAACGCCATCATATCCCTGTCTGTTCTTAAGGCAGTATTCAAATGCCGTCTTTAAGCCTCTGCCCTTACCCTTATTAACCTCATGGGTAAGTATTGTACACTGGCTGTAACTGCCAACCTTCTCAAATGGCCATAAATGTGCCGAATCACTTCCATCATTAACAATTATAATATCTTCGAATCCCTTCTTAACAAGTGAATCAACAACACTTACAAGCTTATCATCAGGGTTAAGTGATGGGATAATTACTGATATTTTCATAATAATCTCCATTCTTATGTCCAAACCAAGGACAATATCTGCACGATTAGTATGTACACTGGCACATACTATTTTCTTATATAACAGACTACTTCGTAGTCACTTATGTGTTAAATAACAACACAAACTTAATGATATAATAATTTTAAAAATATTGCAATATTCACGAAAAAATAAGTAACACAAACAAGCCCTGCCACATATTATTGTATTGTAAATGTTTTATCGGAGGATTATTTATGAGTGATTTAGCAGCAACAAACTGTGGCGGATGTGGAGATTGCAATGGATTTGGAGGCAGCTCATGCTATTGGATTATTATCCTGCTCCTTCTTTGCAGCAGCTGTGGCAACGGATTAAACAACAAC
>OJMH01003676.1_pt1 | contig 11079 bp, 10 predicted proteins | sample 1597111 | NCBI WGS metagenome assembly OJMH01 (sample SAMEA2452115, study PRJEB22498) | human gut metagenome
GTTTAGGCAACCGTAATATACTATTACGGACAAGTTGGCTCCACTTTTTTCACCCCTTCAAAAGTTTGTTAGGACAGATGTGATTATTGATCTGTAATTTTCATTATTTGAGCTTGTATTCATATTTCATCTCACAATTTAAGATAAAAAATCGGGTCTATTCGATAAATAAAAGTATGTTTTTAACAATGAAAATAGCATGAAAAATATAGTTTTCCAAAGAAAAATCATAGAAAAAGTATGTATGATTTCCAGATTCAGAACCAGCAAGCTCTCAGAGCTTCCCAAGAGAATACCTACCATGCCTGATATATAAATCAAGCGGTTATACTAGAAAGGATCGAACGCGGACTTTTGAGAATAAATGCCCATTTGGACGTGTCTCGGGTGACCATGATTTTGTCCGGTCAGACAGTGGCATTGTCTGGAAGAAAATGGCAGAACTCCGTCCTGATGGCACCTACGTCCGCTCCAAGACGATCTTTCAGGCAAGGTTCGACACTGGATTTGACTTTTTGGAATATACACGTATTGTATATTGAAAATCAATACGTATAGGAGGTTATCATGCCGACAACTAAATTGACATTGAGTATAGCCCCGGAAGTAATCGCCAAGGCTCGGCGAATTTCCAAGCATCGGAAGACGAGTGTATCCGCGATGTTCGCCCGTTATATCTCGACACTGGAAGACACCGATTATAAGAGAAGTTCTTTGCCGCCGATGACAAAACGAGCTCTCGGGCTTGCCGATGGAGTTCCGAAGGTACCGGATTCCTGGGACTACCGCGATGAGTTGAAAGATATTCTTGATGAAAGGTACGACCTTAAATGAAGAAGGTATTCGTCGATACCAACATTCTGCTGGATGTCTTTTTGAATCGGGAATCATTCGTAGAACCGGCGGCGGCAGTCTTTGCCGACTGCGAGTCAGGCAAAGTTAAAGGTATCGTATCGGCGATTTCACTGAATAACTTGCATTACATTCTTTCCCGGCATATCGGGAAGAACAAAGCGTTGGAAGCAGTGCGGATTGTACTGAACATTTTCACGGTGGTTCCGCTTGATGATAAACTGTTGCGTTTGGCTGCCGACCTCTCTCACAAAGATTTTGAAGATGCGATCCAGTACCATTCCGCAACCCAGATCGGAGCAGTCTGCATCATCACACGCGATGCCGGGCATTTTCCAAAGGATGGAATACCGATTCTATCTCCCTGTGATTATCTGGAGATGAATTCTTGATTTTAACTTGCGGTTCATGCCAACTGGACTTATAGTAGAAATGGCACCGTAACATGTGCCGGGTTCATTATAGACAGGGTGCCACATCGGTACCGTTGATGCTTGATTGCGATGCTGGTGAAAGGGGGGAAATTTGAAATTTTCTTCATATTTTCGCTCTTGATGGACAAAATGGGAGTCTCATGCAGGAAAAACCCTTGAAACAGTATCGAAAACGAGGTGTCAAACAGTACCGTTTGGAGACTCGAAAGTGCCGAAAGGTACCTTTTTAGGCAGGTTGAAACGTTCGGGAACCAAGAAGCTAAATTGGGGAATGAGCTCTTGGGTACGAATAAGTTAAGCCTCCTTTTTGAGCTTAATTTTCAGAGATCAGAGGGGCACGCCACCTCCACCATTTAAAAACGGGCAGCCCGGAGTGTTTCTAAACACTTCGGGCTGTTTTCTTTTTTTTGAAAAATTTTGCTGAAAACTTTCCCCTGCCCGTTTCCCGGTCCTGAATTTTTTCGTAAAATTAAGATTGCCTCCGGATTGTCGGCCGGAAAATATTGTTGCAATTACCGCTTTTCCGTGGTATTTTATCCGGATAATAATGAAATCAAGGAGCAATCGTGATGAAAAAAATCAGAGTGATGGTTGTCGGTTACGGCAACGTCGGCCGCGGCGTGATCAAGGCGCTGGCGGCCAATGAAGATATGGAACTGGCCGGCATCGTTTCCCGTTCGCCGGAACGGGTGCGCCGGGCGGTCGAGCTGCCGGTGCTGCCGGTGGAGGCGGTCGGCGAATGGCAGCAGGCGTTCCGGCCGGATATCGCCATTCTGTGCGGTGGCTCGAAGAATGATTTGCCGGAGCAGGGGCCCAAGCTGCTCAACTGTGTTTCGACGGTCGACAGTTTCGACAATCACAGTTGCATTCCGCAATACTTCGAGCGGATGGACGCGGCCGGCCGGGCGGCCGGCCAGGTGGCGGTGATCTCCACCGGCTGGGATCCGGGCATCTTTTCGCTGGAACGGGTGTTGGCCAATGCGTTCATCCCCGGTTCCCGCGCCTACGGTTTCTACGGCTTGACCGGGAAGGGCGGTTTGAGTATGGGCCACTCCGATGCGCTGCGGACCATTCCGGGCGTCAGGGACGCCCGGCAATACACCCATGCGGTCGAAAGCGCCGTCGACCGGGTGCGGGCCGGTGAAAATCCGGAATTCGAACCCGGCGACATGCATACCAGGGAGTGCTTTGTCGTGCTCGACGCCGGCGCGGATCCGGCGGCGGTGGAAGCGGCGATCAAGTCGATGCCCGGTTATTTCGCTCCGTATCGGACGACGGTGCACTTCGTCTCTCAAGACGAATTGGATACGCGTTATCGGGGATTTCCGCACGACGGCTGCGTCGTGGCTGCCGGCGTGACCGGCGGCGAACATGCCGCGACGGTCGAATATCGTTGCAAATGGGAAAGCAACCCGGAAGCGACCGCCAACGTACTGGTAGCGCATGCCCGGGCGGCGGTGCGGCTGAAAGCGGAAGGCAAAACCGGCGCTTTTACGATCCTGGATATTCCGCCGGCTTACTTCAGTACCCACAGCCGGGCGGATCTGTTGAAAAAGTTCATGTAAAACAAAAGTGATCAAGTCGGTCCGCCGGAGGGCAGGACTCCGGCCGGCTGCATTCCGGAGGTGGATGATGTTGGGAAAATCGGTATGGACGTCGATGGTATTCGGATTGTCGCTGGCCTTGTCGCCGCTTGGGGCGTTGCAAACCGGCGACGCGGCGGAGACGCTTTCGGTCGACTGGCTGGAAGGACGCAGCGTGCCGCTGCTGCTCAACCGGGCAGACAAGAAGCTGCCGCGGGAAAAGGACCTGCGGGTCATCGTCTTTTTTGGGACCTATACGCCGCTGTCCCAGCAGATGATGCCGACTTTGATGGAGATGCAGAAGCGGTACCGCGACCAGGGGTTGCTGATCGGCGCGGTTTCGCCGGAGCCGGCGGAAAAAGTCGAGCCGTTCCTGAAAGCGTTTCCCAACGTCAATTTCAGTGTCGGCGTCGACCGGGACGGAGAGGGAACCGTCAAATATCTCGGGCCGCGGCCGATTCTGCCGAAGGTTTTCATCGTCGACAACTGCGATGAAATTCTCTGGGACGGTGAAGTCGAAGAGCTGCCCGATGTGCTCGAAAGCATTTTCGATCAGACCTACAGCCGGGACACCCAGAAGAAGATTGCGCCGCTGCTGTTGGAATTGGACCCGGCTTTGCGGACCGGCCGGCTCGGCGAAATCGAAAATCTGACCGACCGCATTTTGAAGGAGGCGCCCGGCAACGGCCAGGCGCTGCGGGCGCGGCTGTTCAGTTATGAGAGCAATGGGCAGGTCGAGGCGGGCTGGAAGTTTTTGACGGCGCGGCGGAATGAATTTCCGAAGGAGCGCAAGCTTTATTTCATGCAGTTGGATATGGCGCTGCGTTACCGGCAGTTCTCCGGCGATCTGGTGCCGGTGGTGCGGTCCTTCCTGCTGAATTTTCCGGATCGCAGCGGGGAAATCAATTCGATCGCCTGGACTTTGCTGAACGGCGGCGATTTCAACAGCGACGCGATCAGCGCGGCCAGGCTTTGCATCGAAGCGCTGAAGCCGTTGCTGGACCGGCCCGATATTGACGCTTTGACGGCGACGCGCATTCTGACCAGCCAGGCGTTGTACCAGTACCGGATCGGCAATGTGCCGCTGGCGCTGGAATTGCAGAAACAGGCGGCCGACCGGGGCGTCGATACGTCCGAAGCGGAGGCGGTCAACCGTTTCGCCGCCTTCTATCAGGCGATCGAAGATTTGCGCCAGTAATTGCCGCGGCCGATTTGACCCGGATGATATTGAAACGTATATTACGCGGTTGTATATCATATTTTTAATCACAGCAATCTAAGGTAATAAACGAAGATGTTTGATGCGTTAAGCGATAAACTGCACGATGTGTTCCGGCATTTGCGCGGCCAGGCGAAATTGACCGAAGAGAATATCGCCGAGGCGATGCGCGAAATCCGGCTGGCGCTGCTCGAGGCCGATGTCAATCTCGAGGTCGCCAAGTCGTTCATCGACGCGGTTCGAAGCGATTGCGTCGGCCAGGAGGTCATCCGGAGCGTTACGCCGGGCCAGCAGGTCATCAAGATTGTCAACGACCGGCTGGTCGAACTGCTGGGCACCGAGAGCGCCGGGCTGAATCTGGCGGCCCAGCCGAGCGTGATCATGCTGGTCGGTCTGCACGGCAGCGGCAAGACGACGACGGCGGCCAAGCTGGCCAAACTGCTGACCAGGGAGAAGAAGACGGTGATGCTGGTTGCCGGCGACATTTACCGGCCGGCGGCGGTCGATCAGTTGGAATTCCTCGGCCGGGAGATCGGGGTGCCGGTGTTCACCGACCGCGGCAACATCAATGTCGCCAGCATCGCGGTAAAGGCGATCAACGAAGCGAAATTCCGCCATATCGATGTGGTGATTCTGGATACCGCCGGCCGGCTGCAGATCGATGAGGCGATGGTGCAGGAGCTGGTGCGGGTGCGCCAGGCGATCCGGGCCGACGAAACGCTGCTGGTGGCCGACGCCGCTCTCGGCCAGGAGGCGGTCGCCGTCGCCGACACCTTCCACAAGGCGTTGGATTTGACCGGTTTCATCCTGACCAAACTTGACGGCGACGCCCGCGGCGGCGCGGCGTTGTCGATCCGTAAAGTGACCAATTGTCCGGTCAAATTCATCGGCGTCGGTGAAAAACTCGACGACCTGGAACCGTTCCATCCCGAACGGATGGCCTCGCGGATTCTCGGCATGGGCGACGTGGTGTCCCTGGTGGAGCGGGCGGCGGCTGAAATCGACGAGGAAGAGGCGCGCAAGCTCCAGGAAAAGCTGAAGAAGAACAAGTTCGACTTCGAGGATTTTCTGGCCCAGCTGCGCCAGATTTCCAAGATGGGCGGCATCGAGTCGATCGCCAAATTTCTGCCGGGCGGCCGCCAGTTGACCGCGGCGATGGAAGGATTCGACCCGAAATATTTTTCCCGGCTGGAGGCGATCATCCTGTCGATGACCCGGGCGGAGCGTTCCGATCCGGATTTGATCGATTTTTCGCGCCGGAAACGGATTGCCGCCGGCAGCGGCACTTCGCTGGAGCAGGTCAGCGGCCTGATCAAGCAGGTGACGCAGATGCGCAAGATGTTGCGCAAAAACGGCATGCTGGGACGGTTGTTCTCCGGCGGCAGCGGCACCGAGCTGTCGATGGCCAGTGCGGCGTCCGGTCCGAGCCTCGGCGGTTTCGCGGTGACGACCGCCAACCGGAAAGAGGCGGAGAAGCGGAAACGGCTGGCGAAAATGCAGAAGAAAGAGCGCGCCAAACAGCGCAAGAAGAAAAAATAAACTTTTGGAAGAGACCTTATGTTGACATTGCTGATTGCCGTCGTCGTCGCGTTGCTTTTCGGTTACGGCGCGACGATGGCTTGGAATATCTGGTGGGGGGTGGCCTGTGCTCTGGTCGGCTTTGCTGCGGCACAGCTTTCGATCGGGTTCTGGATCCGGAAAAAGATCAATTTGATCAATACCGAATTGCAGAATATCATGACGGAAGCCCAGAACCAGATCAACCGGCGGATTCAGAATTTTCAGCGTCGTCCGGTCGGCAGTCCCAAAGCCGCCCAGGAACTGCTGGAAAAAGAACAGAATAAGTCGATTGAAAAGGCGTTGGAAGCGACGAAGAAATTCGAACGCTTTTATAAGTGGAATTTGCTGCTGTCCCGCCAGACCAATACGATGCGGATGATGTTTTACTACCGGCTCAGGGAGTTCGGCAAAGTGGACGAGCTGTTGAAGAAATGCTTTTTCATGGACCCGCAGTCGGTGGCGATGGCGTTGGCCAGAAAGTATCACCGGCACGATGAAAAGATCGACCGCTTCTTCAAGCGCCGGATCAAGCGGTTCAAAGGGGATGACTGCGCGCTGCTGTACGCGGTTTACGGCTGGATTCTGGTCAAGCAGGATAAAGTCGACGAGGCGATCAAGCTGCTGACTGCGGCCAAGTCCAAGACCGATCATCCGGTGATCATCGACAATCTGGACCGTCTTTTGAACGGCAAGCCGAAACATTATTCCAATGCGGTACTCGGCGATCCGTGGTACGGACTCTATCTGGAGGAGCCGAAGATCAGGCAGACCCGCCAGGAACGGATGTTCTGATGAATCTGCTGTTCATCGGGGATGTCGTCGGCAAGGGCGGCCGGGAGGCGGTGCGGATGCTGGTGCCGGAGTTGCGCCGGGAATTCAATGTTTCGTTCGTCATTGTCAATGCTGAAAACAGTGCGGCCGGTTCCGGCCTGACCGCCGGCTGCCTCCGGGATCTCGGCGCGGCGGCGGATGTCTATACCGCCGGCGACCATGTCTGGGATCAGAAGATGTTCGAGCAGGAGATCGTCCATTGCGACAACGTGCTGCGGCCGGCCAATTTAAGTAAATTGCAGCCGGGGCGCGGCTTCGGCGTTTTCCGCAATCCGCTCGGCGGCAGCGTGGCGGTCATCGTGTTGCAGGGTAAGGTTTTCATGCGGGAATCAGCTTACTGTCCGTTTGAAACGGTGGAAAATGTCCTCCGGGAATTGCCGGCGCCGGTCAAGACGATCATCGTCGATTTCCATGCGGAGGCGACCAGCGAAAAGATCGCGATGGGCTATTTCCTCGACGGCAAAGTGACGGCGGTGTTCGGAACCCACACCCATGTGCCGACGGCGGACGCCCGGGTACTGCCCGGCGGCACTGCCTATCTGACCGATGTCGGCATGGTCGGCGGCGTCGAGTCGGTGCTCGGCCGTGAAGTCGGGCCGGTGCTGCAGAAATTTCGCACCGGCATGCCGGGACGGCTGCCGGTGGTGGAGGAAAATATCCGCCTCGACGGCGTGATCGTCAGTTATGACCAGCATACCGGCCGGGCGACGGCCGTGAAGAATTTTTCGAGAATCTGGAATTCTGCCGAAAGGAACGGGTGATGAGTGAAATGAAGTTGCCGGAGATTGATTTTCAAAGGGTTGACCAATTGATTGAGTCGGCATTGGCCGAGGATCTCGGCGAACGCGGCGATACGACGACGCTGGCGGTGATTCCGCCGGAATTGATGGCGACAGCGGTCCTGCTGGCCAAAGAGGATCTGGTGTGCGCCGGATTGCCGGTGGCGGAACGGGTGTTCCGCCGGCTGGACGGGCATTGCCGGTTCGAGGCGCTGGTCAAAGAGGGGGAATTTTGTCCGAAAGGGACGTTGCTGGCGCGGATTGCCGGCCGGGCGCAGGCGCTGCTGACGGCGGAGCGGACCGCGTTGAATTTCCTGCAGCGGCTTTGCGGCGTGGCGACGTGCGCCAGGCGCTATGCCGATGCGTTGCGCGGTAGCGGAACCCAAGTCCTCGATACCCGCAAAACGACGCCGGGATACCGCAACCTGGAAAAATATGCGGTGGCGGCCGGCGGCGCCGCCAATCATCGCATCGGCCTGTTCGACCGGGTGATGATCAAGGACAACCACCGGGAATTGGCCGGGCTGGAAGGCGCCGGCGGCATCGGCCGGTCGGTGGCCCGGGCCCGGCGGATGTTTCCGGACCTTGAGGTCCAGGTGGAAGCGGACAGCCTGAACGAAGTGCGGGAGGCGCTGGAGGCCGGGGCGGATTACATTCTGCTGGACAACATGTCCAACGAAATGATGGCCGAAGCGGTGAAGATGACCGCCGGCCGGGCGAAACTGGAAGCCAGCGGCGGAATTACGCTGGAACGGTTGCCGTCGATCGGCAAGCTGGGAGTCGATTTCGTTTCGGCCGGCGCGCTGACCCATTCGGTGAAATCGGCGGACATTTCGATGGATATCGAAGCGGAGAAATAACGAAAAGTGATTGCCAAACTTTATGGAATTCTCGACGAAAGCAATTTCACCAGTTGCATCGTCAATGTGCAGGGGGTCGGCTATCTGCTGTCCATACCCTTGAGCACTTTCGACCGTTTGCCGCTGCCGGGAGAAGCGGTGACGCTGCTGGTCTGCACCCAGGTGCGCGAGGATGCCATCACGTTGTTCGGGTTTGCGACGCCGGAGGAAAAGGCGTTGTTCGAACTGCTCATCACGGTCAGCGGCATCGGCGGCAAATTGGCGCTGAGTGTGCTCAGCAGCATGCCGGTCGGTAATTTCTGCTCCGCCATCGGCAGCGGCGACGTCAAAAGCCTGAGCCGGATCAGCGGCGTCGGCAAACGGACGGCGGAACGGTTGATCGTCGATTTGCGCGATAAAGTGACGACGCTGGGAACGGTGACCGCCGCTTCCGGCGCCACTGCCGCCGGCAAATTGCCATCGGAAGCGGCCGCCGCGGTGGGCGATGCCGGAATGGCGCTGGAGCAGCTCGGCTTCAAGCGCGACCACGTCAACCAGGTGCTGCAGGAACTGGCGGAAAGCCTGCCGGCGGAAGAACTTACCAGTGAAAATCTGTTGCGCCGGGCGTTACTGGCGTTGAACCGAGTTTGATGCCGGGATAAAAAAAGACCTTCTTCCCCGTTGGGAACAGGGAAGAAGGCAGGCAAAAAGGGAAAGAAATAAAGATTCACATACCTTTTTAGACTGCCTGCGCGATGCTTTGTTCGATATCCTTTCCATTTTTTTGAAAAAAACTTTCCCGCCTTTTTCAAATTTCTTTCCCTGAAAATTGCTTTGCCGCGTTTCGTTTGCCGGGGTAGCGGAGAGCGCCTGATGAAAACAGCCGGTTCGCCTGAACAATACGGTTTCCACGTAAAATTATTTGAGGCGGCGGGAGGATGGGGCGAAAAAACGGGAAGGCTCCCTTTGGAAGAAAAGAGCGCCTTCCCGTTTCTTTAGAGACAGAATCGACAGGTTATTTGGAAATATCGATCACTTTGCCGTTGACCATGACAACTTCCGGCTGGAAATCATCATCCAGGATCAGGATATCGGCGAAATAGCTCGGCTCGAGTTTGCCGAGTTTCTCCAGGCCGAGCGCCTGCGCCTGGTTGTAAGAAGTGGTTTTGATCAGCTCCTTGAGTTCCAGGCCGGTTTCCTCATAGACGTTGCGCAGTGCGTTGCAGATCAGCAGCGTGCTGCCGGCCAGCGCACCGTTGGATTTCAAACGGGCGGCACCGTCGCTGACGATGACCGGCAGGCCGCCGAGCGTGTATTCGCCGTTCGGCATGCCGGCGGCGCGCATCGCATCGGAAATCAACTGGATCTTATCGACGCTCTTGAAGCTGAAGACGAAACGGATCATGTCCGGACAGATGTGCAGTTTGTCGCAGATGAATTCGATAAAGACGTCTTCGCACATGAAGCCGGCGCCGACCAGGCCGATGTCGCGGTGATGCAGCGGCGTCATCTGGTTGCAGAAGTGGCTCAGGTTGCGCAAGCCGCGCTGGTTGCCTTCCATGAATTGGGCGAACGTCGCCGCGCTGTGAACGCAGGACGGCGTGATGCCGGCGGCGGTGAGGTCGGCGGCGAATTGCGGTCCGCCTTCGGATTCGATCGCATAGGAGACTTTCAGCACCGGAAAGATCGCGTTGAGGCGCTTGACCTCCTCGATGTCCGGCTTGCGGACGAAATCCGGATTCTGGGCGCCGAGACATTTGGCGTTGATGAACGGGCCTTCCAGGTGGACGCCCGGCACTTTACAGCCCGGCTTGCCGGATTTGACGTAATTGGCGGCGGTCCGCAGCGAGGCTGCCAACTGCTCTTCCCCGAGCGTCAGCGTGGTCGGCAGCAGCGTGGTGACGCCTTCCTTGAGTTTGCTGAACGCGATGGCCGCCATGCCTTCATCGGAAGCGTCGCAGAAGTCATAACCGCTTTTGCCGTGGCAATGGACGTCGATGAAACCCGGCACCACCATCCGGCCGCCGGCATCGATCGTCCGGTCGGCGGCCGGCAGTGCGTCGTCGTCGACATAGATTTTGGCGATCTTGTCGCCGTCGACCAGCAGCGCGGCATCCAGCACGTCGTAATCCGGCGAGATCAGGTGGCAATTTTTCAATAAAGTACGCATAAAAAAGTCCTCCTCTTTGGGGCAGAGGCGCCGTTTCGGTCGGATGGAGCGGAACGGCGCGGTTGAATGTGGTCCTTACTTTTTCAATTCCGGCAAGCTGGCGGCAATGACCGCCTGGCCGTGACGTTTGAATTTCTCGTCCGGCGTCCGGAAGGTGATCTGGGCCGCCAGGGCCGGAAATTCCGCTTTCAATACTTTTTCCGCTTCCCGGAGGATGATTTCGCCGCCTTCGCCGGAAGTGACCCGGCCGAGGATCAGCAAGTTGCGGATTTCATAGAATTCGGCATAATGCGCGATGGCGTAACCGAAGCAGCAGCCGATCGTCCGGTAGATTTTGGCGGCGCGTTCGTCCTTGGCGGCCATCGCTTCCTGGACTTTGACCAGGCGTTCCGGAAACGGCATCTCCTTCGGGAAGTCGAAACCGGCGGCCGGAGCCAGCCGGGCGACGCCCTGCTGCGAGAAGTACTGGACGCCGCAGCCGAGGTCGCCGGACCATTCGTCGGCCGGCGCGTTGTCGCGGTAATCGATCGGCGCGAAGGCCAGTTCATTGAGCCAGTCGGTGATGTTGCCGTCGAGGTTGACGTAGCCGACCGCCTGGCTGGTGCCCATCGACAGACCCAGCACGCCGGCAGCTTCCATCGACATCGCACCGGCCAGCGCGGTCACTTCGCCGTCGTTGGCGACGACCAGCGGCACGTTGAACTCCTTCTGGATGTCATCGAAAATCGGCACGACGTATTTTTTGAAATCTTCTTCGCTGACGCCGCGGAACAGGCTGGCCAGCCGCGGCTGGTTGTTGACGTAGACGCCGG
>OJMH01003681.1_pt1 | contig 11063 bp, 12 predicted proteins | sample 1597111 | NCBI WGS metagenome assembly OJMH01 (sample SAMEA2452115, study PRJEB22498) | human gut metagenome
ACATGAGGTGACGCAGACGATACGTTGAAAGGAAGCGTTTCGCCTCTCCGGGGTTAATGTACAAGAGGGTCACGCAGTACTGAACAAATATAGCAAAATGATACTCGTTCAGTTCGCTCTACTGGTTAGGAGGGAGAATGACTCGTATTTTGTAACAATCGAGAGACGAATCGATGAATAGTGTCAACTTCTTCATCTCATCGTGGATATCACGAATAATATTTGCACTGTGCTCACTGGTGGGATATTGAGGAGTCGACATGATGACGAATGCTTCTTTCTCTGTACCACTGACACTACGAAAAGGGATACTCCTATTGAAAGGGTATTCTTTTTGTGATGAATTGGAGTATACCGCGGGAATCTGTCAGTTGTGATAGAAGGGAGATGAAGAGGTGGTTTTGGATGGGGAATGTGGATAGGTAGGAGGAAAAGGAAGAGGAGGTGAATCTAGGGTGATGAGACTATGGATAGAGGCTTGAGGAATGGGTGTTTGTGAAACGGTCGGATCTGTGATAAGAAGAAGATATTTGAGGAATGGATTGGAAATGGAGAAATGGAGCGATTCTGGAAAAGTGAGTATGGTTTCGGGAGATTCTGATAATGCCAATCGCAGATAACGATACGAATGAATCCTTTGGGAGATGATACGGTTCTCCTCCCACGCAGTCACTCCACCATTCAAACAATTGTTGACATCACTATGGTACAGAAAGGGGAGAAAACCTAGTGAGCCGATAGATTCGGTCCATTCGTGTACCGATAAAGGACCATATGAACGCATGACACCTAATATGTGATATCTGTTTCAATAGCGATGGAAAGCAGCCTCCTCCATCCGAATGCATCTGAAGCGTCTAATAAGGCGGGATCCTCTTTCCGCTAAGGAGACCATTCATATTGTATTCCCAGAATTCAGCAGATGGATAACCAACACACGAAGACGCCGGTGAGCGATATGGAATCCTTCTTTGAGATCCGCGACGGAAATGGAGTGCTCCTATCCATATCACAGCTTTCAGATAACCAGTCGTCGAAGAACGGACTAAGTTACGAGTATAAGGATGGACAACTGGAGAGCATCAAGGAATACTCCAATGGAGTTGAGAGTGTTATCGTTGCCACATTCAAAGGAAACGAAATGACACAATATGAGCATGGAAATAAGGTGTATGTGGGAAACTATACTGGTTCCTACAAGGATGGCTTTCATCGGAACGGAGCGGGACAAGAGTTTGATATCACTGGAACAAGACTGATCTATCATGGCAACTTCGTCAATGATGAGAGGGATGGAAATGGTTACTTCTATGATGCCGGAAGGATTCGATATAAGGGAAAATGGATGCATGGGATCCCACAGGGAGAGGGAACCATCTACAATGATGATGGATTTCCTCTTGAGAGTGGAATCCTGGAGAATGGGTATCTGAAAAGCAACAAAGGGTACTACTACTACAAAACAGGTCAGATTGAGCGATCCTGCTTTCCCTCCTGTCTACCGCACTGGGGAGATCGAAAGAAGAAGTTGAAGCGAACAATGTCGTTTTGTTTTTGTTAGAGATTTCCATGTCATTTGCATCGATATCTACCGCTACTAGAAGACCATTACTATCCCACTGTACTCTGATAGACTATCATCAACCATTTCATCTCGCATCCCCACTCATTGCTCCAACAAACACTCCCACCCATTACAGATTCGCCTGCAGAATCTCCTTTGCCTTCTCAAACGCAGCGGCGACGTTGCTCGTGTCCTTCGACTGTCCCTGCGCCTGCATCGGAGAGCCGCCTCCCTTGCCTCCGCACACCGCAGCCACCTCGCTGATCCACGTCTTCGCAGAGAACGTCTTGCTCGCCTTCTCCTTCGCCACCAGCGCGTACATTGCCACCTTCGAGTTCGCCTTGTCCACGCTGAACAGGAAGTACGAGCCCTCCGCGTCCAGCTCGCGGATCTTCTGCATCAGCTTGCTCGCGTTGCTGCTGTCGATGCCCTCCACGATGTACGCCACGCGACCCTTCTCCTGCTTCTCCTTCACCTCCGCCACCATCGCCGTCGCCTGCGCCACCGCCTCCTCCAGCTGCTTCGCCACCGCCTCCTTGCGCTCCGCCATCATCGTCTTCTCCAGCGCCTTCAGCTCCTCCTTGAACGCCACCTTCGTGGGAACGCTGATCACCGCCGTCGGCAGCAGCTGCTGCAGCTCCGTCACCGCCGCCTCCAGCTCCTTTCCGTGCAGCGAGCGCGCGTGCGACAGCATGCCCTGGATCTGGTTCGCCAGCACGATGCTCTCGTTGGCACGGTCGCCGGTGATGGCGACGATGCGGCGAATGCCCTTGCTGATGCTGCCCTCCTCCACGATGGCGAAGAACTTGGCCTGCGCCAGGTTGCTCAGGTGCGTTCCGCCGCAGAACTCCACCGAATAGTTCATCCACTCGGGATTCTACGCGTGACGACGAGAAAACAAACCCACCTTCGGGTCCGCCAGCAGCTCCGCTACCGGCTTGCCAATCGACACAACGCGGACCATGTTCGGGTAATGCTGCGTGTGAGAGGCGAAAGAAACGCTACCTCGCCGAACACCGCACGCAGCGAGCAGATCTGACGCGCCTCCTCGATGGGAACCACCGACGAGTACACGGTCAGCGCGCTGTTCACCTTCTCGTTCACCAGCCGCTCAATCTCCGCCAGCTGCGCAGGCGCCACCGGCTTCGTGTTGTTGAAGTCGAAGCGCAGCTTCTGGTCGTCCACCAGCGAGCCCTTCTGGTCCACGTCCGTCTGCAGCACGCGGCGCAGCGCCCAGTTCATCACGTGCGTAAGCGTGTGGTTCGGCGCGATCAGCATGCGGCGCTCGTAGTCCACGTTGCACGTGCAGCGGTCGCCCTTGCGCACGACGCCCTGCTCCACCGTTCCGATGTGCAGCACGTAGCCTCCATACGACATCACGTTCAGCACGATGAATCTATTATGATAAATACTAGTCAATGACTCACCTCGCATCACCCAGCACGAGGACGCCCTGATCGGCGACCTGGCCGCCCGACTCCGCGTAGAAGGACGTATCCTTCAGAATCACGCCCACTTCGCCGCTGGCGGGCGTCACCTCCTCGGGGAAGGACTTGTCGCTGGCGAACAGCGCCACCACCTCCGTCTCCAGCGTCTGATACCACGTGTACTTGGGGAGGTCGTCGGTCGTCGGCACGCCCGCCATCTTCAGATGGTCCACCTGCTCCGCCTCCATCACCAGCGCCGTGCCCGCGTTGCCCTTGTGGCTCTGCGTCGTCACTCATTCCCACGTCCCACCGCCTTCGCCTCCGCACGCGCAGCCTCCATCGCGCGCTGGTAGCCCTCCATGTCCACGGTGAGTCCGGCCTCCTCAGCCATGAGCTGCAGTGAACGAGAAAGAGAATCATCACCTGCGTCAGGTCGATCGGGAAGCCCAGCGTGCCGTAGAGGAAGAAGGCGACGTCGCCGGTGATCTGCTTGCTGCCCGTGGCCGCACAGCGCTCCGCCTCCTGCGCGAACCGCTTCAGTCCCTTCTCCAGCGTGCCTGCGAATCATTCCATCACCGATCGACAACGGTTGAACGAGAGCTCCTCCTCCAGAATCACCTCCTGCACGAAGTGCATCTTGTCCTCCAGCTCGGGGAACGCGTCCTTCATGTTCGCGACCACCACCGGCACCAGCTGCGAGAAGAAGCCCGGCTTGCACTTCAGGATCTGCTGTCCGTAGCGCACGCCGCGACGCAGGATGCGACGCAGCACGTAGCCGCGGCCCGCGTTGCTCGGCACCGCGCCGTCCGTGATCGCCATCGTCAACGTGCGAATGTGGTCTGCCACCACGCGATACCTTTCTATGAATATTCATGGAATGAACATACGCCATGTCCTTCTTCGCCTCCTCGTCGTTCTTGTCCACGCCGTTCTGACCCGCCACCAGACCCGTGTACGGACCCACGCCCGCCACGCGGTGGATCTCCGCGAAGATCGGAGTGAACACGTCCGTGTCGTAGTTCGACATCTTGCCCTGCAGAATGGACGTCAGGCGCTCGAAACCCATGCCCGTGTCCACGTGGCGTGCGGGAAGCAGGTGCAGCTTGCCGCTCGCGTCGCGCGAGTATTGCATGAACACCAGGTTCCAAATCTCGATCACGTTCGGATCGTCCTTGTTGACCAGCGACGCCGCGTTGCGTCCGCCGATGCGATCGTAGTGGATCTCGGAGCCTATGTGTGAAAAGGTGGGGACTGGCATACAGGGACCGCAAGGACCCACTTCGCCCATTTCCCAGAAGTTGTCCTAGAATCACAGGCGATGACAATACCCACCTTCTTGTTGCCCCTCAGGATGTGGTCCTCGGGGAGGTGCGTCTTCCAAATCTCAAAGGCCTCGTTATCGCACTCGACACCATCGGCCTCGGAACCCTCAAAGTAGGTGGCGTACCTCGGTTGGAGAGATTAAACCACTCATACATGCGAGAAGGATCGAGACCATACACCTTGGTGAGCAGTTCCCACGCAAAGTCGATAGCTCCCTTCTTGAAGTAGTCGCCGAAAGACCAGTTGCCGAGCATCTCGAAGAAGGTGTGGTGGTAGACGTCCTTGCCGACATCGTCCAGATCATTGTGCTTGCCTCCAGCACGAATGCACTTCTGCGAGTTGCAGGCTCTCTTCAGCTTGGCAAGCGGACTGGTGGGGTCGACCTAGGCGTGAGGGGAGATTGCGAGTGTAACCTGTCCCAGGAAGATGGGCTTGTACTGATTCATTCCGGCATTCGCAAAGAGAAGCGTCGGATCGTCGAGGGGAACAACGGGGGAGGATTTGACAAAGGTGTGTCCGTTGTCCTCAAAGAACTTGATAAAGGTGCTACGCACCTTGGCAGAAGGCCAGGTAAGTTCGGACATGAAAGTGTGTAATTGTTTGATGGAGAAAACAGGGGGTGGTTCTATGAGAAATAGAAGGGTGGCATGGTTATGAACGAGCAGGCCAGTAGATGCTCTTGATGGCAGACTCGAGAGTAGATGCGTTCGAAATGGGTGCGAAAAGGTTATAGGAAGGTTCAGATCCAACCGAATGAGTCCATCCAAAGCACTCGGCTCCAAACTCGATTCCATCGGCAGGAAGGTTCGGAATATCTACGGTAGAAGAGAATGTGTATGGATACCCTCCAAAGTCACGGTTCCAATAAACTTGAAATTGTAGCCCGTTCCCTTGAAACGCACAAGGGAAGGAAGGTCTATTCACTAGCAGTAGTACCATACGTCTCACGCTTCATGGTCAGGGTGTTGTCCCAGTTGTAGGGGGCTCTGCTACTTCCTCTTCTCTCCCTTCTTCCATCTCCAGCAAGTGCGCGTCCTTCTAGCTGAATGGACTGGAGTTGAGGGAGATCTGCATCATCAGGAATCGATATGGGTACTCTCGAACACCATTCTGTGGCAAAAGTGGAATGATTCATCGCCGAGTTTGACAGATTGGAGTTGAGGAAGATCTGTTGTAATAGTCTACTCCAAGTACAAACTAGTTAATGAGAAGACGGAAGCGCGATAGAAGCAATACCCGCCCATGTCGATGGTTTGAAGGGAAGGAAGCTCCTCCAACACGAACGAAGCGAAGGAAGAGAACGAGTAATTGCCAATGGAAATGGAAACCAACTTGGGGCAATTCGCAATCCGTACGTCACCACTCGCATCCGGAGTTGACATCACATCCTTCTTGAGTTTATCAAGAGTGAAACAGCTCCCTCCAATTGTAATACTCTCCAATTCTGTCAGTCCATCAAAACGAATATCCCTAACATATGCAAAACAATCCTCTCCAATGATAACTCGTTTCAGTGAAGTGAATACTCCGGAATACAGAGAACGAAGTCTGGTCGTCTCATTGAAGGAATTGTTGGCAACATTCAATTCCTCGATCTCTCCTGGATGAGCAGTCAACGCGTCAATAGTTCGCGCGATTCGGTTCTCATTCATTCCGTTGTTCCAAACCCCGGTCTTCACGATATTTCCTCTTTCATCCATCTCCACTCCTTTTCCATGTCTACAAATTCCCTTTTCTTTATTCACGACGTATCCTCCTTCATACACCTTCTTGCCATTCTCGTTGTATTCGATCATCGTATTTCCAATGAACGATTGAATGACCCTTTTCAATTCACCCTTTTCGTAATCACAGACCTGCTTGAAATTATCCTGTCCATCATATACCATTCCCCTTCCGTTTCTTACGAATCCAGTATTCACACTTCCCGAGAATCCACCCATATACACCTTCTTCATATTCTTGTCATATTCCGTCATGACATTGCCATAAAACTTCATGGTCACTCGACCACTGTCATCCAGCACTTTATTCACTGCCGCATTTCCAAAATCATACTGTTTTCCATTCACCATGAGCACCAGTGGATTTGTGGTAACAATCCACGCAGCTTGTTTTCCATTCATTTTCGACATCATCTGATTATTCCATTCCTTTTCAATCAGTTCTGGAGGCACATTCACCGTGAGCGTGAACTTGAATTGATGGTCACCATTCTCTGTTTTCACAGGGATACTCGGCTGAATATTCGTAATATTGAATCCACTCATTTTCTCGCAAGAATAAACTGTGGAGTGACACTGTTAGCCAAAAATGCAACCACTGGCATGTCATAATTCCCACATGCAACGGTACTAATTATCACCTCCGTCATTCCATTGTCCTAATAGGATGCTAAGTGTGTAGTCCGGAAAGAAAAGAACACTGAAAGAAGCAAGGAAATGGGAGGTACACTCGAAAACGGGATAAGAATCCTTAACGACCAGTCTATGTTCATTCGTGTGGAATATGAGGTGATAGAAAGCCACTCACTCGTATTCCATCATCTCACACATGATCAACAATCTGATTATCATAGATGATCAAAAGCCCTCCATATTGATAAAAACAATGTCTGATAATTCCAATACTGGTATTCCAATTGTGAATGGAGTAACTTCGCATACCACATCAATTTCAGCTCTCCACATATTCCAGAATGATTACTTGTGATTCAAAGCATAGTCCAAGCATAATTGACAACCTCAGTTAAAATGGGCATTTCACTATACGTACTGGAATCAAGTCCATTATCTGAAGCTGTATAACCTCCCCCATTCATTCTTGACTATGATACTTCATAGTACAAAGGAGCGAGTCTCCTTCACAGACAACATTCTGAAGAATCGCATACCATCATAACGCATTGATTTCATGCATATTTGATCTCTTTCCATTATCGGGTTAACCACAAAGGCCGGGTTTCTGTAAACAGTTTATAGACGTATCCAGCACATTCTATTTGCATGGTTAAACGGAGTTTGAATCATCGGAATGGAAATACCACAAATCGGTTGTTCAATCCCATTAGTTGGCGCAATGAAGTATATGAGCGGAAAGATTAAGCAGGTATCACCACATAGAAAACAAGATGTATGAATGAGACAGTTGGCATCTTTAGCCATCTGGGAGAATAGCGAATATGATAATTTCATTGCAATAGAGGAGCATTACATTACAATGAATGAACGGAAAACCGTTGTTGTCGATCACGTGACAAATGAGTGTGTAATTGTAAATATGAAGCGCATAGCTGACTGTGAGATGAGCCATTACTGCATGGGAAAACAGTTAAATGATGGAGAGGATAATGGCGATCATGTGTGTTGAGTATGGTATTTGCTTCTATGTGCTATTATCTATTGCTTCAGGAATGTGATGTTACTCTCTGTATCCGCCTAGGAAAGGGATAGTCATTACTCACTGTTTTCATAATTACGAATGCTTCATGACTCTTTTGTTTACGTGATTCTATATGATCACTTGGTTAGCTGCAATTCTCAATAGGGTGTTTAGTTAAGCATCCCATAACGGAATAGAGTAATATAATAATAAGGCCATCTATATTATATCAACATAATAGCGTTTCCATTCTAAGATTGACTCCGATTAGCACTTGCCTTATGGATGAATCATACAATAGAAGTTTCCCTAGTGGATATGTGGAAACGAGTATTGAGTTGCCTGAAGATGGATTAAACGGAGAGTGTATTGTTCACTTCTGTGGCAACCATAGTAACGAAGAATTGGTGGTACCGTTGGCGAACGGAAGGAGAGAGGGAAAGGCGATTCTGTTTTGTGATGGTCTTCCAACTCTAAAGTGTGAGTACAGAAATGGATTGTTCACTGGAGATGTGAAAAAGGTGGATAAATGGAAACGTTTGTTGTTGATTGTGTCGAAGGGGATCAATTCTGAAGAGAGCTTGCTTTCTTATGATATCGAAACTGAATACTTATGTGGAGTCATGAAATACAGTAATCGGTATTATTCTGTCTATTGGTGTATGGGTACTTATCGTATGGTAATAGCGGATGTGAATACGAAGGAAATGATTATATATGAGAATAGATATCGAATTGATTCACAGTATATAGGAGAAGTGATTGATTTGAATGTGAATGGGAGGAGATGGGAAGGGGGAATGAAGGATGGGAAACCACTTGGATATGGAGTGATGTATGATGAAGAAGGGAAGAAGGAGTATGAAGGATTCATGATGGATGGAAAGAAGATGTGTTATGGAATGGAGTACTCCAATGATACTGAAAGAGTGAGATATAGAGGTTGTTTCTATAATGGTAAACGATGTGGAAAGGGTGTTTTGTATAATCGAAATGGAATGGTTGACTATGATGGATTGTGGAAGAATGATAAGCCTTCAACTCTTCAATTTGATGGGTTAACAATAGACAATTATACAGAATCAATAGAGATAGTAAACAATTCCTTCAAAGAAGTGGAATCCTTCATTCCTCCATTCTTCCTTCATTCATTGAAGCGAATAGTGATAGGAGACGAGTGTTTTGGAAAGGTGAGAGTATTTGAATTGAATGGATTGGGTGAATTGGAGAGTGTGGTGATTGGAAAGAGGTGTTTTTCGATGAATTCAAAAGAACCATGGAATAGTGAACGAAATGATGGTGTTTGCTCGATTATGAATTGTTTGAAACTCGAATTCATTCATATTGGTGATTATTCCCTTGGTGATTATCATTCCTTTGAATTGAACAATCTCCCTTCCCTTCAATCCATCGATATTGGCGAGTACTGTTTTTATTGGTCTCCATCCTTTTCATTGACTGGTTTGATAGGATTATTGTTATGAATTGACAGATCTTCCTCAACTTCAATCAATCAAACTTGGTAGCTATACGTTTGATTCTGTTCATTCGGTTGTGTTTGAGAGTAATTGAATGGATGAATAGTGATTCAGATTTGCCTAAACTACAATCCATTCATCTTTATTTTTCTGCTCTTTTCGGTGATTCTGGTGATGATCGAAAAACGATTAACAATTACCCTTACTACTACAAGAACACGTTAACAATGCGAAGTGAGATTGAATGAGTTGATGAATGAATAGATCTACCCTCATTGACTTCCTTCAAAGGAGATGGAGTCAATTTCTATTCTATCGGCTCAGTGATTCTGGAGAGTATTGATTTGGTTTTGGATTGATATAGATATTCCTCTACTATCATCCAGTGGATTTGATTTTGGTATTAACTGCTATATCTACACCTATTCCCTCCAATCCTCAAGTAATAGTTATGCCATTTCCTCATCACTCGATTCTACTGCACTCGAGTCTTATATAAGAAGTGCAAGCAAATACATCAATATAATTACTTCAAATATAACAGATCAATGTAATGAGGATTAACTTCAGTATTATTTGACCATCCTATAGAATAATGTGACCATGATTCCGATGTTTGTTCCCCAGAAGTTTATATATGTAGTTCCCTTGTAAATACTAAATTAAAAACCTGCATTGTGAGTGGACGAACAAAAACCAGAAACCAAGTCTTCGGTCATATTCGATTGGTCAAATTAACAGGTTTCAGTCATGTCGGTCATTATTTCGGACTATCCGAAGTACGGTAACTCTGCACTGAATCCAATCACCTCCCTCTCTATGCCATCATGAACAAACAGAGTTCCGATTCAAACTCCCCTTTCACTTAGTGCAGTTGTCAATTACTTCCACCAACAAATCAATTCCACTCAGGTTCAACTCCCAACCATTCTCCCCTTTCTCTCCACTACTCCAATCCCTTCAGTCACCCCACATCCTTCCCTCATCTTCACCATTCATTTTTCACTCTTTCCCAAACAAGCCTTCCCCTTCACAATTCAATTCCCTAGCACCGCTAGAATGACCGAACAGGAAACAGCTCCTAGCAACATGAAGTGGGTCCAGCCCGCCTACGTTTTGGGCGAGAATGGAGAGCATCTCAACGAAACGCCCATCAAGGTCACCAACAGTCTCACCCGCACCAAGGTAGGACTTTTATTCACCTCCTTTCCGCAGGTGCCCTTCATCACGATGATTCCCCGCAAAGTCCTTTGGTACAGCTGCGGACCCACCGTCTACGACGTGGCACACATGGGCCACGCCAGGTAGGACCCGGAGAGCGCCTCATTCCCAGAACCTACCTGAGCCAGGACATTATCATGCGAATTCTGCGCGACTACTTCAACTACGACGTCGTCTTCGTGATGAACATCACCGATATCGATGACAAGATCATCAACCGGTAGGCGTCTCCTGTCTCTCCGACGCAGCTCCAACGAGCGCGGCATTCCCTTCAAGGACCTGGCGCGCAAGTACGAGAAGGAGTTCATGGAGGACATGAAGACGCTGGGCTGCCGCACCGCGAACGTGATCACACGCGTGTCGGAGGTACATGTTAACTCCTCTTTCCATCCTAGTACGTTCCCGAGATCATCGCGATGATCGAGGGCATCATTGCGAACGGCTACGCGTACGCCGTGAACGGCAGCGTGTACTTCGACACGGCGGCGTTCATGAAGGACAACACCTACGGCAAGCTGAGTCGGTCTGTTCGTGTCCTCTCCCCTAGTTCCGGAGGTGGTGGGTAACACCAAGGAGGCGGCAGAGCAGGAGGAGTTTACCTCGGAGAAGAAGAGTCCGAGCGACTTCGCGCTGTGGAAGGCGAGCAAGCCGGGCGAGCCGGAGTGGGAG
>OJMH01003682.1_pt1 | contig 11058 bp, 9 predicted proteins | sample 1597111 | NCBI WGS metagenome assembly OJMH01 (sample SAMEA2452115, study PRJEB22498) | human gut metagenome
TTCGGCCTCGACTTAGGTCCCGACTTACCCTGGGCGGACGAACCTTCCCCAGGAAACCTTAGGCTTTCGACGGAGGAGTTTCTCGCTCCTCTTTCGCTACTTATGCCGGCATTCTCTCTTCCTTGCTCTCCACCGCCGCTTCCGCTACGGCTTCTGCGCACAAGGATTGCTCCTCTACCAATCACCTTTCAGTGATTCCCAAGCTTCGGTGTCAGGTTTTAGCCCCGGTTATTTTCGGCGCAACATCGCTCGACCAGTGAGCTATTACGCACTCTTTGAATGTGTGGCTGCTTCTAAGCCAACATCCTGGTTGTCTTCGTATTGTCACATCCTTTTCCACTTAACCTGCACTTCGGGACCTTAGCTGTGGGTCTGGGCTGTTTCCCTTTTGACGACGGAACTTATCTCTCGCCGTCTGACTCCCATGCATATATATCCGGTATTCGCAGTTTGTTAAACTTCGGTAACCCGTGAAGGCCCCTAGGTCATACAGTGCTCTACCCCCCGGTATACTTTTCATGAGGCTAGCCCTAAAGCTATTTCGAGGAGAACCAGCTATTACCGAATTCGATTGGAATTTCTCCGCTAACCACAAGTCATCTCCTACTATTTCAACAGCAGTGAGTTCGGACCTCCACAGGATTTTACTCCTGCTTCATCCTGCTCATGGTTAGGTCATTCGGTTTCGGGTCTACGACATGCTACTCTCTTTCGCCCGTTTCAAACTCGCTTTCGCTGCGGCTCCGCGGCTTCACCGCTTAACCTCGCAACACATCGTAACTCGCCGGCCCGTTCTACAAAAAGTACGAGATCACGCATAACCTTGCGGCTGTAGCGCTCTCTCTGCTTGTAAGCATATGGTTTCAGGTTCTCTTTCACTCCCCTCCCGGGGTTCTTTTCACCTTTCCCTCACGGTACTGTTCTCTATCGGTCATCAGGTCGTATTTAGCCTTGGGAGATGGGCCTCCCTCCTTCCCACGGAATTTCTCGTGCTCCATGGTACTCTCTTGCAGATAGCTTCGCTTCCGTTTCGACTACAGGGCTTTTACCTTGTCTCGCCCGGGTTTCCTCGCCGGTTCGTCTACTTCAGCTCTTGCATCTCTCTGCCACAAAACATTTCTGCTTCGCTTTCGGGCTCTTACCCTTTCGCTCGCCACTACTTAGGTAATCGTTGGTTTACTTTCTCTTCCTCCGGGTACTTAGATGGTTCAGTTCCCCGGGTTCCCCTCCTTACACTATGTGTTCATGTAAGGATACCCGATGTTTACTTCGGGTGCGTTCCCGCATTCGGATACCTGCGGATCTATGTCTGTTTGCGACTCCCCGCAGCTTTTCGCAGCTTACCGCGTCCTTCTTCGGCGCCTGATGCCTTTGGCATCCTCCATACGCTCTTTATAGCTTTAATCTTCTACGTCTATTTCCTCTCATTGCAAGACAAATTATCCCATTGCGTATTTGCTTTCGCATATACCTTTTTTTGTTTGTAAGATAATTTGCTTTACTCTATGTAGTTGTCAAGATACGATCCCCTCCCGCTTACTGCGGAAGCGCTGCGTACACCCTTTCGGGGTGACAGCTTGTATATGTTACCATATTGCGCCGCCCGTGTCAAGTATTTTTCCGAAATTTTTACAAAATTTTTACGCGCTCTCATCGCCCCGCGTCGTGAGGGCAGCCGCTATGAAGAGCGAAAGCCCCTCCCGGATAGGAGAGGCTTCCCGCTTGCCGGCTATACCGCCGCTAAAGCGGTATCAGGCTGCGCCGTATAATCTGACCACATCGTCCGGAGTCACCAGCACATCGCATTTGCCGTCCCAGCGCTTGGAAACGAATCCCTTTACTTCCATCCATTTTAAGATGTTATGCGCGCGCTGGTAGCCCAGCGAAAAACGCGTCTGGATAACGCTGGTGGAAATGACATTGACCCCGGCCGCGTACCTGAGCACTTCGATATAGATATCATCGGGATCGTCAAGCATTTCCTCGTACTCCTCCTTCCGAGTACAAGCCGTTTCTATTTCTATTTCCGTAACGCCGGCAGGCACCGAGATCGACATCTCCTGCCCCTGGCTCACCTTTTCTCCGCACCAGCAGCAAAACTGACTGTCCTCCGGGATCATCTCACCGCATTTTGCGCATAAGTATATCGTCATATTACTCCTCCGTTTATCATAAGCATCCGCATTTTTACCGCGATAATCGGCTATAACGCGGAGCATTTGTTATCTATCATATTTTACAGCCTTTTCTTGTGCATGTCAAGCACATGTAAATTATAAACGAACCATGTTGATACATCCAACAACATGTTTGAGGCACATTAAACAGTGATTTACATATAAGTCATTAGCCATAGCGGCAAGATCACTCGTTACAGGAAGCAACGAAATCAGAACAGTTCGTGCAGCCGTCGCCAAAAATACCGGCAATAATAAAAGTTCCGCTGAATAAGGTCGAGCTGAGTGTCATTAATAATAGGGAAACAGCATCCACAGCATCTTTCGGCGTGTGATATTCATTATAAAATTTTCGGAACAGCACTTGCAGCAATAACGGTATCCCACCCCACGCCATAAACAGCAGATATTGCCAACCCTCGACATCATCCCCCTCCATGCTCGACATCACTATAATAAATACTACGGAGGATATGGTGCATAAGAAAAGAAAAATATTCAAAGCAATGACACCGATATCGTTCAATGTAAAACCATTATCATATTTTTGTGTGTTTGTACGTCGCGTCTTTATTCCGATATTATCGGAACGTTTACGCGAGTTACCCGGGCTTTGCTTTTGTCGGGGACGATTATTGAGCCTATCAGCCCCACTCTCTTTTCGATCGTTATCTTTGCCAATATGTATTTCATCATCCGGAACGACTGTTTCCTTATAATGAACGCCGCACGCAGACCGATCTGCACTGCTTCCCAGATCTGCCTGCACATTTTTACTTCGTATCGGCTTTACCGATACCGGCACCATGTGATCATTAGCCGGCGCTATTATTTTTTCGGATATACTTTTGTCGATCCCGCGCTTATCGCTCTCGGGTATCGGTCCCTAAGGCGCGATCCTGGCTCCGTCATTTATCGCGTGATTTCTTTCGTGAGTTACCGTGACGGTTTTCTTATCGCTCTCGGAGGCATTATCCCTACCCGACGGAGCAATACTTCGCCCGGATGCCAGCTCATTCGCACCGAGATTAGACAAAACCGCTTGCTGAGCGAACGCGGCAGCATCGTTAGCAATAATATTGCGCTGCGAATGCCTTTTCTGTACGGCGCTCAGCACGTCTAGCCGGGCTTTACGTATTTTCAGCATAGTAGCTATGATATGCTTGCAAGGTCCCGGATACTCATAATGTGCGGGACAATTGCAATCATGTTTTATCAATTGATTGCCGCTAAATTGCAATCCGCACGTGTAATCATATGTGCCTGCCACAATGCTGCGGAAACGCTCATGGGCTTTATCATATGATAAGGAACGGACCCTGCCTTTTAGGTAATAGTCTTCTCCTCGAATAAAAGTTATCGGTCTGCTCACCAAGCCGGATACATACCGCATTGTAAGATCCGGATAGTTGAGACCGCTTTGGATCGGCGATAACATGCCTCCGCTGCTTTCCAATAGATCGAAACTTAATTTTTGAAGATCACTGTCCGTCCAGCCGAAAGCACGCAACGATATGGCAGCACCCTGATAGCCGTGCAAATGAGCAAGTGCGTACCAATAGACCGCTTCCTGCTCATCGCAAGAAACGCCGTATCCATATTTATAACAATACCCCGACATGTATTCGGCTTGGGCTGATCCGATCTTTGCCGCAGCCTGAAAACACGCAAACGCCATTTTAGGGTCATTCGGAGCACCCTTGCCCTTTAAATAGCATTGCCCCAGGCGCACATAAGCCGGAGCATATGCAATGGATGCCGCTTTATTATAAAGCAAAAACGCCTTATCCCAGTTTTTATCTCGCAAAGCGGCCTCTGCTTCATCATAATGATCTTTTGCTGTCATATTAAAACTTCTTTCACTTTGCGATCAGTTGCAAAGCGGCATATGATATTCTTCACTAAGCTCTGTGACTTAAATTCTCGGGCAAATATAACAGATCGCGAAAAGCGCACAAAAGAGAGTGCCGTGTAATCTTAGGAGTAGTCTGCGAGCCGGATGCCGCCGTAGCTTTTATGGTAGACGGGAAGCCCTCCGACTGCAAAAGCGTAATTATGCTCGAGTATCCTTCCGTACCTTTCCCCTTATGCGGTGATTCGCCTATTATTATCCCCATATAATTACGCTTAGAATAAAATTTCTTTTTCAGGTCGACAGAACCGATCTCATCATATTTATAATGCTCTATTTCTTTAAGCCTGTAAGCGGATACGTCTGTTTTGAATTGCGTAATAGTATCGGAACGCCCTCCGATCACACACAGTACTGTACCTTCCACTTTCGTACAATCATGGTGTGGCAACCGCACGCCGTCTATGGACACATAATCTATAGTTTGTTTTTCATTATCATTTCCGTTATCATCCGAAGTTCCTTCCGATGACGGATCGAAGTCATCTTCATCATCATCTAGCCCCTCATATAGCACAGCAAATTTATCGGGATCGGAACAATATTTTATAAATTTACGTATCTCTCCCCATATATCCGACGGGATCTCAGGGTGTTCATTGATATACCGCTCCGCCGTCTTTGAAAAATGTGTATTTACGATTTTACAGAACTCGGCATAATATGCATTCCCTCGTGCCGCGAATTTATTATAATAATATTTGAAAAGAGTTATTATCGACGAAAGAAGCCGAACATTATCCCTCTTGTTGCGAATAATTTGTTTATCATCGGCAGGTGCATTTTTACTTATTGGTGTGTATACCCTCAGTATCTTTTCAAACAATCTTCCAGGCTCTGTTATAAAATACATCGGCGTACGTACACCATATATCAATATGGACATACATATATGCCACTTTTCGCTTACCTCGCCCGAATAGAATAGATCGCTTTTGAATTTTTGCATAATATTATTTGCATGGATATAGTCATTATGACTCGTATATTGATAAACGCAATACAAGCATGCGCTTTTATATACGCCGCGCGTCTCGAACCCTCTGACGCCCAATCCCATGATCTCATTATAAAGCCGCTCGAGCGTTTCTGCTGTCTTTCCCGAATGTATAATCTGCATAAATCCCGCTTTATTTATCATTCTCGATCTCCTTGTACTTCAAACATGCTCAGTTGTTTGGGCGAATCGTTATGCTCTCGCTCTCTCTTTTTTGTTCCCTTTTTGCTGCGTTTAGCCGCATTCTTTTGATCCGAACTTCCATGTAAGGAAGCATCATACGTATCATCGGCAATATCCCTTCCGCTATCTTTGATCGCCGAGATAAGAGGACCCGTCAATATTTCATCTGTTACGGATTTCCCGAAATATCTCGTCACTTTTTTATTGCATTCCTTATATGAAGCTATAACTTTTCCGGAATCCGATATGAATTCATTATATAATTTATTGTATTTCGGATCCTTATACTTCCTTATCGGGAAATCATTAAAGAAATGTGCACGGGATAATCCATATATTTTATAAAAGTCATCGGCGTTTATCGTTTTTACGGATCTCTCGATCGGACAGGACACGGCGTTTTCACAATAATATAACAAGCCATAATCGTTTTTCTGTCGTACAGATAAGTATGAATTCCCGTATAATGCGGCATATAATATCTTGACCGTATAGAATTCAACGTCTGTAGAGTTATAATTCTTAAGGATCTCGTCTATATCATGATATAAATTGGTCCTGTCAAGCATTGCATAAAACATCATGATCGCCGACGATATCCCCTCGCTGTATTGTTTATATTCCCCTCTGAACCGAGCAAGGTAATCGCTAATGCGATCCTGACCGAGGGCATTTATATAATTTTCGAATATACGTGCATGCTTTCGGGCTTCCGAATAATCATGATCATAATATTCGGTGAATAGGGTCAACCAGTTGGATCTTAAATTTTTTGTATCGCGTATATCGCAACCCAAGCATGCATCAAAAGCGGCCATCAGCATTCGCAGGTAACACTTTTCCTCACCGGTCAATCCGTCGTATATTTCGTTTAAATTCGCTCTGAGTCCCAGCTTATAAGAAACGGCACGGATAAGCAGAGACGGTCGCTCATGTACATCTGCGGTATAGCTGTTATAATAGTTATTATAATATTTGTAATCGTTGAAATTCTCGGCAATAAATTTAAAGAATTCTTTTTTGTTCGCATTAACAAAGTAAATGAAATCGGATAAATGCTCATATGGATCATTCTGCATCTCAGTCGCTACACTCAAATGCATTGCTGTCTTTTTTGCCATGATCGATGGGACGATATTATCGGCATCCGCACAAAGTCCTGCGGCACAACGCCTTATTCCGCTGTCATCTATCTCCTTGCTGCCATACTCGAACGAATCGCGAATGATCTTTAGCGGATATTGCAGATTATCGAAATTTCTCTTTGCCCATTTGCGAGTATAATGTATTTCCGTTATATTCACTATCGGAATAGGATATCGTACGAATACTCCGACGTCGCTTTCTGTAACATCGGCGATTTTGCCGGGGCGCAACGCATACTCAAATACGCTCGCATCATCGCGAATATCATCGGTCGGCTCGCTATCAAATTCATCATCGCTTATGTCGGGTACGCCCGCCGGATCCGATTTTTCTTCCGTTTCATCCACCCCTATCTCTTTTTCTTCTGTTTCTACACAAGTCGGCTCTTGCACTATAAGTACATCGAGCTGCTCATCGAGCATGACCCCGGCTACGACGGGTATACTTTCTCCGTCCGCGCACAGTTTGATCAAGTTGGTTTCGCTCAATCGTCGCATGGTCAAAAATATCGCATTTTCGGAACAATTCCCCAGCGTCGAAAAGAATTTTCTACTATCCGGATAATCGGCATTACACAATAAATAACATGCCGCCAGATCCCGTTCGATCACCGTATTATTTGTATAATAATAAAACTTCTTCATGGTCATCGATTCAAAAAAGCAGATCGCTCTCTTTGCTTATTTTGGCTTCTTCAAACATACTACTATTTTCCGTCAGCTTTTTACCGGCATCCGAATTCCGATAATCGGAAGATATGAACACAAACGAAAGCTCGTCTCGCGCCCTCGTACATGCCACGTATAAAGAATTTTTATTCGTTTCAGAGTGGAGCGAAAAATTCTCGAGATCGACAAGGTAGACCTTATCGAATTCCATCCCCTTGCCTACCCGATATGTCATCATGAAAATACCGGATCCCATCACATTGCGTTCATCTATATTGGTATGATCATTTAATTTATAAAAAAACTTATCCGCGATCCCGTTTCTCTGGACGGACTCCCGCATGGTATTTTCCCATAATTCAAAATGCATATGATCGGGCAGCAGTATAGCAACGCTGCACGGATGATTTTTATACTCACGGCATATTTCGTCTACTACGCTTCTATAGGATACTCCGGAGTATATTTTTGGAAGTCCCCCGTCTCTGATACTTGTGAGCCCTTTTAATGAAAAATCGTTTTTTTCGTAATTACCATAGAATAATTTTGCCACGCTCTCTATTTGCTTTGTATTGCGAAAATTTTCGATCAAGTCGTAAAAAGATTCCTGCAATCCGAGAGCGCCGAGGATCCTGTTTCTTTGATAATCCAGTCTGTGATCGGCATGACCATCTACTTCCTGTGCCTCATCAAAGGAAACAAATATCTTATCCGTCATGCGAGTTATCAACTCATAAAACTCATTCGGCAGATCCTGCCCTTCGTCAACGAAAATCGAATCGTATTTATCGCGTTTGTCTGCGGGTAAATTATCATAAAGGTGTTTTATCCCGTTCCAATCTATAGAGTGTTTTACACCATTATAATTGGTAAGCGCTCTTGCTTTATCTTCGTCACCATCCGTCCAGCGATATACTATACTTATCCATATAAAACTATCCATAGTATAGGCTTTGATGCGAAAGTTGCTGAGCCCCTGTTGAAGAGGCTTGCTTTTCGTTATTATCATATTTCCTCCACGGTTACGGTGCATTGCGATAATGGCCAAAACCGTTTTACCTGTCCCGGGACCGCCTATAACGGCTATCCTATTTTTGGAATTGATTATATTAAGGATATGGTTCTGTATTTTCGTTAATTCTTCAGAACTGGGCAACTGAAACATGATATACTCCTTTGTCTTTTGTTTACAAGAACAACTTTCTTTGCAAAATTTAATTGTTTAAACGTGGTGATGCTATCGCTTTTTGTAGATCACGACGCCTTCAAGATACACAAATAATTTCAATATATAATACCCCCCCCCCTATTTTTATTATACTACCCGCTATGTCTTGTGTCAAGTATATTTTGTCATGTGAGATAGCTCAGGCAAAGCGGGGACTATAACGATCTCTTTATGTTATTTATGAGCATTCGGTAATGACGCTTAGGAACGTATCATGCTCATATGCCGCCATGATACGCCGGGCTCTCAAAAATATCACGACGGCGGTCCCTCTTGACAAAGATATGTATATATGGTAAAATGTGCATATGAACGCAAAAGACGAATTCCTCGATATTTTCGATAAACACATCACGCGGCAGGGCGCCGCGGAGCTGCGCAAATACCTGCTCGGGTCGGACTTTTTCACCGCGCCTGCGAGCGGGCGCTTCCATTGCTGCCATGCCGGCGGGCTTTGCGAGCACAGCATAAACGTATATAGGCGCATGCTTGCGATCGTTAAAGCGGAGTACGGCGAGGAATGGGAGAAAAAAGTCACGCACGAGAGCGTCGCGATATGCGCCCTGCTGCACGACGTGTGCAAAATAGACTATTATAAAGAGGATATGCGCAACGTCAAGAACGAAAACGGCGAGTGGATCAAAGTACCGTACTATACCAAAGCGGAAAAGCTGCCTTACGGTCACGGCGAGAAATCGGTATATATCATCAACGGTTTTATACGTCTTACGCGCGCCGAAGCGCTCGCAATAAACTGGCACATGGGCGGCTTCGACGCCCGCAGCCGCGGCGGCGACTTTTCCATAAGCGAAGCGTACGCGAGCAATCCGCTCTGCGTGCTTCTGCACGTTGCGGATCTCGAAGCGACCTACCTCGACGAGGAGCGCGGCTCGTGATACTTTTCACGCTCGGATTTTTTGCAAAAACAGGGCGAAAATCGCTTGACTAATCCACGCCCATTTGATATATTATATAAGCTGTCGGCGAAAGCCGCGCATGACTTACGTGGGGGTATAGCTCAGTTGGTAGAGCACCTGCCCTGCAAGCAGGGGGTCAAGAGTTCGAATCTCTTTACCTCCACCACTTTATTATAAAGGTCATTATAGAGATATAGCTCAGTTGGTTAGAGCACCACCCTGATAAGGTGGGGGTCGGTGGTTCGAGTCCACTTATCTCTACCAGATCCGATCAAAGGGCGCGACAAGAAGCGCCCTTTAATCATAAATAAAATCCTTTTGCAGCGAGGGACCTGTTATGATAAAAAACGTCATGTTCGATATGGACGGCACGCTGATAGACTGCAACGCGCGGGCATTCATTCCCGTTTACGTCAAGGCGATAAAGGACAAATTCGGCGGAGAACTCGGCGGACTGATAGCAAAGGTCGCCATAAGCGGCTCGGACGCCATGGTACATAACGACGGCTCGCGCACCAATCGCGAAGCCTTTATCGAGTACGCACGTCCGCTCATCCCCATGCCCATGGACGAATTCGAGCGAAAGATGACGGATTTCTACGAGAACGAATATCGAGCGGTATCGTCCGTCATAGCCGTCAAACCTGCCATGACCGAAGCCGTAAAAGAATTGAAAAAGCGCGGAAAGAAGCTGATAGTCACGACCAATCCGGTGTTTCCCCTTCCCGCTTTGCTGTTCAGACTGCGCAGCGGCGGTCACGATCCGAAGGATTTCGACTTCGTGACGTCGTATGAGACGAGCAGTTACGCAAAACCGGAGCCGGGATATTATGCCGAAACGCTTCACCGCCTCTCGCTCCTGCCGGAAGAAACTCTCATCGTGGGCAACGATTTCGCGGAGGACGTGTGTGCGGGCAAAACCGTCGGCATGAAAGCATATTATCTTACGGACGCGCCCATACCCGGCGGGGACGAGAACGTAAAACCCGACTTCTCGGGCACGCAGGAAGAATTTCTCGCATTCGCAAAAACTTTATGAGCACATGTGCATGAAACGCAAAAGCAGCGGAGCCGGGCTCCGCTGCTTTTTTGTTAACGCAATAATAATCGCGCTTACTTTTTCATTGCCTCTTCCACTGCGACCGCGCAGGAGACGGAAGCTCCGACCATGGGGTTGTTGCCCATGCCGATGAGGCCCATCATCTCCACGTGGGCAGGCACGGAGGAGGAGCCGGCGAACTGGGCGTCCGAGTGCATCCTGCCCATCGTGTCCGTCATACCGTAGGAAGCGGGACCGGCAGCCATGTTGTCCGGGTGAAGGGTACGGCCCGTACCGCCGCCGCTCGCGACGGAGAAGTACTTGACGCCCGCCTCGTTGCACTCCTTCTTATAAGTACCGGCAACGGGGTGCTGGAATCTCGTGGGGTTGGTGGAGTTACCCGTGATGGAAACGCCGACCTTTTCCAGCCACATGATCTTGACGCCCTCGCGAACGTCGTCGGCGCCGTAGCAGCGCACTTTGGCGCGCTCGCCCGTGGAGTAAGGCGTCTCTTTCACGATGTCCACCTTGTCGTTGAAGTAATCCATCTTCGTCTGCACATATGTGAAGCCGTTGATACGAGAGATTATCATGGCGGCGTCCTTGCCCAGACCGTTGAGGATGACGCGGAGCGGGGTCTTGCGGACCTTGTTCGCGCTCTTTGCGATACCGATAGCGCCCTCAGCCGCAGCGAAGGACTCGTGACCGGCAAGGAAGCAGAAGCACTCGGTCTCCTCCTCGAGGAGCATCGCGGCAAGATTGCCGTGACCGAGACCGACCTTACGCTGCTC
>OJMH01003684.1_pt1 | contig 11055 bp, 8 predicted proteins | sample 1597111 | NCBI WGS metagenome assembly OJMH01 (sample SAMEA2452115, study PRJEB22498) | human gut metagenome
AACTGCTCGAAACGGCTTCTGACGAAAGCGGCCACGCCGTCAAAACCGTGCAATGCCGGATTCCCGGCCGGAACTGCCAGGTCGAAGCGTTCGATCAAGGCCTTGATGATTTCGGCTTTGTTTTTAAAATGGCGATAAATCGCCGGTTCAGTGATTCTGAGCATCCCGGCCAGATTTTTGATCGTCAGTTTTTGAATCCCGCCCTGGGCAATCAGCATCAGCGCCGCATCGATGATTTCATTCTGTCGTTTGGTCAAATTCATAAAACACCGTGTTAATTATATTTTACTAACAATATATGACCGGAAAAAGAGAGGTCAAGTTGCATCATTTTTTATTTCCGTTGAAATTTCCGGATCGAATCCCACCGCCGGATTGCGATGGCGGATATCCATTTTTTATCATTGGCGGTAGCGATATGTTTTTCACGTCCGCCGATGCAGTCCGGTATTTTATGATGCCAGAAGAGGATGACTGGGGAGATATCGAGTGCTTATTTTCGTTTGACAAGATCGGCGGCAGCGATATATTGATTGCAATCGGGTGATTTTACCCTCCGGTCTGTCGTTTCAGGCCGAACCCGATAACCGATATTCAAACAGAAAGTAACGACGATGAAAAAGATGCTGGTTCTCTACGGTTCCGGCCGTGCCAACGGCAACACCGCGACCCTGACCAAACTGGTGCTTTCCCAATTGCCCGCCGGCAGTGTGGAAGTCGAAGAGATCGACCTGCGTAAACTCGAAAACAAATTCGGCGGCTGCTCTTCCTGTTACGGCTGTCAGAAGGTCGGCAACTATCGATGCGTCCAGAAAGACGAAACCGCCGCCCTGATCAACCGGCTGCCGGAATTCGATCTGGTGTTGTTTGCCTCGCCGGTTTATTTCTTCAATTTTTCCGCCCAGACCAAAGCGTTCATGGACCGGCTGATGGCGCTGTTGAAGCATGAAGCGGACGGCTCAATGTCCACGCCGTTGGCCCGAATGAAGTTTGCCTATGTGATGACTTCCGGAGGCGACGAGAATGACAGTGGGGTCGAAACCGCCAAGGTGTGTGCCGGATATCTGGCGGAATTTGCCGCCATGCCGCCGCCGCAATTTTTCTATCGCGGCAACTGCGTCGATATTGCCAGGGAGATTGCCGGCGATCCTTCTCTGGCTGCCGCCGCCGCGCAGTTTGCCGAAGAACTGGTCAAGTAAGAAGATACGCCGGCCGCTCCGGTTTTTCCGGAGCGGCGCCGCAGGCTTTAAGTTCCCGCCTCGTAAGCGAAGGCCGGATGACCGGCCGGCCGGTAACGGCGGTAGCGCAAATTCGCATAACGCCGCATGGCGATCATATAAGTGATGATCAACAGCGTTGCCGCGCCGATCCAGGCTGCCGGCGAGGCCAGGCAAACGCCCGGATAACCGTAATATCTGGCGAACACGAACGCCGCAATCACCCGCAGAATCAGTTCACTGACGCCGGCCATCAGCGGAATGAAGGCAAACCCCATCCCCTGCAGCGTATTCCTGAAAATGAACAGCAACCCGAGAATCAAATAAAACGAACCGTTCAGGATCAGATAGGTCTGGGACGCGTCGATGACCTCCGTTTCCCCTGCCCCGACGAACAGTGCCGTCAGCGGTCGTCCCAGCAACAGCACGAACAAACCGGCGACAATGCTGCAGACCACACAGACTGCCGTCGCTTTGTTGACGCCGGAACGGATGCGGCCGATCTTGCCGGCGCCGAAGTTCTGGGCGGCATAAGTGGCCATGGTCAGACCGAGCGAAGCGAGCGTCTGCACGGCCAGTTGATCGATTTTGGAGCCGGCGGTGAAACCGGCGACCGCGGTCGAACCGAACAGATTCAGGACCGATTGGAGAATGATGCAGCCGACCGCCGTAATCGAAAATTGGAACGCCATCGGCAAGCCGACCCGCAAGTGTTCCCAGGCAAAGGCGAAATCCCATTTCCAATCCGCTTTTTTCAATTTGAGAATCGGAAATTTGCATGACACATACCAGAGACAGAGAAAACCGGAAACTGCCTGGGAGACGACCGTTGCCCAGGCTGCGCCGGCGACCCCCATGCCGAAGGTCAGAATGAACAGGAAATCCAATCCGATGTTCAGCAACGACGCGACCACCAGAAAGATCAGCGGCGTAACGCTGTCGCCGAGGGCGCGGATGATGCTTGAAATCATATTGTAGAATACCGTCGCCCAGATGCCGTAATAAATCGCCGACATGTAGATGACGGTATCTTCCATCAGATCGTCCGGCGTATTCATCACTTCAAACAGCGGCCGGACCGTCAAAACACACAGTAACGTGATTGCCAGCGTGGTCACGATACACAACAGCGTGGAGGTTGCCACCGAGCGCCGCACGCCGTCATAGTCCTTGGCGCCGAAACATTGGCCGGTAATCACCGCGAAACCGCCGGTCAGCCCGAAAAAGAAGCCGAGCACCAGGAAACTGACGCCGCCGGTGACGCCGACCGCCGCCAACGCCTGCACGCTGATGGTCCGTCCGACGATGATCGTGTCGGCCATGCTGTAAAACTGTTGAAACAGACACCCGAGAAAGACCGGCAATGAAAACCGGATAATCACTTTCAGCGGGTTCCCCGTTGTCATATCCTGTGTCATGAGATGTCCTTCTGAGAACGTTACCGCAATTTTTTTTCTTTCGCCTCCAGACAGTATTGAAGGCGCAATTGATCGTTGCTTACTGAACAAAAGAGGGAATTATCGAAGATTTTCTGAAATTCCAGAGAGCCTGAAAAAAGCGATATGCCGGTCAAGACGATACCGGTCAATCATTCCGCATCGACCAAAATTTCCGTTCCGCTTTTTTCGCGCCGCTTTATCCTTCACCCATATTGAGTTGCGCTTTCTTCAAAGCGTTCTCCTCTTCGGATGGCACGCTTTGCCGTGCCGTCCCGCCGAACCGATTCTTATTTTTGGCAATGCTTCTTACTATACAATTGAAAAAGCGAATTTCAAATGGCGGAAATTCAGCGGTCATAAATTTTTACCGTTTGGCATTGCCGGCGGGAAAGGCTATATTATTCCGTCAGCGAGCCATCATACACCGGAGGTAGACATCTATGCGAATTCGGGCAGTCAAAGCCGATATCACCACCCTGCCGGTCGATGCCATCGTCAATGCGGCAAATTGTTCTTTGCTGGGCGGCGGCGGCGTTGACGGCGCCATCCACCGGGCCGCCGGACCGGAATTGCTGGAAGTTTGTCGAAAGTTCGGCGGCTGCAAAACCGGCGAAGCGCGCCTGACGCCGGGCTTCCGGCTGCCGGCCCGTTACGTCATTCATACGCCGGGTCCGGTCTGGCGCGGCGGCTCTTGCCGGGAAGCGGCGCTGCTGCGCAATTGCTACCTCAACTCGCTGGCGCTGGCGGCGGCGGAACGTTGCCGGTCGGTTGCCTTCCCGGGTATTTCGATCGGCGTTTACGGTTATCCCAAACGGGAAGCTGCCGGAATTGCCGTCCGGACCGTCCGGTCCTGGACGGACGCCTGGCCGCAGGAGGTGATATTCTGCTGCTTTTCCGATGAAATTCTGGAACTGTACCAAACCGTCCTGGCCGAACTGCCGGAGGCGTCGGAGCCGTTTTAAGTCATTCGGCTCCAGCGCCGCCGGGGAACAACGCCGAATGCCGGGTGATTCTTACGGTTCCCGCGCCGATTGATCAAGCGCTTTGATCAGCGGATGCAGAATGTATTCGATGATTCGCCGTTTGCCGACCCGCATGTCCACTTGCGCTTCCATGCCCGGCCGCAGATGGAAGTTTTCCGGCACGTATTCCAGCCGCCCGCTGACTTCCAGCCGGGCCCGGTAGAAGGTTTTCGCCTCGCCCTTGCTGCCGGCCTGTTCCAGCGTATTGTCCGAGATTGTCCGGATACGGCCTTCCAAAGTGCCGTACTTCTGGAATGGATAGGCATTCAGCTTGATCCTGGCGGTGCTGCCGACCTCCACTTTGCCGATATCCCGCGGCTGGAGCTCCACCTCCAGTTCCGGCTTTTCGGTGACCGGCACCAGCGTAATCAGCGCTTCCGCTTCCCGTACCGCCGAATTGGCCGAAAAAGAGGCGATTTCCAGCACCGTGGCATCGGCCGGCGACCGCAGCAGGTCGTAGGTGGCCAGCCGCTGCGCTTTCTCATACTGTTTTTCGATGTTGGACATATCGCGTTCGGTGGTCACCAACTGCTCGGAAATGGTCTGATTCCACTCTTCGATGAACGATTCCCGCTGGGCGACCGCCGATTGATATTCATGTTCCAGTTCGGTCAGCGAATTGCGCAGGTTGGCGACGTCGCCTTCCACCTGAAGCTGCTTGAATTTCCACTCCAGCATTTCCCGCCGGGTGACCGATCCGCCGCCTTCCTCCACCTGTTTGTAGATGCCGATGATGTCGCCGAGCACCTGAAGACTTTCGTATTGTTTCTCGAAATTTTCCTTCTGGCTCTTTTGCGCCGCCTCAATCCGCTTGATATTCTCTTCATAATAATCGATTTTGGCCCGATAGGAACTCTGCCGCTGCCGGTAGATCGCCTCCTGGTACCGTTCGGCGATCGATTCCGGATCGGTCGCCCGGTAGGGCTGACCGGTGAATTCGGCCCGCACCCGGTTGAATTCGGCCCGCAGGCTCTCCAGCTGACTGCCGAACCGCTGCGCTTCCGCCTGGCTGATCGTCGTGTCGAAGGTGATCAGCACCTGGTCTTTCTTGACGAAATCGCCGACCTTGACATTGATCTCCTTGATTACCGAACGTTCATACGGTTTCAACACGATATCGTGATCGGTCACCACTTTGCCGGTGGCGGTGACGATGACGTCCACTTCGGAAACGCAGGCCCAAACTACGACACCGGCAAAAAACAACGCGGCCCAGAGCAGCCCGACGCGGCCCCACCAGGGCAGCCGCCGGCTGGCGAGTTCCAGTGCATCGCTTTGAAAAGCGACGGCATCCGATGAAATATGCTGTTTTTTCATGATATTGTAATTGATCCGAGTTGGTTGGCGACCTGGAGCGAAGCGGCGGAATTGCCGGACAGTTGATGGCGGCCGAGCTGCTGCATCCAGAAGTCATGGTAAGTTCCAGGCATTTTCATCAATTCCCGGTGCGGTGCGAAAGCGGCTCTCTCGCCATTTTCCAGCACCAGGATGCGGTCGGCGCCGCTGACGATCGACAGGCGGTGCGAAATGATCAGCACCGTCCGGCCGCGCGAAATGGCGTTCAGATTGTTCTGGATGACTTCTTCGCTCTCCGGGTCCAGCGCGCTGGTCGCTTCGTCGAAAATCAGGATCGGCGGATTGGTCAGCAGCGCCCGGGCGATCGCCAGCCGCTGTTTCTGGCCGCCGGACAAATTGGAAGCGTTTTCCTCCAGATAGGTGTCGTACCCCTTCTGCAGTCGCTGGATGAATTCGTCGGCGCCGGCCAGCTTGGCCGCATAGATGATCTCCTCCAGCGAAGCGCTTTTTTTGGTCAGGCAGATATTTTCCCGGACCGTGCCGCTGAAAAAGTAATTCTCCTGCAGTACGACACCAATGCTGCTGCGCAAATGCGCCTTGTCGATTTCCCGCAGGTCGATGCCGTCCAGCTTGACCAAGCCCTGCTGTACCGGATACAGGCCCTGCAGCAGCTTGGTCAGCGTCGTTTTGCCGGACCCGGAGCGGCCGACGATGCCGATGACCGTGCCGGGATTGATTTCGAGACTGAAATTCCGGATCACCTGCGGTCCATCCGGCGTATATTGGAAGGTGACGTTGTCGAATTCGACCTTGCCTTTCAGCGCGTTGCGCACGCCGCCGCCGGCCGGCTCCGGCCGGGAGTTCATCACCACCCCGAGCATCCGGACCGACAGCGCCACCTGCTGGTATTCGTGAATCAGCGAGACCAGTTTGACCAAAGGCCCGGTAACCCGGCCGGAAAGCATTTGAAAGGCGATCAAGGCACCGATGCTCATCGTATGGTTGAATACCGACAGCGCTCCGAGCCAGATGACCGTGACCGTCATCGTCGTCTCCAGAAACTGGCTGATTGCCCGGGCGGTAATCGAAATCTTGCCGACACTGAAATAAGCGTTGATCGAATAAGCGGTCGTGTCGTCCCAGGCTTTTTCCTCGACCGGTTCCAGCGCCAGCGATTTTACCGTCCGGATGCCGTGGATCGATTCGACCAGCCGGCTCTGGCGTTTGCCCTCCGCCTGATACAGCTCATGCAGCCGGTGTTGAAACGGTTTGATCAGCAGAGCGATCACCAGCGCCATGACCAACGCGAAACCGAGCACCACCCCGGTCAGCGGCGGACTGTACAGCCAGAGGAATGGAACGAATACCACCAGCGACAGCAATTCCAGCACCGTGAAAAACAGGTTGCCGGAAAGAAAGCCGCGAATTTTTTCGGTCTGCTGCATGTGTTTGAGCAAGACTCCGGAAGGAACCTTTTCAAAAAAATCGATCGGCAGCCGCATCAGGTGCCGGAAGGTCTTGGTCGCGGTGCTGATGTCGATCTTGTTTGTGGCGAAGAGCAACAGATAACTGCGCAGAAATTCCATGCCGCAGTTGAAGGCCAGCGCCAGAATGATCGCGACTCCCAGCACGTTCAACGTATCGTAGGTTTCGTTGACCAGCACTTTGTCGACGACGATCTGGAAAAACAGCGGCGTCACCAGGGCGATCGCGTTAATCATCAGCACCGCCAGGATGATCTGTCCGAAGACTCCTTTCAGTTTGAGGAATTCCGGAATGAACCAGCGCAGCCCGAACGGCTGTTCTTCGCTCGACAGCGAATAGACCCGTTTGATCAGCCAGCCGCGGCCGGCGCAATTCTCTTCGTATTGCTCCCGGTCCCAGAATTGGAAATGCGTCCCTCCCTGCTCCGCCTTGTTTGCCGGATCGACGACGACCAGCTGGTCGCCGTCCTTTTCCGACCGGCGCACGCCGCAGACGATCAGGCTTCCGCCGTTCTTTTTGAGTGCGATCAACGGGAAAGCGTCGCCGAGGTGGAACAATTTTTTCCAGGGCAGTTTCACTGCCTTGCATTTCATCTGCTGGTCGTTCAGGATTCGCGCCATCAGCCGGTCGCCGATATCCGCTTCGCCGATCGCATAATCGTGCATCAGCCGCCGCAGATCCAACGGCAGGCCGTGATGTTTGCCGATCGAAACCAGGCAGAACAACCGGGAATATTTGACGATGTCGATGTTCTGCAAAGATCGGAAACCGATGACGGTTTCCAGTGGTTTCCGCTTGAATTGCTCCACCGGACAATTGACCATATGCGGCGCCGGCGACAACGGGTCGAAATAGACGACTGCATTGAGCTTTTCCAGTTGCCCCGGGTCAATCAGGCAGATCCAGTGATTGTCCGCCAGTTGCACCAGCGTCGGCCCGACGGCGGTGGCCAGCCCGGCCAGGCCGGCTTCCTTCAATTCCGGCCCCAACTGCAACTGTTCTGCCAGCGCCAGGACGGTACCGGTCTGATCGGTACGGTAATTTTCCTTCAATTCCCCGGTCAGCAATGCGTCGAAATTCACCTGCCGCCGCAAATTCTGCACGATGCTTTGCAGGCAGACCAGACCGGAAAGGCAATCATTTATCGCCATTTAACACTTATCCCTTCTCAACCGCGAATTATGCCGCCGTCCATCAAGTGCGGCAATCGTTAATTGTATCACCATTCCACAACCCTGTCAATCCCTTCGCCAATTCTTTTGCCGCTCTTCAATTCAACTCAACTGCGCCAGCAGCGCCCGGAAGGCCGCGGATTCCCGGAGCAACGTCTCATAGGTGCCGTCGGCCGCGACCCGGCCATCCTGCAGCATCACCACCCGTTGCGCCATCTGCATCAACGACTGGCGGTGGGTGATGATAATGACGGTGCGGCCGGCCAGTTCCCGGTGCAGCAATTGCGCGATCTGCTGTTCCAGCCGGCCGTCCAGTGTCGCCGACGGCTCGTCCAGGATCATCATGTCGACGTTCCGCAGCAATTCCCGGATGATCGTGATCCGCAGCCGCTGGCCGGCCGACAACCGGCTGCCGGCCTCGCCCAGCTTGCCGTCCAGGCCGCCGAGAGCCGTCAGGATGTCTTCGCTGCCGGTGCGTTGAAACAACTCCAGCATCGCCGCATCGCCGACCGACGGATTGCCGAATTGCAGATTGGCCCGCAAAGTGTCGTCCAACAGCTGCGGTTTGGTGCTGACATAACCGATCTTGTCGCGCAGCGACTGCAGCTTGATTTCCGCCAGGTCATTGCCGTCCAGCCGGATTCGGCCGGATTCCGGCCGGTAAAGCCGCAACAGCAGCGCCGCCAGGGTGCTTTTGCCGACTCCGCTGGGACCGACCACCGCCACCATTTCACCCGGGTTGATTTCCAGCGTCAGTTCCCTCAGGACCGGCTGGCCGGGACGGTACCCGAAGGTGACCTGCTCGAATTTGACATCGCCGGACAGATGTTCCAAGATCCGGCCGCTTTCCAGATTGACTTCCGGCAACTGCTTTTCCAGCGCCCGCAGCCGGGCGGCCGCGGCACGCGATTGCTGCAGGTTGCACTCCAGATAACCGAGATTGACCGCCGGCCGCAGCAGCATGTTGAAATAGGCTTGCAGCGCCAGCAGCGCGCCGGGCGACAGTATGCCTTTGACGACATACCAGGCGCCGACCGCCAGCAGGATTCCCCGGCAGCCGAGCGGGATGGCCCGGATGATTTCCCGCCGGATCACGGTCAGATTGAGCGCCGAAAGGTTCAGTTTGTAAATTTCGGAAAATTGGTCGAGCAACTTTCCCTGGGTTTCCGCTTCCCGGGCGGAAGTTTTCACCAGTTTGATATTGCTGAACGATTCCTGCAGCTTGCCGTGGGTGACCGCCGATGCCTCCTGCTGCTTCCAGGCCAGCTCGAACTGTTTGCGGACGAAGCGGCGGTTGAGGCAGTACAGCAGGATGGCGGCGGTCGCCGCCAGGACGAACAGGCGCCATTCGAAATAACAGAGCAGCACGCCGCCGCCGATGAACTGCAGCGCGATCGACAACAGATTGAACACCGCGCCGGAATACAGCGGCCGCAGTTCGGCCAAATCGCGGGTAAAACGGCCGCTCAAATAAGCACTGCCGGCCGAATCGAAAAAATCGCTCGGCAAACGCAACAGGTGTCCGGTGAAAAATCGCTGCAGATCCAGCGAAACGGAAACCCCCAGCCGGCTGTTGCCGTAAAATTGCAGCGACTGTGCAGCCATGCCGGCCAGCGTCAGGCCGACCAGGATCAGCAATGTCGGCCAGAATTGCGGATAGGAACGTTCAATCAAGACTTTGTCGACGAAATAGCGCTGGACCAGCGGCGAGATGTAGTTGCAGAGAAGTGCGGCGAGCAGCAGCAACAGCAGCCCCGCCAGAATGCGCCAGCGGCGGCGCAGCGAAGGCAATAACAGCCGGAGGACTTCCGTCCACGGCAACAAATCCGGAGGCTGCACTTCCGCCACAGGTTAAACTTCTCCTGTTCCCGTTTTTTCACCATTGCCGCTCCCCCTGCCCTTTTCCGGCCGGGACGGCGGAGCAAAAACAATTCCGGCTGCCGCAGATTCGGCAGCCGGAATTCGAATCCCAATCAATAACGATGCTGTTTGCTGCGGGCCAGCACCCGCAGCCGCAAAGCATTCAACCGGATGAATCCTTCGGCATCCTTGTGGTTGTAGGCATCCGCACCTTCGAAGCTGGCGATCGCGTCGTCATACAAACTGTATTCCGAACGGCGGCCGGTCACATGGCAGGCGCCCTTGAACAGCTTGACTCGCACTTCGCCAGTGACGAACCGCTGGCTTTCGGTGATTGCCGCCTGCAGCATTTCCCGCTCCGGCGCATACCAGAAACCGTTGTAGACCATGTCGGCATAACGCGGAATGAAACTGTCGCGCAGGTGCATCACTTCGCGGTCCATCGTGATCGATTCCATCGCCCGGTGGGCATGGTGCAGAATCGTACCGCCGGGCGTTTCATAGACGCCGCGCGATTTCATCCCGACGAAACGGTTTTCGACGATATCGACCCGGCCGACCGCATGTTTTTTACCGAGTGCGTTCAGTTTGCGCATCAGGCACGCCGGCGACAGTTCCTCGCCGTTGACCTTGACCGGCACCCCTTTTTCAAAGGTGATGACGACGTCTTCCGGCGCGTCGGCCGCCTTGCTCAGCGGACTGGTCATCACGGCGATGTCCTCCGGAAATTCATTCCACGGATTTTCCAGCACGCCGCCCTCGAAACTGATGTGCAACAGGTTGCGGTCCATGCTGTAGGGCTTGGCTGCCGTCGTCGACACCGGAATGCCGTTTTTCCTGGCGTATTCGACCAGATCCATCCGGCCGGTGAAATTCCATTCCCGCCATGGAGCGATAACCTTGATATTCGGCTCCATCGCGTAGGCGGTCAACTCGAAACGCACCTGGTCGTTGCCTTTGCCGGTGGCGCCGTGGCAGATCGCATCGGCGCCTTCGGCCCGGGCTATTTCGATCAGGCGCTTGCCGATCAACGGCCGGGCGATCGAAGTACCCAGCAGGTAGGTCCCTTCATAAATCGCATTGGCCTGCATCATCGGGAAGATGAAGTCACGGGCGAACTCTTCGGTCAGGTCCTCGACATAGCATTTCGTCGCGCCGGTACGGATCGCCTTGGCTTCGACGCCGTTGAGTTCCTCCTCCTGGCCGACATCGGCGCAGAAGCCGATCACTTCGGCATGATACGTTTCCTTGACCCATTTGACGATGACGGAAGTGTCCAGACCGCCGGAATACGCGACGATTACTTTCATTTTACGATACGCTTTCCAATTGAATTTTATGTTTGTGCGATTATTATAAAGCAATGTTCTATAACATATCATTCAATCCGGCAATTCGCAAGCGCAAGTCGCGGAAAGCCGGCGGAGAAATCATGGCCAAAGTTTTTTTTGACGAGCTGCTCGAAAGCATCGCCCATGAGCAGCGCAAATACCAGGCAGTCGACGTCGACGATGCTGTCCTGAAAGAATTTTTCACCGACCGCCAAGCCGTTCCCGCCCGTCCG
>OJMH01003691.1_pt1 | contig 11040 bp, 14 predicted proteins | sample 1597111 | NCBI WGS metagenome assembly OJMH01 (sample SAMEA2452115, study PRJEB22498) | human gut metagenome
TTGGGTTTTGTATTCGATCTAGTTGTATGGATGCCTCCGCCGTTCAAATTCCAACGATCAGCAAGGACTACAAACAGGGTATCTTATGAGTATGATTATCCCATGCAGACCCCCAGTTTCCGAACTATCTGTCTTCACTTCCGTGCTTTCGCTTTCTCTCTACCTACCAAATCAGTCAGTTAATCAATCTCTTCGAGGAGGTTTCGTTCAATGAACAGGAGTGGATTTCCTGCAGTTGTATCATTGATAGAGTGCTGGTGAAGGAGGACGAGCCCCAAGACAGCATGCTTCTCATTGTCGAGGGAGACATTCAGAAGATCAAGTTCTCTGGAACAGACGCGCACTGTCTCTGCCCCTTTCATTCTTAACCGCAGACTATCCCTACGGAGTCCTCCATCCAGGATCTGTTTTTGGAGAAGACAACTTGGTCACGCCTGCGTACGCGACGTGTTCCTTGTTTTCGATTACATCTGGATTCATGCTGTGCTTGAATCAGGATAGCTATATGTCCGTGATATCATTGGTGGCATTTCGGATAGTTGGTGATCCATAGGGAGAAGAAACCACCAAGGAGGAAGTGGAGAGCAGTGGCGTCTACAGCAGTCTATTGGCTGCAAAGCCGCTGGAAGCTGGAACAGATGCCTTGTACGATGTTCACGTGAACGAGGCGGATGCTACTATGGAAGTCGATCAACTGCTGTCGTTGTACGGTTCTGTTTGCCACCAGGCCTATCAGAATCTGAAGTAGAAGTCATAGGATGGAATAACAGCCAGATTTGATCCATCTCTGTTCAATCTCTTTGAGCGTTTCGCAGATGTGTTGTTTTCATATCAGACGCCGCTGAGTCGAGCTCAGGCACTATGTAACAGGATTCGAGACAGCTACAACTTCCAGTGTGTTTCCATTTATGCAACCAAGGGGAATATGACAGTGGAATTGGCAAAGGGAATGGGGAATGATGAGGAGTCTCCCTTGCAGATGGACACCAACTACTTTACGACCAATAAGTTGTTCTTCACATGGACAGTCATGAGTAGTGGAGTGATTTCTGAACACATGAACTTCGCAATCCAGTCGAACGACCATTGTATCGGATTACTTCACGTGTCGGTCGCAAACAACTCTACTGACGCCTCTGCTATCACGGTAGCTCAGCGGGCTGTACTGACCGAAGTCGGTATCGCTCTTGGTACGGTTCCGCACCGTCTCTCATCCTTAGTACATCAATCCTTCGACACCTTGTCAGTCGATTCAGGAGCTCACGACAGACCGGTTTGTCTCGCTCACCATCGATTCAATCACCCTTGACAAAACGTCTCTCAACTCTCTCTACTACTCCAATGTTGCTGATGGCTTCATCATCCATCGTAGGGTTCCATTCGATTCGCCGCCTTCTACAAGGATCGCTGTTTGACAGATTACAAAACAGTGAGCATCCCAAACTGCGACACTTCAACGATCAATGATGCATTGGCCAGCATGTGTAACAAGCAAATCGCCACCGCGATCCAATTGAATCGCTGCCATGTGACCACCTCTCTGTACCTCAAGATGACGTTGAATTCATCTTCGTTTGTAGGAACGATTCCCCTCTTTTCATCCGATGTATCTCTTCCACCATCATTTCACGTAGGCAACTATCCACTCGGGGAAAAAGGTGATCCGTCTCTATCCAGAAGACCAGGTCCGGTGGGAGACTGCTTCAGGATGGGAGTACGGCGAGAACAGCGTAGGCACGGTCATTCTGACACTGCGCGACGAAGCCTTGCGCTGGGTAGCAACAAAGCCAGATGAGGAGAAACACGACTTCAATGAGGACGAGCTGCGTGTTCAGCATAAGATCTGTTCGGTGACGGAAGGGTGAGAGTTGGAAGCCAGTGATAGGGTAGGTACGCAATGAGCGATGGAGAGCGATGGACGATTATGCGAACGCCCGAACTCCTGAAGAACTGTCCTGCTGGTTCTCTCTTTCTCTGCGAAGCGATGGAAGTGTGGAAGTCTGCTTCCCCTCACTTCTAGTACTCGAGTGAGGCGAACGTCAACCGAGCCTATTCCGTGTTCCAGTCTCTGCTACCTCAAACCGTCCCTATGGATTCGGAGGCGAGTCACGTTTCTGTTCTGGGTCGACTGCTTCTTCTTCTGGGACGCCGCAACCAAGATCCCGTGATGCGTGAGATGGTTTGCGACTATCTTCGAGACCATCTCACGGAGGATGAGTGGATCCTCTTCTGTCCGCAGCTCGTTCAGGCACTGAAGTGGGATCTGCTCCCGAACAACGCTCTAATCCGACATCTTCTGTGTCAGGCTTTGCGCGATCGATCCTTCGCCTACAACCTCTATTGGCAGTTGCAGGTGCGTGGTTGTGGCGAATCCACAGCGTAGTCCAACAGCAGCAACCCCGTGTTCCGTATTCGATTCAGGAGCTATCTCGAGATCCTGCTTCGCATTACCGACACCCTCAAGGTGATCGTTGGAACGGAAGTACCAACTGGGGGGAGAGTGAACGGTAGTACCTGCTCATCCGTCAACTGATGACGATTGCGGAACAGGTAAAGACTGTCTCGACATCAGAGAACCGGAATGTGACCACTTTTCAGTTCTCTTCCGAATAGATTGCCCTGTTGTCACAGCTGAAGGCGATCTCCTTCAATCCCCCCTTCACGCTTCCTCTGTACAGAGAATTCCAGCTCGTTGACGTGAACTGGACCAAATGTCGTGTGATGAACAGCAAGAAGAAGCCTCTGTACCTTTCCTTCGTCCTCAACAAGCACAGTCGGATGAATTCGATTCTGGGAGGTCATCTGTGGGCACGATGTGTGGAGTTCACCGTAGGAACACTGGAAAGGATACGCTGAACATCCTCGTGAAGAAAGGCGACGATCTGCGAAAGGACGAGATCATCTCCGAGATCATTCTGCTGCTGAGTTTCTTGTTGGAAAGCAAGGGCGTGCCGAGCTGCTTCCAGTACTACGCCTGTATGGCAACCAGTGGAGACGAAGGTCTGATTGAAATCGTTGACAATGCCATCACGGTGGGATCCCTCTACGATCAGAGCAACACGATGGACGCCAAAGCAGGTAGAATCGGACAGCAGTATTCAGAGTAGAGAAGCACACGCTACGCAACAAGGTGAGTAGTGCGAAGCGACTGCTGCTCCACACCTTCGCGATTCAAGAGTACCTCATCACCCACTCTTCTCTCAACACGCACTCGCTCATCTCGCGGCGAAATGCGATGGCCGACCAGATTCGACTGAACAACCCGCGAGTCTTGTCGCCACGGCGCTCCATCGAGGCTTCGCAGCTCCAGCAAGCCAGCTCCGTTGACGCACTGAGTCGCCGTTTCGCAGCGTCACTGGGACAGTATCTGATGTTCATCTATCTCTTCGGTATCGGAGACCGACACAACGACAATGTGATGCTCAACAACCAGGGCTACTTCCACATCGATTTCGGTCATATCCTTGGACACTACAAGCACAAGCTCGGCATCGCGCGTGAGAAGCACGCTTTCCTCTTCACGAAAGCCTACTACAACGTTCTGGGAGGCGAGAACCATCCCTACTTTACCATCTTCATGGAGAACGCAATGGCCTGCTACCGCACAATTCGAGAACATGCTTACCTCTTCTTCGCGTTACTTGAGCTGTTACGCGATTCTGGCATCGACGAAATCGTCGATGATAAGGACACTTCCTTTTTGCTTAATGCATGTCGTCTGGATGGTAGGAGTGGATTTTCTCTTTACAACGAGTCGATGAGAAGGAAGCGGAAGCCATTCTCAAGAGTGAGATCATGCGTTCTGTGAACAGCAAGTTACCGGTCATGAACGATTTCTTCCATGTCTTACGTCATGCCTTTCTTGTTTGTTAGTCCAAAAGACCCTACACAATATGTCCTCTTATGATGCTTCTCACCCAGTCTGTGGATGCAAGATTTGGGCCCATTCGTTTTATTTGGTTCAGTTTATCATATATAGTTCCTATGGATCCACCACCCTTTTACTTCCAAGGTATCTTGTCAAGCTACAAGGTGGCTCACTTCCCTAAGATCCAAACGAATGGAGAAGTAACCATTCCGTTGGAAGTCAATAATACGTCCGACGGAACGTGTCTGAAGGGAACGGTGAACAACGGGAAACTGAATGGTCGTGCACGTATTGAAGATGCAAAAGGACAGACTCTATTTGAGTTAAACTTCACTGACAACAGGATATCGGGCCCGTACAAGCAATATGAGAATGGAAAGCTCAAGGCAAGTGGTTCATTCCAAGACTCTTTGCGCACCGGAGAGGCCTGGGAGTACGAGAATGGAAACGTTGTGTTTCACGGTTCCTACTTGGGCGATAAGCGTAATGGAAAGGCGGAAGAGTATGACTGGTTTGGATTTCCTCTCTATGATGGCGATTACAAAGACGGTGTGCGGGTGGATTTGGATTACTTGATTGAGTTTGATGGAATCATGTACAAGTGTCATATCGACAAGGTGTCCCACCATTTGTTCCGTGGAGAGTTTGATTCATCGAATCAGTTCCATGGGAAGTGCATTGAGGTGACCGAACGTAACGATCCGATCCGATTAGTCCAGTACGATCATGGCACGTTGGTGAAGGTATTGCGACTGTACGCGAAGGATATGATGGTTGAGTACAGTGACGGTCGCTGTGTTTTCATCGGAGAGTACGCACACGATCCGGCTCTCTACTATCCTCGTTGTGGCGTCGGAGAGGAGTATTGCGATGCGCGTTGCGTGTTCTCTGGAGAGTATGAGCGAGATGCTCGCAATGGACAAGGAGTTCTTCACTGTTCAGACAACTCTCTGTTCCTTTCGAGAGAGTGGAAGGAAGGAGAGGTAACCAGTCAGGGTGTTTTTATATCGTCGAATGGAGAGCATGCTTGGAAGGGGAATTGGACGGATGTGAAACCGTATGTCTCCGTTGAGCAAATCGATGACGATTATTCGGACAGCGAGTTCACGGTAACGTTTGGGTCCACGGTGGAGAATCTGTCTCGTGATACTTGCGATGTCGGAGTCTTTGAAGAGGAGATTGAAAGGGATGCGGCGAGAATCAAATCATCTGTGGAGAAAGAGCTTATGCTGTTCACTTCTCTGCAGCAGAAGAAAGACTCGTCCGACACGGAGGGTACATTTTGTGAGACTGTTTCATTTGTAGATTCCAGTGATAGCGATCTGCCTGTGGAGAAGCCGGCTCCTTCTGTGCCACCGCGCAAGCCGAAAGAGAGAATTGAGAGTGATGAGAGTTCTTCTCCTGCGCCATCGACGGAGCCAAATGTTCAGCCTTCGGTGCAAGAGAATATGACGTCTCTAACGGAGAACGATGTGTCTTCCGTGAATGAAGCGCAGATACCAGCAACGGAACACTCTACTCCCTCCGAGACTCCTCAGTCTCAATTGAGGGAGGATTCGCCAGCTGCAGTGGAAGAGTCTTCCATCCTTCCCACAGAGGAAGTTTCTTCGCTTCCTCAGGAGAATAATCACCGTCCTCCTCGCAATCTTCCAGTAGAGTCGGAGGTTCCAGCGGGAATATCGGTGAACCCGGACACAGAAGAGCTGCAGCCTCCGGTGTCTCGGCAGGAAGAGAATCATGCCTTTCCATCTTCCGCGACGAATTCTCCTGTGGCGTCACCACAAGGTGTGATCTCTGGATTCCCGAATTCATATCAATCTTTGGTTCCTTCTGAATCTCCAAATCCATATCAACCTCCTGTGGTTTCGTATCATTCTCCACCACCTTCTCAACCTCCTATGGTTCTCTCTACAACGACTCCTACTTCTCGATCTCCAATGACTCTTCCTACAACGACTCCTACTTCTCGATCTCCAATGACTCTTCCTACAACAACTCAACCTATGGCTCCTTCTCAACCTCCTAGCCCATATCTACCTCCTATGGTTCCTGTCACAACGACTCCTGCTTCTCAACCTCCAAGTCCATATCAACCTCCGATGGTTCCTGCTGCTTCTCAACTTTCAGTAACGACAACTCAACTACCAGCCTATTCTTCTGACTATCCGGCAATTCCTTCGCAGAATCTACCCTCTCCGCCTCAGAACAGCCGCCAGGTCAGTGAATTCCGTAGGGGTGACTACACGTACAAAGGTGTTATCACGAATGGAGTTCTCAATGGCGAGGGAAGTGTTTACTATGGAAACCAGCTCCTTGTGAAAGGATTCTTCCGGAACACGAAGCTGAATGGTAAAGGCGAGATGTATTATCTCAACAGTGGAGCTCTCCACTACCGTGGCTCCTTTGTGGATGATTATCTGAATGGAAGAGGAGAAGAGTATAACGAACAGGGACAGCTGGTGTATGAAGGCAGTTTTGTGGGTGGAAAGCGAAATGGCAAGGGGGTGTATTATGACTATCAAAGGAATGAACGGAGGGATGGAGTGTTTAAGGACGATGCGATGAATGGAAATGGAGAGATTAAGAGACTTGGAGATAACACTCTTCTGGCTGATGGTTTCTTCCAGAACGACAGTTTGGTTGAAGGCAGGCGCTATGATCCTGACACTCACCGGATAACGGAAGAAGGAACGTTTGACAGGAACATGTTTATTGGGAAGAAGTATAACAGCGACGGTTCATGTTTGTTCTCGACGTTCGGAGAGGGAGTACCAGATGGAATGACAAAGCAGCACTATCCGAATGGAAATGTGGAATGGGAAGGCTGTATCGCGAGGGGATGTTATGAAGGATTGTTCTATTTCTACTACGAGACTGGTGAGAAATGGATGGAGATCACATATGGCGCTGGAGTGGAAAAGAAAAAAACGATGTTCTATCGCAGTGGGAGAGTTCAGTGGGAAGGAACCATGAACAATGGAATCTATGAAGGAAAACTGTACGATGAAGACGGTCGTTGCAAGGTGATTGGAACCTTCAATAATGGCAACCCTATGGAAGGGACGGATATAATCTATCAGAAGCGTGGTTCGGAGTCTGTTTGCTATATGCGGAAGATCCGTAACGGAAACTATGATTCGAGTATGTGTGTGTATGCTACAGGAGATCCAAGTGCGGTGGAGTATGATTCAAGTTGGCGTTTGGTTTATGAGGGTGGCTGGACGTGGTCAACGTTGTCACAGTCTGGACAAAGTGAGTCGATTCCTATCATGCATGGAGGCGGTAAATGGTATTTGATGGATGGACGTTGTATCGAAGCACAGTGGAGTCATGGAATTCTAGTTCCGGAAGACAGCACCGTTTATATGGGTACGAGAAAAGGAACGATGCTGCGAATCAGTAGGTATATTGGTTCGATACTTCTGGATACAAGCTATTCTTTCCTATCTCCTGTGTTTGGCTACCATGGAAATGGCATGTTCTTATATGAAGACAACAGCTACTTTGAAGGACGTTGGGAAAATAACAAGTTGGTGGAAGTGAAAACTCCCATTCTCTGGGAGAATGGTACGAAGAAGTATGAAACAACAATCGTACCGGAGCCGCTCAATGGGAAGTACGCGCACGAATATATGCCATCGGGAAATACTACGTATTGGGTCAACGGCGTAGCTATTTGGGGTACCTTTGTTCCGGAGCTGAATCGTTTCGACGGTGACATCTACTTCAATATAAATGGTGAGTGGCGAGGACCGTATCCTCCGAAGTATCGATTCATGGCTGACAACTACAATTTGGAGTATGGTATCTAGAGTGTTTGTTTGTAAACAGTTCACTATGTTTCTTTCTTAGCAAAGGGATTCCAACTGGGCTTTTTCGCATCGTCCTTCTTTTCTTCCTTCTTGGGTTCTTCCTTCTTCACTTCCTCCTTCTTCTCCTTCTTCGCAAACCAATTCAAAACACCCTTCTTTTCCTCTTCTTTCTTCGGTTCGTCCTTCTTTTCTTCCTTCTTCTCACCCTCCTGTTTCACTTCATCCTTCTTCTCCTCCTTCTTCACCACACTCATCTCGATATCCTTCGTCTCCTCCTTCTTCGGACGACGACAGAAGGACTTCTTCGGAGGAGTGTTGTTCTTGATACACTCCTCCGTAATCTTACGACGGTACTGAATGTACTTGTAGACCGGATTACTCCACAAGAACAGCGTGATCAAGTGACTCACCACAATGGCGACAATCACATGGAAGTTCAAGAAACGGTAAAAGATGCCACACAGCAACGTAAACCATCCCGTGCTACATGTCAGGAGAAAAGCAGTCCTACGAGCAGCCTCCGAGAATCATCGGACCGATGTCTCCGGTCGGCAGCAAGGCAACCTGCGCGAAACTCACGGAGACAATCGAGGAACTGAAAATCGCAGGGAATCCACTGAAAAAATCGAAGATAAGAGGTCCTAGGGAACTCACAACACAACTGCCAATCACGCAGAGCGTGATTGTAATACTACGAGCAATCTTCATACAACACTTCTCCTGGTGCTTCTCTGTTGGAGGAGGAATACGAGTACAGAGCGATGCACCGATGTACACACACGCAGCCATCACAAGGATGGAATACAACCAAACGGGAAAGAGGATCTTACTTAGCAAGACCTCAAGGCCTCCCAGAATAAACGCAGAAACAAACCAAGCCAATAACGATCCAATGACCGTAAATGGCAACGTAAAGAAACCAAGAACCTTTTTCTTCTGACAGAAGGAAGGAATTAGCTTCCACAGCGGAAGGAAACAGATGTTCGTGGCAAACACACCTACCGTGTGAGCACATGACAAGGCATACCAATGGAACTAATAAACACCGAATCCGCACACTCGATGCGCGACTTGTCCTCCTGAGTAAGGAGGACATAGGCGATAGGGACGATGACGGTGGGAATGGAATCTGCGACCTCCGATGCAATCCCTCCGTACTTTTCCACAAGGAACATGACAGCCAGAGCAAAGACCAGGCCTAGACCACCTGTAAAGAAGATTTTCACCCAGTTCATTGTATTCCAGTAGGTTTTCTGTTGAACCGGTAATGAAAAGTGGTTCCTTCCTAATCATGACCTACGTCATTTCTGTCTGTATGCAAGAAACAGGTCACTGAACGTACACTGCCTTGAAAAAATCGATTACGCGATCGCAATCCTCCAGTGTAGTGAGATATCCCAGAGATATCCGCACAGCTCCCGCCATCACGCCATTCACAACCGTCAATGCCGACTGGTGAACACACGACCCCGACAAACAGTTATGATTTCGTATCTGCTTCGCCACCTCTTCCTCCGACATCCCAACCGCCGCATACGCCGCTCCGGGATTGCAATGCCATCCCGCTCGCACCTACTTTTTCACCAATTCTCTTCTCTACGTGGATTTTTCGCTTTGCAGCCTCTACTTCCACCTCCGTGAACGGAACCACCTTTCCCTCTCTCGTCACTGTGTTTCACCCCTCCATTATTCCCCACGCACATTCACCGTCACGATGGGACCCTGTCGCTCCGGTCCACCTTGATGATCTCCGTAGATGATGACTACTGGCTTTCCATTGCTATGTCGTAGCTTCTGAAGACCATGGAACCTGTCTGTCATGTGATCTGTTGAAAACTACAAGTAGCTGCGCACGTGTTCTGTGTGACGCTCAATGGCGGACAGTCCCCCCACCTCGCGCAAGGATTCGAACCCGAAGCGGAGACTGGAGATACCGAGGAAGTTGGGAGTGCCATCTTCGAAGCGACGAGCGAGATCGGAGGGGAGGCGATGATCACCCGTCGAAGTCACCGTCTGCAAAACACTGCCTCCGCCGTAGTAAATCTTGTGCAGAATGGGCGCAGAGGACTTGCGCACCAAGAGGGCTCCCAATCCCGTGGGAAAACCGAATATCTTGTAGAAGGAGAGAACGACGAAATCGGCGGGGAATTCGGAGAGGTTGAGGTCATGCGTTGGCGCATAGGCGGCTGCGTCCAGTAACACGAACCATCGACCCGAACATGCAAACTTGTTCTTTCCATGGATCTTCGTAATCCACTCCTTCGGGAATATCTTGCCAGAAAAGTTCTCTTCCAAGGGGTAGGCGAAGAGATTGTTGATGGCATCGGAAGAGTCTCCCGAAGAGGACCGACACCCTTCCTCCACATCCGTACTATTCACCACATGGAAGGAGGCCCCATGAGCAAGGGCGATCTCGCGAATTCCCAACACGGAATTGTGGTTCTCACGCAAATAGTAGAAATGAGACCGTTCTGTCCAAGGAAACGTCTCTCCGACCAAATGCAGACTCGCGGTTGCACCTGAAGTGAACACGACGTCGTAGTGATTGCTATCCGTGTGGAACCACTCAAGGATGATTTTACGCGCTTCCTAGGGAACAACAGCTCACCATCCCCACTTCCGTTTTGATCTCGGAATGCTTGCTTGCAGGACTATTGCTATGTGTGTTTCCAAACGGGTTGTTTTTGATCTCCTCGAAGGCTTTCTGGATCTGGGAATCGCGGTACTGACCTGCGCCTATGATGATACATCGACAGTTCGTGATACCTGTGTAATCCATATAAGCAGAATCCTTGAAACGAGAGAAGTCATTTTCGCGGATCTCATCGAGCAGTCCATTGTATCCATATCTACGGTTCCATCCACTTCCTCTCCATTACCCATCCACATTCTCTCCAGTATGTCGCAGATACGGATAGGACTCTTTCATTCGCAACGCAGGCTGTTTGCTTTCGTTCCCGTTATTCCAGCGCCTAAAGGACTACGTTTTACGACCCAGCACACAATTCAACGGCAAGTTCACACGCTCCCATTACGAGGATGCAAACCGATAGTATCATGAGCAAACGATACTCCATATCGCGAGTTAACATTTTTAGGTGTACAAAAGTGATTGAGAACAAACAGCCGCTTACACTCGCTTTTCTAATCCCTGAACACGCGTCTCCAACTGCAACAACAAACTATAACACTGCGGAATCTTGCAGCTCTCGATCAGACTCTCGATGGTGCACACGGTCTCGGGATCCGCCGTCCGCAGCGACTGCATCATCACGTTCAGAATCTCCATGATCTCCGAGCGCGCGGTGGCGATGGCCAAATCCATCTCACCGCGCAGCTCCTCGCTCTCCTCGCCCACCT
>OJMH01003695.1_pt1 | contig 11026 bp, 9 predicted proteins | sample 1597111 | NCBI WGS metagenome assembly OJMH01 (sample SAMEA2452115, study PRJEB22498) | human gut metagenome
CGGCACACCTCGTTCGTTTCGGTGGATATTTTTCCGGTGCTGGACGACGACATCGACATCGAAATCGATGAAAAAGATTTGCGGATCGACACCTATCGTTCCAGCGGCGCCGGCGGGCAGCACGTCAATACCACCGACAGCGCGGTGCGCATCACCCATATTCCGACCGGGACGGTGGTCTGCTGCCAGAACGAACGCTCCCAGCACAAGAACCGGGCGACGGCGATGAACATGCTGAAAGCCAAGCTCTACCAGTTGGAAGAGGAAAAGCGGCGCAACGAAGCGGATATTCTGCGCGGCGAAAAAACCGAGATGGGCTGGGGCAACCAGATCCGGTCCTATGTGCTGCAGCCGTACCAGATGGTCAAGGATCTGCGGACCGGAGAGGAGACCGGCAACACCGCTGCGGTGCTGGACGGCGAAATCGACCGCTTCATCGAAGCATACCTCAAGGCGGTCAGCAAATAACGCTGGAGAAAATAAAGCAATGCCAAACGTCGCCGCCAGCAAGGTGACTTCCTATGTCGCGGAACTTTCCGCCGGGGAGATTGAACGGCTTGCCGCTCTGCTTCGGGAGCGCGGTTGGGAGTTCAAAGAGCAGCCTTACGCCCATTGGAAAGCGGTCGGCGAAAAGGTCAATGTCGTCGCCTACCGGAGCGGCAAGCTGACCGTGCAGGGCGGCGGAACCGCCGATTTCGTGTTGTTTACGCTGGAGCCGGAAATCCTGCATCGGGCCGGTTTCGGCTATGAGCGGAACGAGGAGGCGGCCGCGGAAGAGATTCTGCCGCACGGCGGCATTGACGAGAGCGGCAAGGGGGATTTTTTCGGGCCGCTGGTCATTGCCGGCGTCTGTGTCGACGCCGACTCCGGCGCCGAATTGTTGAAATTGGGCGTGCGCGATTCGAAAACGGTGAAAAGCGGTAAAAAGATTGCCGAGCTGGCCTCCGGCATCCGGCGGATCGTCGGGGGACGCTGGACGGTGGTGACGATTTTGCCGGAGCGTTATAATCAACTTTATCGGCAAATCGGCAATTTGAACCGTTTTCTGGCCTGGGGCCACGCCAGGGTGATTGAAAATTTACTGGAGCGGGTGCCGGAGTGTCCGCGGATGCTCTCCGATAAATTCGGCGCCGAACATTTGATCCGCAACGCGCTGATGAGCCGCGGCCGCCGGGTGGTGCTGGAGCAGCAGACCAAAGCGGAACGGGATGTCGCGGTGGCGGCGGCTTCGATTCTGGCCCGGGAGGGGTTCCTGAACGGCATGAATCAATTGGCGGCGCTGGCCGGTTGCGAACTGCCGCGCGGCGCTTCGGCGACGGTGGCGGCAACTGCGCTGGAGTTGGCGCGGGCGCGGGGCATCGAAATTTTGGACCGGTTGACCAAGACACATTTTAAAACCTATGCGGAATTAATCGACCGTTTGATGAAAGAAGGTTGCCAATGATTGAAGCGAAAGAATTCATGCGTTTAGCCGATGGGACGACGGTGACGGAATATTTCCTGACCAATGCCAACGGATTTGGCGTCAAAGTCATTGACTGGGGCGCGGCGATGACGGCATTGTATGTGCCGGACGGCCGGGAGGCGCTGCGCGACGTGGTGCTCGGCTACCGGGCGCCGGAGGATTATCTGGCCAACGGCAATTATTTCGGCTGTGTCGTCGGCCGGCTGGCCAACCGGTTGAAAGGAGGGCGGCTGACGCTCGACGGCAAACCGTATTGTTTCGAGACCAATGACCACGGCAATCTGCTGCACAGCGGGGCGAGTTCCTATTCCAGGCGGTTGTGGAGCAGTCGGATTGTCCAGATTCCGGACGGCCAGGCGTTGGAATTGACGCTGGAGAGCCCGGACGGCGATGGCGGTTTCCCGGGAAAGCTGGCGCTGCGTCTGCTCTACTGCGTGACGGCGGAAGATGTGGTGGAGCTGGAATACTCCGCCTGTTGCGAGGCGCCGACTGTGCTGAATTTGACCAACCACTGTTATTTCAACTTGAACGGCGCCGGCAGCGGCAACATCCTGTCGCATGAATTTCTGGTCAACGCCGAGCGGCGTACGGTGGTCGATTCGGAATTGATTCCGACCGGCGAACTGCGCGAGGTGGCCGGTTCCGCCTATGATTTGCGGACTTCCAGACGGTTCGGCGATTGCCTGGAGGCGCTGCCGGCCGGCTTCGATGACAATTTCGTGTTGAACGGCGAGGGGCTGCGGCTGGCGGCGGCGGCTTATGCGCCGGAGTCGGGCATCGAGATGAGTTGTTTCACCACCGAACCCGGCATCCAGTTTTATACCGGTTACTTTCTGGATGGCCTGGCGGTCGGCAAACAAGATGCCCGTTACCGCCGTTTCGACGGTTTCTGCTTTGAAGCGCAGCATTTTCCGGACAGTCCCAACCATCCGGAATTTCCGAGCGTCGTCTTGCGCCCCGGCGAAACCTACCGGCAGAAAACCCAATATCGTTTTGCGATACGTTAATGCGAGGATCAATCACGATGAGAAGTGAATTTTTGCCCTTTACCAGACCGGCGATCAACGAAGAGGATATCGCCGCGGTCGGCGAGGTGATGCGTTCCGGCTGGATTACCAACGGTCCGAAGAATGTTGAATTCGAAGAGGCGGTCTGCCGGTTGACCGGCAACCGGTACGCGGTGGCGCTGACTTCGGCGACCGGCGGCATGCATGTGCTCCTGAAGGCGATGAACATCGGTCCCGGCGATGAAGTGATTACCCCGTCGCTCACCTGGGTGTCGACGATCAATATGATCGTCCAGGTCGGCGCGACGCCGGTTTTCGCCGACATTGAGCGCGATACGCTGATGGTTTCCGCCGAGACGGTCCGGTCGTTGATTACGCCGCGGACGAAACTGATTCTGCCGGTGCATTATGCCGGCGCTCCGGCCGATCTGGATGCCATTCGGGCGGTGGCCGGCGATATTCCGGTCGTCGAGGATGCCGCGCACGCGTTGGGCACTTATTACAAGGGGCGGCATGTCGGGGCGGGCGGGACGGCGATCTATTCGTTTCACGCGATCAAGAATATCACCACCGGTGAAGGCGGCATGGTGGTGACCGATGACGCCGAATTGGCCAGGGCGGTCCGGATGTGGAAATTCCACGGGATCGGCTGCGATGCGTTCGACCGCCAGAATCGCGGCCGGGCGCCGCAGGCCGAAGTACAGTTTCCCGGTTTCAAATACAATTTGACCGACATGATGGCGGCGCTCGGCATCAGCCAGTTGAAACGGTTGACCGCGATCAACGCCAGGCGCCGGGAATTGGCGCAGTATTATCGCCAGCAATTGGCCGGAGTCGACGGTGTGCTGCCGCTTGAGGCGCCGGCTTACGAACATACGCACGCCTGGCATTTGTTCATCGTCCGGGTGGTGTCGCCGCAGTGCAGCCGCGACCAGTTCATGGCGGACTTGAAGGCGGAGAATATCGGCACCGGCCTGCATTTCCGTTGCGCCCATCTGCAGAAGTATTATCGCGAAGCGATGGGATTCCAGCCGGGAATGCTGCCGAATACTGAATGGAACAGCGACCGCATCTGTTCGCTGCCGCTGTTTCCGGATATGACGGAGCGGGATGTCGACGATGTCGTCGCCGCGATCAAGAAGGTTCTGGCATGACCGGTCAGACGGACAATGGGGCGCGCCGCCTGCGGCATCCGGAGCTGCTGCTGTATCTCTTTGCCGCCGTGGCGCTGCTGGTGCTGCTTGGATATGAGGGATTGCGGGGTTCCGAGGACCGTTGGGCGGAAATCGTCCGGGAAATGCAGTTGAACGGCGACTACTGGCATCCGGCGCTGAACGGCCGGGTGTATTTCGACAAGCCGTTGCTCTCCTATTGGCTGATCGCCGCCGCGGCGTTCATTTTCCGGCAGTTGAATGAATTCATCATCCGGCTGCCCAGCGCGCTGCTGGCGCTGGCCGGCCTGGCGGCGACGGTCTATGTCGCCAGAAAGCTGTTCAACCGCCAGGTGGCGTTGACTGCCGGCTGGCTGATGGCCGGCAGTTACGGTTTCCTGTGGTTCGGCCGGCTGGCGGAGGCCGACATGGGCAATATGGCGGTGATCATGCTGGCGCTGGCCTGGTTCGTCCGTTACCGTTACCGGGGCGGATTCTGGGTTTATCTGGTGTTTTTCCTGATCTGCGCGCTGGGGGCGCATCTGAAAGGACTTCCGGCTCTGATTGTGCCTCCGGTGCTGGCGGTGCCATTGCTGTGGGAGAACAAACTCTATCTCAATCATCTGAAAATCTCCCTGCTGGCGGCTGCCGTGATTGCCGGCGGGGTGTTTTACGGCATCTATTATTTGTCCTCGGTGTTTCCGATGCCGGAGTTTTACCAACTGCCGTCGCACGGACTGGATGGTTGGGGATTGTTCATCCGGGAAAATTTTCAGCGGGCGACCGCGGCGTTCGATCATAAGGACGAGCCCTTTTTCAGTTATGCTTACAATTTGCCGCGCTTGCTGCTGCCGTGGTCGGTCTTTACGACGATCGGGCTGGGCTGGATGATTTACCGCTGGAAGTCCCTGGGGTGGAACGGCCGCGGGATGTTGATCGGTTTTGCGCTGGTTTTTGCGTTGTTTTCCGCTTCGGAATCGCGGCGCTGGTATTACATCCTGCCGCTGCTGCCGTACAGCATGATTTTCGGCGGTTATTTTCTGGCGGACGCGGTGAGCGACGCCTACCGCTGGAAACGCTACCTGATCGAGGCGTTCCGCTATCTGGCGATTTTTGCCGGCTCGCTGGCGGTGATCAGCGTGATCGTCATTCCGTTCTGGAGCAAGCTGGTCGGCTTTCATTTGCCGCTGCTGTTTCTGGTGGCCTTGCCGGTGCTCGGGGCATTGACTTTGCTGGTGATGGCGGTGGATGAACGGCGGTCGCGGACCTGGCTGGAAGCGTTGACCGGCATGCCGCGCAACTATGCCGGCATGGTGCTGGGAGTGACGATTCTTGCCGCCGGCGGTTTTTCAGTGCTGAAAGCGTCGTTCGATGATCTCCGGACGCTGCGTCCCTTCGCCAGGGAATTGAAAGCCAACTGGCCGGCGGCGGTGGAACCGGAGGACACGATCTTTTTCAGCGTCGAAGCGAACGCTTCCCTGAATTACTACGTGGCGTTTTCAGCGCCGATTGCAGTGGCCGTCGATGAAAAAGAGCGGGTCTCCGGTATGAAACTGGCGGAGTTTTTCACGGCGCGCGCCGGGCGGCCGACGGTGTTGATCGCTTATTCGAAATATCTGCCGGAGTTGGAAGCGGCGCTGCCGGCTTTACCGATCAAAATCGATGTGAAACGGCCGGATTATCAGGAAAAACGCCTGTCGTTTGAAAATGCGAAGAGCCGCAAAATGCTGGTATGGATATTGAATGCCAGGGGCGTTTCGGCGACTTTGGCCAACGATAACAATTCGACAACAACCCAACGGGGGACGGAACAATGAGGAATCGACGGGATTGTCAAATCCAATATATTTCAGTGGTGATTCCGGTCTACAATGAGATCGGCTGCCTGGCCGAATTGATCGACCGGACCATCAAGAGTTGCGAGCAGACCAGACGGAAATACGAGATTATTTTTATCGACGACGGCAGCCACGACGGCTCCACCGAAGCGTTGATCGAAGCGGCCAACGCCAACCCGGACCGGGTGGTCGCCTGTATTCTGAACCGCAATTACGGCCAGCATTCGGCGATCATGGCCGGCTTTGCCCAGGTGCGCGGCGATTTGGTGATTACTTTGGATGCCGATTTGCAGAATCCGCCGGAAGAAATTCCGAATCTGCTCAAGGCGGCCGAAGAGGGCAACGACGTTGTCGGCACCATCCGGCAGAACCGGCAGGATACCTTGTTCCGCCGCTGGGCGTCCAAGGTGGTCAATCTGGTGGCGCAGAAAGCGACCGGCGTGAACATGCACGATTACGGTTGCATGTTGCGGGCCTACCGGCGCCATATCGTCGACGCGATGCTGCAATGCCCGGAGCGGAGCACTTTCATTCCGGTGCTGGCCAACAGTTTTGCGCGGACCACCTGCGAGATTCCGGTACGGCACTGTGAACGGGCGGTCGGCGAATCGAAGTACTCGCTGATCAAGTTGATCAATCTGCAATTCAATCTGCTGACCTGCATGACGACCTTTCCGTTGCGGCTGCTGAGTTATGTCGGCGTCTTCATGGCGCTGTTCGGCGTGTTGTTCGGCGTTCTGCTGTTCGTCCTGCGGTTCTGGTACGGGGCGGAATGGGCGGCCAACGGCGTGTTTACGCTGTTTGCGCCGATGTTTCTGTTCTTCGGCTGCATGATGGTCGGCATGGGGTTGCAGGGGGAATATCTGGCCCGGGTTTACAACGATGTGCGCTCCAGGCCGCGCTATTTCATCGAAGAAGTCGTCGGACGCCGGGACGAGCAATAATTTTACCGGGAGTGCGCAGTACGGATGGGCAAGCTGTATTTGATCAGCGGGAATGATGAATTCGCGATCAAGGCGCGGGCGCGGGCGCTGGTCGTCAAATTGGCCGGCGAGGAGTTCGAAGACAATCCGGCGCTGGAAATCGTTCGCGGCGACGCCGAGGATTTGAAGGCGGAGGCGATTGTCGGCAATTTCCTTGCCGCGTTGCGGACGCCGCCGTTCCTGAATCCGGAGAAGATCGTCTGGCTGCGCAGTTTCGCATACTTCGAAGCGGCGACGGCCGGCAGCGCCTCGGAAGCGTTGCTGACGGTGATGAAGGGGGTGCAGGAGTTTTTCAAGGAGCCGTTGCCGCCGGAATTGACGGTAATCATGGACGGTCCCGGCGTCGACCAGCGCAAAGCATTTTTCAAGTTGCTCAAGACTGCCGGCGCTGAATGCGACTTTCTTCGCAAGGCTGACCTGGCCTCGCGCGATTTCGCCCAGACCCAGAACGAACGCATTCAGGCGATCGCCGCCGCCGCCGGCAAACGGCTGGAGCCGGCGGCGGTCGATTATCTGATCGCCGCGGTCGGCAGCGATTTCGGCCGGCTGCAGAGCGAGCTGGAAAAAATTTTCTGTTTCCTGGGGGAAGAAGCGGCCGTGGTCCGGGTGGAAGATTGCCGGGCGGTCTGCAGCCAGACACCGGAAGCGTTGAGCTGGGATTTCGCCGATGCGCTGGCGGAACGCAACCCGGCGGCGGCATTGCGCATCGTCAATATTCTGATGCAGCAACTGCGGTCGCAGCGCGGCGGCAATCTGGAGCTGTCGATGCTCAACAATGCGGTGCGGACTTTTCAGGATATTTTAAAAGCGAAACAGGCGGCGGCGGAGCTGCAGTTGCCGCGGCGGATCGGCAGCAACTATTTCAGCACCATTCCGGATGAACGCAAAAAAGCGTTGCCGGGCAATATGCTTCTGCAGTTGCATCCGTTCCGGGCATTCAAGCTGGTCGAGCGGGCCGGCAGCTTCGAGGATGCCGAACTGGCGCGTGATTTCGATCTGCTGCTGGAGGCCAACCGGCGGTTGGTTTCCGGCGGCGGCGAACCGAGAATTGTTCTGGAACAATTGATTTTGAAGATCACCGGCGCCAAACGCTGAAGTGCTTCGGCGCCGCTTTTCCGGCCGAAACTGGACAAACGAGGTTGCGGCGTTATATTACCGGTGAAGCGATCAACGATTGGAGAGGATGATGAGCGCAAAATTCGTGGCTTTGGACATTGGCAACGTCTGTCTGGAAATCCATCCGGAGCGTTGTCTGGAATATTTCAAACTGCCCGAAATTCCGATGGAATTGCTGGCGGTGCTCGGCGAACTGGAGTGCGGCCGGCTGGATACCGGCGGTTTGCTGCATTGTTTCCGCCAATTGCTGCCGGCCGGTTATTCGGATGAACAGTTGATGCACGGCTGGAATCTGGCCGTCGGCGAGGAAATCGCCGACATTGAGGCGGTGGTACGCCGGCTGACGGAGCAGGGATGCCGGGTGATTTTCTTTTCCGACACCTCGGAAATCCATCTGGAGAAGGTATTCCGGCAATTGTCCTTCACCGGTCTGATTGCCGGCGGCGTTTACAGTTTTGAGGTCGGGGCGCGCAAACCGCAGCCGCAGATGTACGAGGCGTTTGAACGGCGTTTCGGCAAGCCGGTGTTGTACGTCGATGACCGCGCCTGCAACATAGCTGCCGCCCGCGAACGCGGCTGGAATGCCTGGCAATTTTCTTCGGCGGCAGAACTGGAGCAGCAGTTGTCCGGAGGCGGATTTTGATCAGTCTGCTGCTGCTGGCGGTGCATCTGCTGGCGATTCTGCATATCCTGTGGACCAAGCACCGCGATTCGTCGAGTGCGGCGATGTGGCTGCTGGCGGTGACGCTGCTGCCGGGTATCGGGCTGTTGTTTTATCTATTTTTCGGCATCACCAGCATCGACCGGGTCCATTCGCGCCGTCAGGCGCTGCAGAGCGAGCTGTCGCAGCCGGACAACGGCATTCTGGGCGGCGGTCTGCGCCGGCAGCGCGATGCCTGGGGGCAATTTGTGCCGCCGCTGGAAGTGCTGCGCAATCCGCGGACCAAACTGTTGGATCGGCTGTTTCCGCAGCGCCTGGCGCTGGACGGCAATTCGCTGGAAATCCTCTGTGACGGGACGATGGTCTATCCGCGGATGCTGGCCGATATCGAAGCGGCGAAAATCTGTATCCGGCTGGAATCGTTCATCCTGATGGACGACCAGATCGGCCGGCAGTTGCTGGATACGCTGGAACGCAAGGCGGCCGAAGGGGTGGATGTCAAGGTGCTGTTCGACAGTTTCGGCAGCGCCAAGGCGATTTTATCGCATTATCTGCGGCACTATTTCCGCAAGAGCCCGAATTTCAAAATCCAGGCATTTTCGCCGCTGAACTTGCTGACGCCGTGGAAGTTCCAGTTGCGCAACCACCGGAAGCTGTTGATCATCGATGGAATCATCGCCTACAGCGGCGGCTTGAATATTTCACAGGACAACGGACGGCTGGCCAAAGTGCCGCCCAACCGCTATATCCACGATTTGCATTGCCGGATCACCGGTCCGGCGGTTTCCCAGTTCATCCAGGTGTTTCTGCAGGATTGGGCCTATACGACCCGGCGGCATCTGGAGGAGTTCGCCCTGCCGGCTGATTTTCCGGAGTTGAAGCGCACCGGCGACGCGGTGGTCCGGGTCATCGAAAGCGGTCCGGGTGAGAATCGCAACGGCTCGCAGAACCTCTTTTTCGCCGCCGCCGCCATCGCCCAGCGCTCCCTGTACATCATGACGCCCTATCTGGTGCCCGGCAATGACTATATCAACGCTCTGTGCATGGCGGCATCGCGCGGTGTCGATGTCCGGATTATCGTGCCGGCGCACAACAACCACTGGTTTGTCGACTGGGCGGCGCGCAGCAATTATCAGCAACTGCTGGAATACGGCATCCGGATTTTCGAAAAGCAGGGTATTTTTTCCCATGCCAAGGCGCTGCTGGTCGATTCCGCCTGGGGGTTCATGGGGTCGAGCAATTGCGACAGCCGGAGTTTCCGGTTGAATTACGAGTTGGACTTTTGTTTTTCCGAAGACCGCTCCGTCGATGAACTTCATCGCCAGTTCAACGACGAATTGGCCGATTCCGCCGAACTGTCGTTGCATGAGGTGGAACGGCGCAGTCCGTTCATGCAGATTCTGGAGAACTGTTGTTCGCTGCTGACGCCGATTCTGTAATCTGCCGCCAGTGCAGCAGCTTCTGCTGGAAGTTCATGCCGGCGTGGGCCGGGCTGGTGGACGGCAGCCGGGTGACCGGCAGCGTCAGGCCGGGCTGGTAGCGCCGCAGAAACTGCATCGCCGCCGTGCCGTTGCAATAAATATGGCGGAGTTGCGGATGGGTTTGCAGCAAGCCGGCCAGATCGTTCGGTTCCGGTTCGAGGATGGCGGTGTCCAGGCTGCCGCGCCGCCGGCAGCCGGCCAGCACATCCCAGAGGCCGACACGGTTTTCCAATAGCTTCTGCAGCCGTTGCGGATAGGGCAGGGTAACGGCGAAACCGAACAATTCCGCCATGATCGGCCAGAAGGCGTTGCGTTTATGGGCATAATACTGCTGCGCCGCCAGCGAGGCTTCGCCGGGCATGGAACCGAGGATCAGAATCCGGGCATCCGGCCGGATGCTCGGCGGGAACGATTGTTTCCAGCTGGGCGGATCACTGGTCATCCGATACCTCCACCACGCCGCGGCCGCGGCAGCGCGGGCAGCGCAGAAATCCTTCATGGCAATAAGGACAGTTGAAGCCGACCCACCAGGCCCCCTGGCAGTAGTGACAGACGCTCCAGCCCGGATGAACCGGTTTGATGCCGGTGTTGCCGCACAGATAACAGTAAGTATGGTAGAACCGCAGCCGGCGGTCGGCCGGGCAGGGCAGGCCGGCGGTTGTGCAGCGCGGGCAGGGAATGGTGCGAAGTTCCGAGACTGGCGCCGGCGTTTCGGCCGGAGCCGCATGGGACAGGGAAATATGAAGAATCGCCGCTGCCAGCAGCAGCGCCAGCAGTAAACCGGCGGCCAGCAGCCGGTAAAAGCGCCGCCGGCTCCTCTCCGGGGACTGCGAAGGCTCCTTTGAGTACCGCTCTGGAATGGCCTGGCCGGAAATCGGCCGCCGGCAACACCCGGCCGTCGGCGGCGAGGGCCAATCGGCCGACTGCGCGGACCGGAATGACCGGCAGCCCGGCCAGTTCCGGACACTGGCGGGCCAGCAGCGCCGCCGGCCGGCACTCCGGTACCGCTTCGAGCCATTCCGCCTGGGTGATCAGAACCGCGGCGCGAAAATCCTTACGCCGCTGCCGGCATGCCTGCAGCCATTCCGCTGCGGTGTGCAGGCAAGCTTCGGCCGTGCCGTCGAACAGTGCCGAACTGTCGACCACCAGCAGCATACCGTCGGCGGCGGCGAGATGACGGTGAAGCGGTTCGGCCGGTTCCTCCGGCTGAAAAATGGTCCCGGGCAATTCCAACAGCTCGAAATCATATGTCAGCGCGCCGCTCCAGTCGGTGCGGAATCCGTGGAACTGCCAACCGCCTTCCGGCCGTCTCGCCGCCGCCGGC
>OJMH01003702.1_pt1 | contig 11016 bp, 12 predicted proteins | sample 1597111 | NCBI WGS metagenome assembly OJMH01 (sample SAMEA2452115, study PRJEB22498) | human gut metagenome
GCGCCGGAAATCGCGGATACCGAGTTACTGGATACCAAACTTCGGGAAATCACCAGCAAGCTCGCCCAGCGCAAGGCGGAAGTTTACCACAGTAAGTACCAGGAACCTTTGGCCCAAACACAGGCCAAGATCAAAACCCTGAGTGCGGAATTTAACCGCCTCCGGCATATCCATGACGGCCTGAAAGCAGGGGTGCAATGCCCCCTGTGCCGGCAGACTGTGACAGAACAGACTCTACCGCAGGTGAAAGAGGAGTTTGCCGTTTCCCTCCGGAATATCCAATCGGAGGGCTGCCAGCTTACCGCCCAGCTCAAGGAGATTCAGGAACTGGACGCCAAAGCCCAGTCTGTTTTTGAACAGTACCAAAATGACGACATTGCCGCGTGCGAGGCGGAGCTGAAATCGCTCTCCGAACAGCGCGCGCAGGCAGTGGCGCAGGCTGAGCAGCAGCGGGCAGAGCGTCAAAAAGAGCTTGACCGACTGCACAGCGAAATCCAGGGCGTTGAGTTGGACCGGGAGTGCGGGATGCTCACGCAGGAGGAAGCCATGGAACTGGAATCCCTCCGGACGCAGCTTCTTGAGACCGGCGCCCGAATCAATGTGCTATCGGAAATGGCTCAGGCTTCTCCGGTCGCAGCAGAGCAGCAGCAGGAAGACATCCGGCGTCTACAGGCGCAGATCCAGCAAAAGCGCGAGATCATCACCGCTCTGGCATTCTACATTTCCAAGCGGGTGGAGATCAGCTTCTCCCGGCTGAAGATGAACCGGGTGGCCATCTCCCTCTACGATGTGGTGAAAACCACGGGCGAGGTCAAGGATGTGTTCCGGTTTACCTATGAGGGCCGTGATTACCTCTGCCTGTCGCACTCGGAAAAGATCCGGGCTGGCCTGGAGGTGGCGGAGCTGATCAAGCGCCTGCTGGGCGTTGTGTATCCCACATTCATCGACGATGTGGAATCCGTGCCTGTCATTGACAATGTGCGCCCCACCGGTCAAGTATTCATTGCCAAGGTGGTCAAAGGCGCCGCCCTGCAGGTTCAGATCGCAGATGCCCCCGCCGGGGCTAAAGCCGCATAACGCGGCAGCCGCTTATGGGCAAGCATTGCACAGACCGCTGTTATGAGGAATTTCCCATTCTGAACGTGGCTCGAAGATGTGGGCTTGTCCTGAATGATCGCACGCTGGAACGGGAGGAGGTGGAAGCCTCCTGCCCGTTCTGCGGCGACAACGGCTCAGGAAAGCACCATCTTTTCCTCAACACCACCAGAAATATCTTCCGCTGCGTACTATGTGGGGAGAAAGGCAACAGCGTGTCCCTATACGCCAAGCTGGAAGGCGTTTCAAACCGGCAGGCGTTTCAGGCTTTGTCGGAAGATGCCCGCATCTTCCGCTTTCCGAAACAGCCACTGTCAAAAAAACCGGCGGAACGGGAGCCAAGCTCCCTGGCCGTCAGGCATTCTACTTATCATGAAATGCTCATGCACCTTCAGCTCTCACCCAAGCACAAGGCCGATCTTCTATCCAGAGGCCTCAGCGAGGAACGCATTGAGCACAATATGTATCGGTCGCTGCCCGCGTCGGAATCTGCCCGCCGTCTGCTGGCCGGCATACTTTCTGATTTCCACACACTGGAGGGAATTCCCGGCTTCTATGTGAAGGATGGCCAATGGACCATCGCAGGCTGTTCAGGACTCCTGATCCCATATCGTGACAAGGACGGCTTGATCCAGGGACTGCAGGTCCGCTTGGATGATGAAACAAATCCGGCACGAAAGTACCGATGGCTTTCCAGCCGCGGAATGGCGCATGGTACCCGCAGCCGATCCTACATCCATGTCACCGGCAATCTCAGCGCCAAAACCGCCTATCTCACCGAAGGAGGACTGAAAGGCGACGTGGCAAGCTTTCTGGACCATGACGCACTTTTCTTGTGCTTTGCGGGCGTTACCGCGACCGCTGGAATCAAAGAAGTGCTGCTTTCCATGAAAAACATCGAGGAAGTCGTGGTGGCGCTGGACATGGACAAATTGATGAACTGGAGGGTGCAGAGAGCCATGGAAAATCTCATGGACCTGATCCGGGACCTGCCTGGACTCCATGTGCGGCTGATGAACTGGAACATGAGCTTCAAGGGTGTGGACGATTTCTACAAGGCACGCAACGACGCGATGTCGCATGGAGTGAACATTTTGGATATGACTTCAAACTTTATCACCATCCGCCTGGAGGAATTGTGGAAACGAGAATATCCCGGGCAGGACCGTGGGTTCATCCACACCTGCGAGTGGGAAGAACTGACGGTTCCGACGAGGGATCTAACTGCCGGAAAACCGACCGATATGAACAAGGCCCAGCATTACCTGAAGCTCCTTCAGGAAGGCTATACGGGTTTCCCGCCCTTGGTCAGTGTCAATGGTATGGTCATAGACGGCCTGCACCGGTTCTGGGCCTACCAGCAGATGGGCTATCAAACTGTGACCATCTACCAAAACAAGCCGTGGGCTATGCCCGCGGCGGCATAATACCATTCAAAACTTTTTTAGGAGGTACCTATTATGTTGTATAACGATAAAACCGTCCAATTCAGCGACTTTGCCGCAGTTTCCCACAACGGTGGTGACGTTTTGGGAAAAGTATTGTACTATACCCTCTCCAGCATCCTGATCGACCGGGAAGAGCTGGTCAAGCTGTGTGACGCGGTCGGATTCCCCGGAGGCAGAAGCGGCCGCACCGCCATGGGCGACGCCTTTCGCTCCGCCACCGGCGACATCTACGAGCGCAAGGTGATCAAGACGGACGATGGCCCTCAAGTCTTCAAGGTCTATTGCCGAGACAACAAGGGCGGCACCCGGTCTGTCATCTCCCGGGAACTGGTGAAAGAGACGGTTCGTGAGGATACCAACGAATACCGGAAGCTGGCCAACATCACCTTTGACAAGACCAGCAAAATGTTCTCTTACGACAATCTGGTTTCCGATCCCCACATCGACCCGCTTCCGTACTGCATGGAAGCCCAGAAGCTCTTTGAGCTCTATCAGAACTGCGCCGGTCGTCGGCAGATCGAGACCCTGCTGGAGAACTATGTCGGCTCCATGCAGGCTGTCAAAATGGGCCGCGGCCATGTCTACTTTGTGCCCAGGGATTTTATCCCGAAGCTGCAGGTCTTTGAAGACTTTGTCGAACTGCTGGAGGAGCACAACCAGCTCCACCGCCCCGGGCGCGATCCCCTGGATGTCAACAGCATCTTCGTGGTGGATGACGCCAAGCAGCGTCAGAAGATGGCCGCTGCTTTTTACCGGTCTGTCCGGAAAGAGATCGCCGAATATGAGGAGCGTGTCACCAATCTGATCCAGAACGGAAGCCAGAGCCCCAAGATCATGGAGCGCTGGATCACTCGTATTGAGGGCCTGGAGCAGAAAAAGCAAAACTATGAGGACATCCTCAAGCGGGAACTCACCGATCTGGACGAGGAATTCACCTCGTTGCGCTATCTCTCCGATGAGCTTCGCATCAGGTCGGCGGGTCTGCGCTCTCAGCAAAGAGCTGCGTGAAGATAGGCTATCGGCGGTAACGCCTGTACCTAAACCCGCAGATAATCCGATTATGAAAGGATAGATGATTTGAAAGGCAAGTCCCGGAAGGAACGCTGTTATGGCGGTTCCCTCCGGGACTTTTCTTTTTTTGCTGCTGCACGCTCAATACCGCTGCTTCAAAAGGTGTCCTTTACCAGAAATCACCTGAGAGCTGGATAACCGGAGTCCGCTTTTTCTTTGCATAGCTGAGGCCGTCTCGGAAGAAGCCGGAAGCGCCGCAGAGAACCACATCTGCCAATTCGACCATTGCCCGTTTTTCCTCTGCCATTTTTGCCCCAGGGCGTTTCGCTCTTTGCAAATAGCAGATGGAATTATCCTCCGCACACTCACTGCTTTCCGGAGAAATGAGCGAAGCCATTCTTTTCACTTGGATACCGGCATATTGTCGGCAGATGTAGGAAATCTGCCTCAGCCCAGGCATATATTCATATGCTTTGGCCGGAATCAAAAACTCAGTTACTGAACAACATCGGATCAGATACTCTACAGCACTACCAAGTGCCGCTTTTTCCGCTTCCGAAAAATGCATCTACCATACGCCAAAAGCAGCGCATCGGTGCGTATGCCGATCTTTGGGAAGCAATGCTTGCGCCAACCGGCGGCGGGCAGAGACCTCATAATTGTGCAGTGTCGATGTGGAAATAGAGAGCTCCTGTGCGACATGTTTTTTCGGTTCTCCATACAAACACCCTTCGATCGCACGCCGTTCCCACCAAGGAAGTTCCGAAAACTTTTGAAGGGCCAGGGTATGTTCTGTATCAAAGCAGAGATTTACGCATTTGCCGGGGTGCCGGAATTGGAGCATCCGGTATGTCCGCAGCAGAGCGGCATCGTCACACAGCAGAGGCTCCAGATAAAGGATCACAAGATCTGCCTGCTCCTCTGCCCACCTCCGGCGCCAGTCTGTTTGTTCCGAACCGGGCCACTCTGTCCGTTCATACCGCAGGGAGGCAAAGCTGTACCTGTCTTTATGTTCAGCGGATATGAGGCCCACACGCTCGACCTGTTTTGAAGAATGGGCAGCCTGGAACTCCATGAGCGACCATTCGCACAGTTCCATCCATGTACTGCAGCTCGACTGGAAGTAGGCAATTATATGATCTTCCTTTTGAAGTAGCCCCCTCAAAACATGCTTGAGGCGAAGCGCGACATCCTGCTCAATAACTGGAGAGCCTTCTAAGAATAAAACCTTCATACGTATATTCATCTCACCACAAGTCAATATGTCAACATATAGTTACATTTTTCAGTATATCGCCCACACGCTTTTTCCACAATAATAAAGCTATCTTATGATTGTGGGAGGGTTGTTATGGTAAGCTATGCGCCACTTTGGAGAACCATGGAGGAAAAAGGCGTGACCACTTATACCCTCATTTCACAATATGGGATCAATTCCCGCACCATCCATAACTTAAAACACGACCGTGGAATCACAGTCTATACACTGGAGCGGCTTTGCGAGATCCTCCACTGCACACCAAATGATATTTTAGAATTTCACTCCTGAAATGACTACTAAGGCAGCAGGAACAGCGGACGCCCCGCTAACTCGGGGTTGAGATGGATACAACGGTCCTGCCAGGCGGCCTGCTCCACCTCGCTTCGCTGTATCCCCAGTTCTTCCAACTCCTCCAGCAGCTCCCGACATTTGGACTCCATGATACTCTGCATCATGTTATGGCTGAGGACATATTTGGAGAACTTCTGATAAAGCAGTGCCTCCAGGGTTTCTTTTCCTGTGATGAATTGCAGTAATCCCTGATACTCTTCTAATGCAAGCAGTTCATAAAGAACGGGTAGGCTGCGCTCCAAACGATAGAAATAGTACTCGGCTTCAGGTGCCTCTTTAGATTCACAGCTCTCATATTGCTCTGCCAAATTCTTTGCATAGCTGCTCAGGTCACCATCCCAAACAGGATACGCAAGAGCAAGAAGCCAGATGCACTGAGTTGTTTCCACAAAATAGACTCCTTCGCCTGCCTTTTTAGTGCGCACAGTCAGGCCGAACGGTGTAGATCTTGGTGGAAGAAGCCCCCCAAAATATTCTGGATATAGCTCAGCGGTATAAACAGCCTTGCAATAAATAGATTCAAGATCGTCTGGAGCGTGGAGCTTTTTTTTGACTCGATACCTTCTAAGCTCGTATTCTACTAATTCGTAACCACTTCGAGCCGGCCCTTTTTCAAATATGTAGATGTCCCCTGATTTTTTGCCATAACTCAAAGTTTCCTGCGAGATAACAGTTGCAATCGCATCCGACATCACGGTATAGAATTCCTGGCAGATAGCCGAGTTTTCGTTTTGGACCGCCAAATAGTAGACGCCGGGGCACTCTTCTCGCAGGCAAATTATTTCCGCATGTTCTTTAGCCAGAGCCTGAAGGAGCATCTTTTCATGCGGAGTATATGGTACTGACATTTCTACAATCCTCCTAATTCGTACTAATTCAATGTTTCTCATTGGTATAGTACCAAAAGAAAGAAAAAATGAATGTCATCTATTGTCGAAAACTAAAATTGGCGCAGGGAACCTGTCCACAAATATCAGGATAGGTTTCCCTGCGCCAATGCCATTATTCTCATAGCGATGCAGCGAGGTAAAATTTAGCAGTATCTACTATAACCTTTACTTGACGAGGACGAATGGAGGCAAGCCAACATTCAGGATAGAGACCTGGTGCCAACTCTGGGTATAAGAGATAGGCTGGTGAAACCTGGAGCACTTCCGATAGTCGAAGAACCGTTTGAACACTTGGATTATATTGACCAGACTCATATCCTTGCAATGTGGAACGGGCTATGGAGCACACCTTCGCAAGCGATTCAATTTCAAAGCCTGCATCGATTCTCAGCAGTTGGAGTCTAGTGCCAAATGAAACACCCGTCAGACTTGGAGGCGTTTCAATCATGCCCCGACGTATGATTCTTAACAGTCCCTCAAGTTTTTGTCGTCTCCCGTCTTCCAATGTTGCCAGAAGCGCGTTCAGCTCCCGAAAATCATCTAATTCTGTCCGCCATTCCCAAAGTCCACTGAGCAGATCGTTGGGAGAGCGCTTTAGTTCAGCACAAAGAGTAAGCAAGCTGGGTAAACTGGGCATTTTCTTCCCATATTCATAACCTTGGATCGTGTACTCACTACTATCTACCAGACTTGCAAATTCCCGACGGGTCATTTTCTTGGATTTTCGTATTTCTTTGAGATTTTCCCCGAATATCTGGCTACACGGTTCTAAATTCACTCAATACACCGCCATTTCATCAGTTACGCCTATGGTATCTGATTTGAATGGCTGAAATTCATCTGCTATCAATATATATAATTGGAGTAGGACGACTTTCCGCGTTATTGCTTTTCCTGACGGTCGCAAATGTTTGTAGAAATAAAACGGTGATGTCACATTCAACTCAAAGGAAAACAGCCAAAAAAATAAAGGGGGGCAAGAACAATCAGTACCATCACAGGAAAGCGTGTCCTGCTGATCGAAGGAAGACAGGAACGGTCAGAGCAAATCCAATATTTACTTAAAAAAGTCGAAATTGATGCCCGAATTGCCCCGTCAATTCAAAATGCAGTCAAGCAGATGATGCTTTACACATTTGACGTCATCGCGTTGGATGCAGACACCCAAGATGCGTCCCATTTGATTGAATTGATGCTGGATCTACGCCATGCCAAAAATACGCTTTTGCTCCTGTTTCCCATTGAACGCTTTGAAATACGGGCCTCATTCTTGAACCGTGGCTTTGATGTATGTCTCTCTGAAGCCGCAGCCAAAGAGGTATGTGCTGCGATCCGCGCTCTGCTTCGGCGTCCATCTATCAATACATATCCAGAAGAGGCCACACCTCCCGGCAGGATCATTTACAAAGACCTTATATTGGACCCTTTGCGGCAAAAGGTAATGATGAACGATGTGGAAGTAATGTTCACATCTATGGAATTCAAACTACTCTATTTCTTAGCCAGCAATCCATCCATTGTTTTTTCAAAGGAACTGCTATATGAGCGGGTCTGGGGGGAAAGTAGCACCTATGGAAGCAAAGGTGTCATTGACTTGGTTTGTTCCATCCGACGAAAACTAAATCTTTCGTCAAAGGACACTGTGTATATTAAAACGATCAAAGGAACTGGATACTGCTTTGCCCCATAATATAGATCCCAGCACTTGCGCTATGGACAACGAGCAACCTAGTTTCCCCGACCATGTACGATTACGTTGTTAAACACTAGCTTTCTGGAATAGACGCGCATAAGGCCGGCAACTTGCTGCTACCGGCCCTTTAGCTTTATGCCTTTTTTGCAGTTTCCGCCTTTTCAAGTACTAACTGTAGTATCAACTCAGCAGATTTCGTACTGCACGATCAGTCATTATTGTGAGGTTCTTACATCTATTTGGGGCAACTACCAAGAGGCAAATAGAACCTCAGTTCTCTCCTACATAGTCTTGGAGATCCCGCTCAACCTCACAGCACGTTTTAACTGTTGACTCTTGCATAAAGAGCGACTTTCATTTTCTTCATTATTTATATACGATAGAGGAAGTGGATTTAAGACACCTTTTTAACTTTTTTTGAAAAATGTCTTTTTCCCTGTACTTCAAAGAGTAGCTGGCGTAGGATATCGCCGATATGGTATGTTTCAACATAGAATATCCTGTCAAAATGTGTGAGAGAGAAAGCCTGTTATTTCAGAATACGCAGGGCATTATGTTGTTTATGTTTAGAATTTCTTTGCTATTGTCGAAAAAGCGCAAATTTACCCGCCAATTCTATCTTGACTCTATGTTTCAAGAACTATATCTCTATGATATGAGGTTATTCTGCTGATAACAGCACAATGGCCCAAATCACGATGTTTTTTTCAGAAAATATAGTGGTGGAGTACCTGAAAAGGTGTTAATTCTTCATGCACAGGGTATCATTCATCTAGGACTCTATCTCTTTATTTCAAGTCATAATGTGATCTCCGCCATTGAGCTGAATTCTTTTATTTAATGAGAAAGGCGGGGGAATCGTATGGCAGACAAAAACATAAGAGCACAAGTCATCGAGGATCTGAAGCAGTATCCATCGCTCAAGAAAAAGATTATTTTGCTTCGCTATGAACAGAGCCATCCCGCCAGAGTCACAGACGGGGAGGTTATTGACAGCATGGCGCTTTCCCGTCCTGTCAGCGATAGCATCAGGCCTTCCGGCTTCATTTCTGACAAAACGATGCGAATTGCCACACAATTCCGGGACAGGAAGGATCGCCTCAATCAGGAGACCGTAATGGAAATCGCACAGGAACTTCATGCTGTGGAACGTCAGATCTCAAAATTGGAGTTTTATGTTTCTCAGCTGGAGGAGAAGCAGGCTGAGGTCATCCGAAAGTATTATTTTGAAGGAAAGACTTGGCCTGAATTACAGCAGGAAATGCATTTGGCTCCCCGTACCCTGATCAAGCGCAGAGATGACGGTTTGGATGCGCTTGCTGACATCTATACATACCTGAACCAGGTAACAAAAGGGGGAAAGCAGTCTTGAAGGTAGACTTTTTCGATGCTGCCCATGAGGCTTTCTACACGGAAAAGCTGGAACAGGCTAAACGAGAGGGACATCGGGTGGATGGCTACTTTAGTTCGCTCCTCTATCTCTGCGGCCTGTGCCATGATACACGCGCACATTTTAACCGGTTATTCGATTGGGGAGAGTGGTGCATTTGTCCCGAGGCCCTATCTGACGGATGGCAGACGGGAGCCACTGGAAAAATTACCAGACTGGCCTTCAACCTTTGGAATGGTTATGGTTTTATGGACCCGGACGATGAACATGTCTCTGCGTCTTTCCTGCCAGATGAATTATTCTGCTGCGAATTTCAGGCATACTTTTTTGAAGCGATTAGACTTCGTTATCCTGAATATGCTTTCAAAGTATAATTTGAACAGAGACATATTCTCTATCGAGTGGTAAGGTTTTTATCTTTGTGCTATACTTGGACTAATCAGCAAGAGACTATGAAATTGCGGAGTAAAGCATGAAAAATCTATATCTCATTGGCGGAACAATGGGGGTTGGGAAGAGCACCGTAAGCAAACATCTGAAAATGCAGTTGAATAACAGCGTATTTTTAGATGGTGATTGGTGCTGGGATGCTCACCCCTTCCGAGTAACCGAAGAAACGAAAGAAATGGTCCTAAATAATATCTGCACACTTTTGAATAACTTCCTTAAATGTTCTGCATACGAGAACATTATCTTCTGCTGGGTGATGCATGAGCAATCCATAATTGATAGGATTATTTCCCGTTTGAATATTGCTGGCTGCCGTGTCATTCCTGTCTCTCTGCTCTGTTCAGAAGCGGAATTGATACAACGCCTACAAAAAGACATTGCAGATGGGCTTCGCTCTGATGATGTGATTGAGCGGAGCTGCAATCGTATTCCACTATATCGAAACCTGAATACAATCAAGATAAGTACCTCTGGCAAGACCGCCGTCGAAATTGCAAGAGAAATATCAGCTCTATAAAGAACGTCGGCCATACCGCCTGGTGTGGCCGACGTTCTATGCCGTGGTTCAAGATGGATAGGTACGCATCAAGAAAATAACTGTGCAAGAAAAAAGCAGACCAGGGAATGTTCCCAGGTCTGCTTCTTTCTTGGGGATATTGCTTAGGAATACTACTATGAAGATAGGATTCTATTGAGGAACGATCTCAAAACTCACTCCTTCGGTAAGAAGAACGGTGGCTCCGGTGTTCGGATCATAATCCAACATTGTCCGTCGCCCAATCCATTCTCTAGGGAAGTCGCCACCGCGGAAGTCATAGATCCCTTGGGGCCACTGCCCCTTGTAATCAGACGGGATCGCCTCCCATTGGGCCTGGGTAATCTGTTTCACGAAAGCCTCCTTATGCCACACGATCCGTTACCAGCTGCTCCGCGATCTGTTCTTGAGAAAGCTCACTGGTACGGTAGATGTTGGAGCAGAACTCCTGAAGGCTGAATGAGAAGCCGGACGAACCCATGTCCAGAAGAATACCGGTGATTTGGAATCCTCTGGCTGCACGCTCCTGCTTCAGACGTTCCACAAAGTCATCTGACAGGGAGCAGGCGCCGTCGGTGACGAATATCATATCGGCGTTCTCAAAGCCCTCAACTTCCATGAGCCGCAGCGCTTCACAAAGCGGCGTCTCATAGTCGGTATTTCCATTGAGAAACGTCTCCGCACACCGTAGAACATCTTCTCGGGTATATTGACCCGGTAGGAAGAGGTCTGTTTGGAAGTGGCCGGTTCCGGCGAAGTGGACCACAGCGAAGCGCCGCTGATCCCGCATGGCAATATCCAGCAGCGCCAAAGCGACCGCCTTGCACCACGCTGCCTGCCCCTTTGCAGAAGAGGATTCATCCAGCATACAGATGATGTCGCCGCTACCTTT